>Ga0214543_1012696_pt1 | contig 11040 bp, 6 predicted proteins | sample CNSS2metaG_FD_160094 | JGI IMG/M metagenome (GOLD analysis project Ga0214543, IMG submission 160094) | Root nodule microbial communities from cowpea collected in UCLA plant growth center, Los Angeles, California, USA - CNSS2 | ecosystem: Host-associated > Plants > Roots > Nodule | place: USA...
TATATATATATATATATATATTATAATATTATAATATATAGCTTTAAAATATATAAATAATCATTTAATTATTACCATTTTATATGGAGTTTGACCTCAACAATGTAATATATAACTATGCTAAAATAGTTGGATTAATTAAAAAAAGTTTGCTATAAAATCCATCTTCGGTGTTATAATTATATAATTTGATGCATTCTCTCCATATAAATCATATATATCTTTTACAGAGAATATTTTTTAGGCAACTAACTAAAATATATTAGCTTGATCTTAGTTGATCCGCACAGAAACATATTCTAAATCTTATAACAAGTGTATGGGTTTCTGTCACTATTCTTTAGTTGTTCTAGAAGCGAAAAGGTGATAAAAGTATAGGACCTTATCAGAAAAAGATACTATTAAATTTTGAATATTGTAAATTAAAGAATAATCAGCAACAAAACAACAACAAATTTTTATTTTATCGAGGGTTCTTTAAGAGAGGTTATAAAAACCTCTAGAAAACAAATACTTGAAAGAGGTTTTCTAAACCCCTGTAAGTATAAGTATAAGGGATTTTCTTTATCAAATTTCAATTAAAATACATAATATTTTGATTTCTCGCGTATTCTTTTCACCTTTCGCTTTCATATGAATTTTTGTACCTTTATTCATATTTTTCCTTAGATCGTGTTTTTTAGAAGTGAATTCCTGATTATGGGTTATTGAAAGCGTTGATTTGAGAAAAATATTGTATTTTTTTTTTATGAAATGCAAAGCGAGGCAAAAACGCTGATTTGTAAGATTTATCTCGTTATAACATCATGCTTGCTACATGAGATTTGGGAATGATTCTAACCACTTTGCTAACAAACTCTCGTTATTTTAGTATAAGAAACGATTATAAATGTTGCACTCTTTCATTGCTCGAGATCTGTTAGTAAAGAAGGTAGATTCCCGATTCACAACAGGAGAGATTCATGATGCATAAACAGGAAAGATTCTTGACTTCTTTGATCATGTATTGTTGAGCCTCATGAATGAACCCCATTCAATGAACCATTAAGAAGGTAGTTGGTGTGTTGTATTAGTTGAGCTAGGAAGAAGGAAGCTTCTCAACCGTTAGGCCGAGACACTCTCCTATCTTTAAGTTGTAACCAGATGAGTTCTATGAGTGTGCTTGTGCCACCAAATGATGTTCTATGTATTTTTTTTATATGCCTTACCATTCTCCTTTCGTTTGATCTTCCCTACCCCTTCCCTCGTTTCCACCATTGTTGTTCGTCGAGGAGATGCATGGTTCGAAGATAAGAAAGTGCGCCAAGTGGATCTAGTTTAGTTCAACCAGATTGTGGTTTGAAGACGTCAATGGAATCGATTACGTTTGAATTGAAGCCTATTCCCTTTTCATTTGGAACCGATTCCCTTTTTCATGCATGCTTCTTTTACCTGGTTCCCTTTTTCATGGAACCTATTCGAAATTTTGATTGCATTTTTTGTTGTAGAAAGTTGTTGTTGTGTTGGGCACTGAAGGATTTCACTGCAGCTTAGTTGAAGGCTTATGACGTCGTGTCTGCTTCTGTTGGACGTTGGTGGTGGTGGCTTTTGTTGGTGTATTTGGTGTCAACGGTGGACATGTCGTAGTGGTGAGTTGTTTTGGGTCGTGTATGATGGTGTAGTGCTTCATAGTTATTATGATTTTAATGCACGTTGTTGTGTTTGGTATATGTGTTGTGGTTATTGGTTGTGACTATTTGTTGTTCTACACTGGTTGAACTAGTTTATTATTGTGACTGGTATATGGTGATGTGTGCTTAAGCAAGGCCACTTAAACCTTGATGTGGAGGTGATGAACTTGGAATATTTTAATTTTTGGAAAATATATGATATATATTGCTATTTGATTTAAACCTAGTGTTTCATTTGTTTGGTGTGTAACTTGATCTCACTTGTTGTTTGGTGTCTTGGGTGATATTTTCGTTGTGCGTTTTTGGTGTTAGACGTCATATCTTGGAAGGAGGTGTTTGTGTGTTTGGTTTGTTTGTGGTATCTGACTTTTGCAAAGCGTGTGAAGATGTTTATACAGTTAAGTCATAAGTTGTATAAGTTCTATGGTATTCATTGTCTATAATAAATATGTATTGTATGATAGTTGTATTCATTTTGAATGACTTTGATCACATTTTTTTCTTCTTTTGATATGGTATAAAACATGTACATTTTTTGGTTCATCTTTAATTGTATTTGTTTGTACGTAAGATGCTTATATCTTTTATACGGATAATTTAGATGGAAGAGGATTTATATGTGTCATTTTTCGATGGTGAGGATGTGCTAGATGATGTTGTTCATGTCGACTTCAATATAGTTGCACACTTACACCAACAATTACAATTTTTCGATGTTGTGTGTAGAATTGCATTAGGTAGTGGTTCTTGATGCAATTTGGTGTCGCATTGCATTAGAGAGTGATTCTTGATAGAGTTATCAAGTTCTTGACGTCATAGGGTTTAGAATTATTAAGGAGAACTTGTAAAATCTTGTAAACTCTTAGAAATCTTCTAGCTAGGGTTGTTAGTTTCATCTTAAATCGAATCAGTATAAAAATTGTTACCTTTTCTTTTCTTACATTTATTGTTATCTTTAATGTGTTTGAAATAGTCCATTAACACTGCATTTGTTAATTGATTAGAGCATTTGGTAAAGATTGAAAACAATTTCAAGAATTGTCTAAAAAGGTTAAAATCTTGAAATACCAATTCACCCCCTCCTTGTTTATATATATATATATATATATATATATATATATATATATATATATATATATATATATATATATAGTGGTAATGAATATATGTATGTTCCTAAAAAAAGCAAATTGTCCATTTTTGCGGGGTCTCGAAGGGGCATGAAAACACATAAGAACCCTTGAATTGAAATGGAAAAATAGATAGAACTTCAGTTACTTCGGAAATGGTAAGATCTTTGGCGCAAGAACGCAAGAGGAGGGGTTGATTCGTATCATCTTGACTTGGTTCTGATTTCTCTATTTTTTAAGAAAATCAAGTCTGGTTCTTCTCCTACCCGTATCGAATAGAACATGCTTAGACAAATCTTCTTCATAGAAAACCTGCTTTATTTAGATCGGGAAAATCATATGGTTTTATGAAATCATGTGCTATTTCTCGAATCCGTGGTCAATCCTATTTTCGATAGGAGCAGGTGACAATTGAATATAATATATATATATATATATATATATATATATATATATATATATATATATATTAGACGTAACATTCTTAATAGTTATGCATTGTTGTGCATGCATTGAATATATTGAATATATATTCTACTTCAAGAAATAGTGTTAAGGATTTTGTCTTGGACATAGATTATCACCGAGAGTAGTTGATGTCATACCTAGTATATACAAACAATGTCTGGACATTATTCGAATAGGACCAAAGACATTTATTAACCTATGTCAACGATTAAGGGCAGCTGGGTTAGTTAAAGATGTTGTACGATGCACATTGGAGGAACAAGTTGCTAAGTTTCTACACATCATTAGGCATAATATCAAGAATCATAGTGTGTCATTTTTCTTCCATCATTCTAGCTCGACTGTTAGCAGACATCTTCATAATGTGTTGGATGCAATCTTAACTTTGGAGTCAGAGTTTTTAATTCAATCGTCGGGAACAAAGGTACAAGATCATGTCCTGAACAATAGTTGATTCTACCCGTACTTTAAGGTAATATTGCACATAATACTTTTTGTTTTCTTTTAGCAACTTACACAACAATCTTCATTTACAATTTTAATTTGGATGAAATAAGATTGTCTAGAGGCCACAGATGGAACTCATGTTTGAGTAAGGGTCCTAAGATCTAAGGCTCTTAGGTATCAAGGTAGGAAGGACTGGCCAACTCAAAACATTTTCGCCGTATGTGATTTTGATATGAAATTCACTTATGTGTTGGCTAGATGAGAGGGAACAACATCTAATTCAAGAGTATTGAAAGATGTTCTTGTTAGAGATGATCCTTTGGTCATACCCTTATTTGGTCTATTTTATTATGTTTACGTTGTCGGTAATTGATAACTTAATTGTTATCATTATCCTAGAAAAACACAATCTTGAAGATGTTGGTTTCATGCTAAAAAAAACAATAATCACTTCGCATAGAGGTGTAAGATATCACATGAAGAGGGCCACAAAATCCATGTGAACTATTTAATCACCCCAACATTTGTGTGTAAGAAATGTGATTGAGAGAACATTCGATGTGTTGAAGAAACGATTTCCTATCATAGCAAGTGGAACTGTGCCTCATTACGCTTTGGACACAATGACAGATATAATTTTAACATGTAGAATCCTCCACAATTTCCTACGAGATTTGAACACTGATGACTCTTTAACTGATAAGATTGATCGCGATGTGATTGATAAGATTGATGGAACATCTAGATGAACCATGAAATGCTTAATTGGACTGTGATGATGATTATATGGTTGGTTGTAATATTAGGGATGATATAGCAAATCAGATGTGATTTTATTACAAAAAAAAAAGCTACATGTACTTAATTAAGCACGTTTAGAATGGCTTAATTCAATAAAAATTTGTATGTTTATGAATTATTACATTACTATCATGTCATGAACATTTGTTTGCCCTCGGTATTATCACATGAAAAGAAGAAAGGGAGTATTAGCCGCTTTTGATGTGGTTCCTCGAGAGTTCACAAAATGGACTAAGGAAATGGATGAATAACTTCTAAATGCAATGATAGACGAATCACAATTAGGTAACAAGGTTGATGACAACTGGACAACACAAGCATACAATAACATAGTTCACCATCTTCACCAATCAGGGTTTGTTGGAATGACAAAAAACAATGTCAAAAACAGAAATAAAAAGTCTTGAAAGAGAGATGGCGCATTATGTATGATTTATTCTCTGCATTGTCAAAGCGTTTTGAAACAGAGGATGAAGTATGGTCTGATTTGATAAACGTAATTGAAATTGTTGATTACATTATTTTACGTATTAGGAATACTTGACTTTCCTTTTATTTATGGTCATTCACTTCAATTTCAGGCAAATCCTTTTGTAGATAAATTGAAGGGAATTACTATTAGGCACTATTATCTGATGGAGGAATTAAGGGGAGCCAATCGTGCCATAAAGGGTGGCATCTGCACAACACGTCAAGCATGTAACATCCCGATCGGATATTACGGGTTTAAATAATAATTAAAATAAGAAAATAAAATCTCATTAATTATAAATTAATTCCCAAAAATGAGGAAAATTTCAAATAATTTATTTCATAATAAAGATAACTCTAAATTCAAATTTTTCAAAATTCAATACAATATCAAAAACAGTCATATAATAGTTTACAACTTTATTCCAAAACCATAAGTGATAAAAACTCAATAAAACTGTTCCCATGAGTTTTTCCCCTCTCCACTGCTAAGCCTCACCAGATCCATCTGCAACATCATCTGCTCCTATGTACCGCATACACGATCATCGCCAAACACAAGCAGATAGGGTGAGCTAACAAAATAAACATATATATCTATGACACAATTATACAATCACATAACCACACCAAAGGAAATCCATCCCTTGATATCCCATCACATGGCCACCACCATGTTAATTGTGTTCTACATTTTCTAATGAGTACCTCAAGGTGTCTTACTGCCATACCTATCGGCCACAACGGATAGAGCACGTGCGGGAAACCATGCTACAGATCATACACCATAACGCCAGGTGGAGTTCCCATATACGAACTTAATTCATAACGTCCTAAGACTACCAAACTCGTCAATTACTACTAAGGAGAGCAATCTATTCGGACCCATCCGTATTGGCAACAACCAGCACACTCACATCGGCAACACTCGCCAACCCGAGTCACAACTCAAGAGTTCCTCGTGTTCATCCGCCATGCCGAGCCACAACTCAAGGAATGCCACGTGCTTAACCCCTATCCCGAGCCACAACTCAAGGGATACGTTCCGAGCTCAACTCAAGGAACACCAGCAAACCCACCTTTAAGATATCCTAGAAGCCTTGTAGATCACACACATCATAGCAAGCATAACATCCATTTGCTGCAGCAAAATCACCTGGCGGGGGACATGTATCGCCAGGCTTGTCGCTTCCAGATCGCCTGGCGGGTGACACGTACCGTCAGGTGCTAAGCGCCTTAGTCTTCACTGCCACTGCAACTATTGCCTGGTGAAACTTCCTCTGCCACCACGCGCCACGCGCCTTAGTATTCACTGAACTACAGACTCCACCTGGCACCTAGCGGTACAAACCCAACGTCGGGCGGTTCCTATTCCGTGAAAATATGAAAAATATCATTTTTCATGAATCAGAACACCACACAGCTCTGGTGTGGTGTCTGGCAGCCAATTGGGTGCCGCTAGGCGGTTCCTGCACCTGCGAACCTTACCCCCTTCGCAACAACTCTGATTTCCATCAATTTAAGACTCCATAGGATACGATCCTAGTTATTAGGATTACGATTCATCCCTAACACTTCCCATTCACGAATTCCTTCACATTTTCCCCTTAGATTCCTGCCCTTATAGAAATTCCCAATTCATCAACCCTAATATACAAGTTCATACAATTTTCACTCAATTGAATCCACTAGTGTATATATATTACATCGAATTCTGGCTTCTAATAATTTCCAAATGGTTAGTATTGTCTTTTTCCCCGAACAGAAGCAACTCAGAACCCCAAAACACCAAAATTAGGTCAAATCCACTCGTGTTTCTTGGTGGGTGTTCATTGCCGCCAGACAATTCAACCAAAAACCCAGAACCTAGGTTGCAGCTATGTGTCGCCTGGCGGCCAGGGAGGTGCCGCCAGGCGGTTCCTCTTCAGGAACCCAAAACCAGTGCAAAAAATGATGTGTTGCCTCGCGGTAATTCATCACCCGTCAGGCGGTTTCTGGAAAAATTCCAGAAACACAAAAATCACATGAATAAGTAGAATATGTGCATCCAATTCATCTTACATCTTAAGAAAATAACAACACATAAAAATAACGGAGTCCAGCTCCCCTAACCTGGTTTTCTTAGCTTATTTTGGAATTATTGTGAGTTCCCCCTTGATCACCAATGCTCTTCCTTTGACTCTATCTTAAAAGTGGTATAATTGTCATTCAAAGTCCATCATTAGTTGTTTTTCCAGCCTCTTAGGTTGCCTTCATGTGGCTGTTAGGGTTCCCAACCCTTCTCCTCTTTGCTAAAAATAAGTTTAGCAAAAAGAAAGCTTAATTTGAGTTAACCAAGGTTCAAACCCCTAACCATTCCCATGTCAAATCAAAGCACAACCATTTAACCAATTTATGTTTCGTGATGATCAATATAATTCTATGATTATATTATCACTCAACTTGATCAAACATATTATTAAAATAATAATAATTAAATAACACACAAATGACATACATAGGACTTAAACCCAAGTCCTCTCATATAATAAAGTACTCTCAACCACTTGAGCTAGTACTTTTCCACATCATACATGTCAGTATTAAATGCCATAAAGGCTCCCACTACCTGCCTTTATTAATTAATTATTTATTTAATTAATTAAATTCCACGGGTCTTACAAAGCACGATGTCATTGCGAGCAACATACGTTAGAGGTTAATCTTAATGATCAAATGGAGTACATGCTTGACCCACCTTTGCATGATGGAGGTAGTTACCCAACTCCACCAACTATGGATGAGTACAATCCTGGGCTTACTCAATCACAACCATCAGTTCTCTCATGTAGGACCTCAACGTCACAAGGCTCTAAAAGAAAAGCACCAATGGTTGATTTTATGAACTCAAAGTTTAAGAAACTTACTAAAAAACTAGATAGGTTTATGGATGTGATGGGAATGGGTAACTCCCGCTTCGAAAAGATATCATTTACAATAGAAAGACAGGTCATTGCAATTGAGAAGCGCAATGATATTCTTGTGGAGCAAGTCGGCATGATGCAACACATGACAAATTTTCATTACTCAGAAAGCGACATATGGGAGACGTTAGCCGACATGAACATATACGATGAAAATGTAATGGAATAGTGTTATGATTTCCTCTATGCAAATCTAGTGCATACAAAACGGCTAATGGACCTGCCTTCGGATATTATTTGGAATAAGTTAGTTAAGATGATGACAGGGAGTACTTAACTGTGTTGTTTATATTTCTTGACTAAGTTTGCTTAATTTGTGTTTGAAAGACTTCTATCATTTTGTATGTTAATGACTTTATGTGGACCTTCATATTTACATTACTTTTATAATAACAATAATTTGAATGTAAAATGTAATTTTCATTTTTGTTTTGAATATGGCGTCTTCATCAACAAGATCTAAATGTTGTAAGGGAAAAATAAAGATATAGACATAAACCTTCCTCATCAGACATTGCCATCAATGGAATATGTTCTAGATCAAAGACGTTTCTGTATAAGGAGAATTGCGGAACCTAAAATTATGAACTGCCAATCTTGTGCAACATCATGGCTTTATTTTCGTCACCACCTTACTTTCCAAGCCAACTTGGACTTCATTTCTTTGAACTGTCCATACTATGTTGATATCATCAAAGCCTTTATATTCAAACTCGAAGATATCTGGCAATGAATACTTATTAAGTGAGGTTAATGAGACGAAAATTAAACTTAAACCTGATGATTGGTTTAATATTGCACATCTCATGTATTAAGGTTGAAAATTATTGTATCCAAACATACCAAAATACCTCCCCTATGACCGTCACATGGCATTCGCTACTATGATTAGACAAAATCTGCAAGGTGAAAATGTAAAAATTGTGGGAACTCTAAAAATAAATGACAGACTCCTCCATTATGTGGTGGTCCATTGGTTGACATCCCGTCTAACTAATTTTGCAAAAGTAATGAAAGAATACATTTTTATGATATAGGCCCTCAAAACTAACATTTCTATTAATTGGGCACATCATATAATGCAAAGTATGCTAAAAAGAAATAGCAGTGAAGCATCTCTTCATACAGTATTTTAATAACCAGAATCATGCAATACAGTGGAATGGGCCTTTTTTGCTGAGGTTAGCACCACAATAGGGTTGAGACAACAATTCTCTACAAATTCTTTGAAAAAGATTAACATTGTTAATGTAAACGATGTATGGCATCATGTTCATGCAAATCAACCGGATCAGGTACAACCACAACCACAAAGTCATTTGCATGCAGTACAATAGCAAGCAGAAGTCCACCCAAATGTTAAAGTTCTTAGTTAAATATAGGGGGAGTTCAAGACATGGAATTTAGAATGCATGGATTAGAACACATGGATTGAAGAATGCAACGAATTGAGAAAAATGTTCATCGAGTGGAACAAAATGTGCACCACATGGAAGAATTTTATCACATTTAACCCTGGACATGAACAAATGTTATGATGAAGTCAATTTCAATATCAATGAAATCCTTAACAAATTGGACGACATTCAACACTCTTTCCACTAACTTGTATTTTTCAACTCAACTTTTTTATTTACATTATTCATTGAATTCAAAGTAATTTCATCTCCTATCATGTCTTAATCATTTTTATCTTCATTTTGTGTTATGCGTGTTGAACTCGGATGGATTCCAGAATATTGAAAGACGAATGAATATAGCTATTAACCGTCAAGTTGCAGCTCTTGAATGTGCGAACACACTCCTTAATAAGGAATAAAACCTAATTCCAAGAACCCCTTCAACTCAATATACAGAAGAGCAAATTTTTGAGTTACTAAGAAGCATGAACATTTCAAATGACAACTTATTCAGACAATGCTACGACTTTCTTTGTTGACATCCACTTCATACTAGACGTCTTGTGGGGATGCTAGAGAAAATCACTAAAATAGGTTGCAAACTTATATGAATGGAGGAGCTTAACTTTGATTATATTATTGATCATATTATATGTTCTCATGTGTGTACTTCTTTATTAATGTTGTGATTTCAAATGTTTAATTTTATTTTATTTTTGCTTTAATATTAAAAATTAAAAAATTTAAATTTTCAAATCAAATATATTATAATATTTATTTTTTAAATTAATAAACAATATTAATAATTTTATTCATCATCGAAAAAAATTCAAAATTAATTACAACTTATCTAAATATCATTTTATATTACTTTTAACACAAAGAACAATTTGGTAATCTTACAAATCCTTCATAAACTTTCACAAAATTTACTCTCAAATCAACACTGTTGTCACCTCTAAATCCCTATAAAAAAATGACATAAACTTCACCCTCAAATCCACCCAAATCAATCCTTTCCCTCTCTCACAAATCATTCCTCCCAAAAGAACACACCCTTAGTCTTTTATTCTCTTAGACTAGTTTAATTGTCCACCTCCATCACCTTCAGATTCACAAATCTTCTTCATTTTCTCCAATCATTATTCCCATATCCTCCATTTAATCATTTTCAACGACCAACACTCACAGTTTTCGCTCACAACCCTAACCGACATCAGTTTTCACTCCTTCATCCGTCGCTTACAAACGTCGACGAGCTTTGTCCAATGACAACACCAATAATTGGGGTTTCATCGGGTTTGTCGAGTGCCTCTTCTACATCGGCTCACCCTTAGCCACTCAAGCGTGTTAGCACACACCAGTGCAGAAAAGGACTTTGGCAACGGTTGTTTTTAATATTCTGCACCGATTCGGGAACCGAAGCATATTGGAGCGAGGCCAAAAGAGCATAGCTTTTGACCTCGATTAAGAACTGAAGCCATAGAGCCACCTTCTGCCTCGGTTCAATGGAACCCGAGGCCATAGATTTGATGAAGTAAAGTGCATGAGATCATAAGAGGCATTGATGATAAGTTCCTTGTTTATTAAATCTAAAAATAAAGTGAAGATTATAAAGTTTATATATATATATATATATATATATATATATATATATATATATATATATATATATATATATATATATATA
>Ga0214543_1012700_pt1 | contig 11038 bp, 7 predicted proteins | sample CNSS2metaG_FD_160094 | JGI IMG/M metagenome (GOLD analysis project Ga0214543, IMG submission 160094) | Root nodule microbial communities from cowpea collected in UCLA plant growth center, Los Angeles, California, USA - CNSS2 | ecosystem: Host-associated > Plants > Roots > Nodule | place: USA...
AAGTTGATTCAACTAAGTCAACTTAGGGAATCAAAAATAACAAATACAAATGAAAGGGATGAAGGATTAGTGAACTTCCTTTCTAAACATGCTTAGTCTTCTTAAGCATGTGCCTTCATCCTTGGTTCGGGTCAATCCTTCATCAACGATGGAAGGGTTTTAAGATGGACCTTACAAGTCGTTATATCTATGGTCCCTTAAGTGATAGAAACCCTTGTGAGAAGTATCCATTCATTCCTTGATGAAGACACATGGCGTGCTTTTAAAGAAAGGCGATTAAATCCTGTCTTTCAGGTAAATTCATATTATATGTAGGTTTAACTGTTTAATTGAACATATTGCTAACATAAATCATTCTTTATACTTTGGTGCTCATAGGCTAAGAGGAAAGTTGCACAAGAGATAGCAAAAAAGAATGTCCACCCTTATAGATTGTCTCGTGGGGGTTATGATAAATTGAAGCAGAAGATGATGAAAGAGCATCTGCCTCTAATTCCAGTGGGACTACTGTTACTCATCCTCCTCGCCATTATAAATGGAAAAGAGCTCGTCAAAAACCAACAGGCGATTACATATCTACAGAAACATAAAGCGTAGCTAGGCGTATTGTAAGTAACTCAAACTAATTTATTTTTGGATGTGTATTAATATATTTTTTTTAATCTTAACTTAAACTTTTTGTGTTGTAGGATGAGCTGGTCGAGCAAAGCACACAAGGATCATTCACTCCACAAGGGCGTGAGGACATATTGGCAGTTGCCATTGGTCGTCCAGAGCATCTTGGGGTCAACCATACACCATGCAACCATTGCAGATGATATGATGAGAGTAGTTGTTGTAGATGTTCGAGATGCTACTACTCGAGTCCCAGTGCCCACTCAAGAGGTTAAGACAGTGGGTCAGGCCCCTGGAAATTTTATCCTTTGGCCAGTTAGATTAGCAAAAGTAATTACAAAGGAGGTAATTGTCCTTACTTGTTTTAATTATGCATTTATTTACATCGGTGTATACTAATATTATTTATTACTTTAAATATGCATAGCAGATTAGAGTACAAGAAAAGGAAGATGTGAATGAATCATTACCACAACAGACAATTCTAAAACGACTTGGTGCAATGGCAGCAACTATCGCCTTGCAACCTATACAATTAGAAATGGCTCCCCAAGCCACAAATAGGACCTTCAACACCCCTTTTTTTATATGTCAAAAGGATATTTTTGAAGTTCTCTCTGGCACTGATATGTTATGTATATCAGTAATACAACTTTGGTTGTTGTAAGTAAACTTTTATTACTTTTATGAAGTTTGAATATATTCAATATGTTATTCTTATATTATTTATTTTCAATGTTTAAGGTATTTACATCGTAGATGCACTGAGAAGAAGAATGATCACATATATGGATTTATTGATCCTATTGCCATTCAAGGCGTTGGGAATAAAAGTGAAGAGGTTCAAAAGTACCTATTAGAGGCATTTGATGTTGGGAAAAAAGAAGTGTACTTAGCGCCTTATTTGCAGCAGTAAGAATGTCTTTTATACATTAAATTATATTTATGTAGAACTTAATTGTATATAATGGTATTTGAATCTGTAGGGGTCATTGGCAGTTGTTGGTAATTCTTCCTCAGAAGTTTGTTGTGGTTCTTTTGTGTTCATTACACAAGAAGCCTAACACTCTGAAAATTAAAAGTACTTTACAAGCGTAAGTTTTTTTTATTAACTTATTTTTTGTGTTATATAACTCAATTTTACTAAGTTCCATATTAGGCAAAATTTCAATATACATTAAATTTTACAGAGCGGTTGAGGCTCATTCTAGGTTGCAGGGACAACAAATCACTTCTAGAAAGAAGTTGCAGTTCATTGCGCCAACTGTAAGTAGTTAATCTTCAAACTGTTGAAATACAATTATCAAATTTATGATATTATATGAATTTAACTTGTAGTGCTCACGTCAACCGAGAAGCTATGAGTGTGGATATTATACCATGAGGCACATGCATAGAATCATATTCGCAAACATTGTTGACTCATGGGATATGGTAATATGTACAATTTATAAATCACATCTTAAGTATTTATCACTAAAAGATTGTTGACTCAACTATTCATTGTGTAGATTTTCAATGACACATCTCCAATGGATCAAGGAGTCTTGAAGGAAGTTCGTGAGCAGTGGGCTTCGTTTATTTTAAGTGTTTATATAAGATGATGTTAGGTGTTTTATGACTTATATAGTAATTCTTTTTGGAGTAGTATTATATTTCATATAAACATTAGATTCTATTTCATGTAAATATTAGATTGAATGAGATTTGTTTTCTGGATATTTTGGGTAATTATATACAATATATAAGATGATGTTAGGTATTTTATGACTTATATAGTAATTCGCTTTGGAGTAGTATTATATTTCATATAAACATTAGATTCTATTTCATGTAAATATTAGATTGAATGAGATTTGTTTTCTAGATGTTTTGGGTAATTATATACAAGTTTGGTATGTGGTAAGAAGCATAAACAAATTTTCATAAAAAAATAATAAATCACTTTTTATACCGGTTGAGGTCATACTTGGTGTAAAATGTGTAATTTTTTATACCGGTTGAGAAGAACGATTCTAGAAGAGGGACACAAAAGTCATCTTAGTATACACCCTAGTATGACTAAGATGTATAAGGACTTAAAGAAATTTTGATGGAGCGGGATGAAAAGAGAAGTGGTGGAGTTCGTGTCAACATGCTTAGTATGTCAAAAGGCTAACATGGAACATCAGAGGTTGGGAGGTATGTTACAACGATTGGATATTCCCCAATGAAAGTGGGATAGTATCTCGATGGACTTTGTAACTCATTTATCAAGGTTGTCAAGATGTCATGATTTTATGGGTGATCGTCGACAGGTTGACAAAGAGTGCTATCTTTTTTCCAGTTCATCAAAGGAGGAGACTGTTGGAGTTTGAGGTAGGAGATCATATGTTTTTACGAGTGACACCGACAATGGGAGTTAGAAGGGTTGTCTGATCAAAGAAGTTTTCGCCAAATTTTCTTAGACCATACCAAATCCTCAAGAGGATTGAGCTAGTAGCTTATGAGATAGCATTACCACCTCAATTTGTAAACTTGCATAACGTGTTTCACGTATCTCAATTGAGGAAGTATGTTAGAGGTGGATGACATCCAGGTCAGAGAGGATATAACTTTGGATGTTGAACCAGTACAAGTGTTGGATGTTCAAACTAAGAAGCTTAGGGGGAAGGAGATTCGCATGGTGAAGGTACTTTGGAATGAAAAGACACAGGAAATGATGTGGTTGCTGGAAGACCATACAAAGAATGAGTACCCTTATCTTTTTCTGAAATAGAACAATTTTCGAGGAGAAATTTTTTGAGCTGTGGAGAATGTAAGACCTAAAAAAAAACTTGGAATTTTCAGGTGAAGTTATAAAGTGGTTGATGTTCTAATGAGAACTCTTGTTGGTATAATGGTCATGAGGTGCAATATTTTGAGACACGTGGAAATATTTAATTACTTGGTTAAGGTTGTTGTTTTATTTATTTTAATTATTTTATTTAATTATGTCATGTGAAATACATATGTCTATAAATTTGTGGTGTGCATTATATCATAAGAAAGCATGTGACTTAGTGGTTGGTATATGTGTTGGTATAAGGAAGATTGGTTTTCCCTTTTTCTCTCTCTCCCGTTTTTGGTTACGTACAACAATGGGGTTTTTTTTATCTTTAATCGTTGCTGCCACACGAAGCTAAGAAACGACCAAGGTTTTTTTTTAATTTTCAAAATCTTAACTGAAAGATTAGAATCCACGACTTTAATGAGGGTTTTGGAGAGGATGGATGGGGACGACTGTTCTAAGGCAAACCATATAGGTTATTTAGTTTCTAAAAGAGCTTAGGAAGGAGAGGAGAAAACAGAAAGAGGAAGGAACCAAAGAGAATCATTAGTGAGTAAAGGTTGAGGCTGCAAGGGGAACGCCTATTGGAGGAACTAATCCAGGTAGGGAAAGCTAAACTTTTGTGTTTTATTCTTGCTTGCTTTTTGTATGATGTTTTGCCTGAGTTTCGTGTGTTTGAGGTTACCTTGTGGTGATGTTCCTTTGTGCAGAATGCTTTCGTTGGTGCTTGAATAACGTGTTATGGGTTCGTATTCTACATGGGAAATTCTGAAGGGTTCTCTAACTTATTTGTTGCATGATGGTTACCCTTTTAGAAGTTGTACACATGATAGTACCTCAACCCTTCTCGTGGACGCATTGGTTGTGTGTGTGATGCAATTGTTTTTTTTTTGTGTTTTCCTTACCCATCAGATAATCTTGCTAGCACTAGATAGAAGAACCTAGGCATGCGTTTGTTTTTGTTTTCTTTTTTTTAAACAGAAGTTTTTGAGCAAGTTTTCCTAGTGGTGGTGCATCCAGAAAGTTGCAAGATGCTATTTCTTTTAGTTTAACCTAAAGGCTTGTTACTTTTTGTTGGGTTTATATTGCATCATATAGGTTATATTTTTTCATATATATGGTTTATGGTCATAGTTATTGAAAATTGTGGTTCTATATAGTTATATGACATTAGTCTTACACATATAAGATATTTGACACCAGTTTTTACACCAAAACCTTAAAGCAATAGTGTTATGGGTCTTTATTCTTATATAGTGTTTAACTTTGTCTATTCTATTCAATGTGGGACTTTTGACTCACACTTGGACTATTTCCAACACTTTTGGTGAGTGGTCTTATAGAACACCCTTGGTTGCCTAGGTTTCTATTCTTGTATGGCTTAGGACTCTCGTAGACCTTGAGTGGATAGTAAGTTCTTTGTGTGTAATTTCCTTTCCTTCAATATTTCATTATACCTTACCCCATGTTTAGGTGCTTAAAGACCACGGGCCCGCATATATTATGGTTGTTTTCTTTATGCTTTTTGGGTGCAGCCTTACTCACTTCTTTTGGCCATTTCTTTGACATCATGTCAAGTCTTTCATTGAAGGAAAATGTTAAGCAAACCAACCTTTTTCTTTTTCCCTTCCTAGCTCTATCTTCTAATATTTTTAGGGCATTTGCAATGGTTGACTTGACAGTAGTAATTGTGCACCCTTTAGTACCACTTGATGCGTGTGTTCGCTGCCCTTGCAGCAAGCTTCACCTTCTAATTAATTCATGTAAGTGTAACCTAACTTTTGTGATTTTGAGGCGTGATATTCTAGGCCACGTAGGTCTCACTCGCTGGTTAATGTTCAACTTGAGTTTTCTTGAGATAAGTGGGGGAAAACACTGCATCTTGACTCGTGGGGGAGTTGCTTTGAATGTGGGAGATGACGAGAGGTGGCCAATCGTGAGAGGGTTAGGAACGATGTTGTTCAAGTCAACATGGTGGAATTGAAGTCCTGGTCTGCAACAATTAAAAATCCATATAATGAATGTTGCTACAATAGTATAAGGATGAGTGTGTGTTTTTTTATTACTCATTACGAAGATAATAAGTCGTAGATGAATAAGTAGTTGCAAATACTTTATATATTAAAGTACCTTGTAGTTATATGATTGAATTGCTCTTGGACATGTTCCTGTGAACATGTTACCGATGAGGATGAGCTTGATATTTATATGGTTGAGTGGTAGGTAAGTGAGGGGATTTTACTTGGTTAACTAATCACGTAGAAAGGGATTTTGAGTTTGCGTTTCTTTTCGGTTAAGTCTTTGTAAGGGACATATGGGTCTCAATCAGATTTGCAAGAGAGATCTTAAAGGATAGGTCGTTACGAGGTTTGTCGGCATACCTAGAAACTCAAAGATGACTCTTTCGCTTGTGTGAGGCAATGGAAAGGGTTTCTCTTCGTCTGTGTCAGGTAGTGGGAGAGGATGGGTTCGAGCGTTGTACTTTTTCGCCTATGTGAGGCAATGGAGAGGAGAAATATGTTTCGCCCTTAGTTACGACTCGTTGAGTATAGTGCTCGGTGTGTGATTCATCGAAGATATTATTCGTAAGTCCTTGCAGAGCAGGGGTGACAAGTTTGGTGCTACGAGGGCAGAATGACTCGAACATTCGGGTTCTAGAAAATTGGATCATGTGGTAGGGAACATGTGATAGGAAAACCAGGACATGGTTGTGATTATCATGTTGAAGTATTTTACTTGGTTGGATGTGATGTTTAGTATGACTTGTAATATCGTATTTCGCTAAATTTCTTTTATATATCATTGTTTGTAGTTAGCTTACTCCTATTCGTCTGGTGTGATTATTGTGTGTGCGATGATCGTATGACAAATGTCTTATATGGGAGTAGGTGATAATGTAGATGTTTCTAGCGAGGAGTAGATTGAGGAGAGGATGGGATGAACTTGTGATTTTATTCTATCTTATTAAGTTATTTTAAAATAAATGTTAATGACAATGTATTTTATTTGTTGTTGTTACTTAGAATATTTTGGACAATTGATGTTTTGAACTATGCATTTAAAATTAAATTATAAACTTTTGCTTAAGTACGTTCTCGGCAATAATTATTTTATGCTAAATATGCATGATTTATATCTTTCTGTGACATCCTAAATTGGGGTGTTAGAATTGCATTCCTAAAATAGATATGGCAAGCTGAACCAAGTAAGGGTCCAAAACAATTAGGTATATAAAGGTGACTTGCCCCACGTAAAGGGTTATCTTCAATTATATACATACAATTGGATTACCTAGATCACATCAACTTACTTAAGTGTTGGAGTGTTTATAAGTACCCCCACCCCTTCCAATTCATTCAAGAGCTGCACAAAGACATTCCAAACATTGGAGCAGGGACATATCAAATCTTACACAATAGCTCAATTCCATTTAAGAACATTTGGCGACCATTATGGAATCGAGGTATACTTGGAAGAGCTGAGCTTCCAGGTGTTGTACTCTCTTGTATTTTGTTATGTAGTTAGTGTTCATGGATTGATTCCAGGTCTGTAAGAAGATGTTCTTGTTGTGTTGTGAGTTTCTTCTTGTGTGAATCAAGCAAGTTGTATTTAGTTGTATTTTTGTTAAATAAATTGTTTGTAAGGATCTTGAATTTATTGTGATAGTGAAAAGCCAAACTCAGGTTGCTTTGGTTAACTGAATATAGCTCCTTGTGAGTGAACCAGTACGAAAATTCTTGGTGCATTGGTTTTAATTCTTCTAGAAAATTAAGTTTCTAGTTCAACTCATCAAGAAAATTAACAAGTATCTTTATGAGTAAATTCGTTTTAATCGAGTTATCTGTCAATAAGTTTGTTTGTCTATAAACATCTTGGTTAACCTTTCTTATCAAATCACTCAAATCCATCATATGTTAGTTGTGTTATAAATTGCCAGATCTTTGTTTTTAACTCAATTCATCAAGAAAGTTAACAACTTGTATTTGTTAGAAAATTTGTTGTAATCAAGTGACCATTTATTAAATTTGGTTAGTTGTTAATATCTTAATCATTCTTTGATATCAAATTATTGAAATCTATAACATGTTTGATGTGTGAAAATAAATGACATTTTGCTAAAATTTTAATATGTTGGTTGCTTATATTATTTGGTTAAATGTGTGATCCAATAGTCATTCGAGTCTAAGTTTCTTGGTCAATCGAACTCTAGAAAAAAGTTCTCATAAAATTTTAATTGAACACTAGTTTTTATAGTCCCAATTCAACCCTCTGCCCCCTGCCTCAACCATCTTGTCCTTGATATCTTTTAGTGTCTATACACTAATTCAAGATAATTTATTCCATTATTTGTTTATATTAATTGGGTAAGGAAGCTTTATCGTTTGATATGATCCCTCCCAAAAATTTATATTAATTGGGTAAGGAAGCTTCATCATTCAAGATGATTCCTCCCACATTTTTTTATTAATTGCATAGCTTCATCGTTTGAGATGATACCTGCCACAAATTTATATTAATTGGGTAAGGAAGTTTCATCGTTTGAGATTATACCTCCCAAAACTTTATATTAATTAAGTAAGGAAGCTTCATCGTTCGAGATTATCCCTCCCACCACTTTATATTAATTGGGTAAAAAAATCTCATTGGTCGAGATAATCCCCCGACTTATTTGTCTTTGAAAGATCCATTTAATTATCTTTATTTTATAAGATAGCTTCATCCGAAATGACCTCTCAATCACTTGCATTGTATCACACATTTATCGGATTCAACTAATTTGCTAAGATAATCCCTTTCGATAAAATTTAACAATACATTTTCATGTTTTAATGTTAGCCAAAATGATAGTGATCAAAGATAAAATGCATTACTCAAAATAGAAATTTCATTCATATGTTGTTTACTTACATAGGAGAGTGACATCCTTGATATGTTTTATTCATGTTTAACCACTACTTAGACTTGCTTTTGAGGTGAATTTTTGTGTTGTTTCATTGGTTGACCAATCAACTTTTTGTTGTTATGTTTGGGCATTATTTTGTTGGTTGATTTAGACAACAAGCATAAGGTTGTTTTGTTGATGTTGTGTAGTTGTCTCACTCTGTTTGGACGTGTTTTTGAGTTGATTTTGAAGCTGTTTAGACGCTTTCATGATTGATATACATGTTGTATGTTATGCTTATTTCTGTGTCAAAATTCTTATGAGTATAAGGTTCTTTTCTTGAATTTCTAGCTTGCTTGAGTCCATTGTCTATCACTTTTCTCTTTGAGTTTGATTTTCCTTTGATTCTTGTGTTGTGGGACAATGTACCATGAAGTATTGCTTGAGTATTTTGTTTCACATTTCCAGTAGTAATTCTAAATAACCTATTTAGACTACTATTGTCTTTTAAAGTGTTTTTCTCGTTGTCATTGTCTTAGTTTGTCACATTATTACTCCCTTTGGTTTAGCCATATCTTGATTTGGTGCTTTTTAGTTTGTCTTCAAATTTCCTTGGTTTTGTCATAGTTTTCCTTACTTGTGCATATTTTAGTTTGTCTTCACATTATTACTCCCTTTGGTTTAGCCATTTGACATATTTTATCTCCATTACTTGTGCTAATCACTTACTGTGTTTTGTGTTTGTTCTTGTTGCCTATCCCTCACTGTAGGATTTATCATGTTTGAGCACACACATTAGACCTTGATGGAGGATATCAACTTCATTATGTCCAGAATTATCAGGCTAAATATCAAACTTGAGAATCTTAGAAGGGAGCACAAACATGATAGAAGATCATTGCAAGAGACAAAACAAGTGTTATTAAGTGCACCAAGTGTGAAGGTTATGGACACGAAAATTATCAATGTCCTAATTGGAACGCAAATTACATGAATCTTCAAGCACTCCAGGATTACATTGTATACTTGAAAGAGCACTAAGCGAAATGTGGGAAAAAGCAAGACAAATGGAAGCTTTGAAGAGAGAGCAAACGGAGAAAAAGCAAAGAGAAAGTGCAGAGGCAAAGATGAGAGAAAGAGGACAAAAGAAGAAAGTGCTCATAGAAAGAAAAGAGAAAGAGCTAAAAGAGTGACAAGAGAAAAAGCGGTGAGAAAAGGAAGAAGAAGAACAAAGAGAGAAACGCGAAAAGGAGTCTCTCCTTGCACCCCTGACATGAATGGTTGAGATGAAATCCTTAAAGGCAGATGATAATGCGTTAAATTGTTGTTCACATTCACAACATGATTTTGCATTTTCATTGGGAACACTTACTAACACATCTCTTTTTGTCTTAATGCTTAAGGAAGACTTATACATTAAGGAGCAATAGCATAAGCAATGGGGTGAAGAAGATATGATAGAAAAAGAAGAAAAAAGATTAGAAAAATATGAACCTATTGTTGGAACTATGCTTGTTGGTTTGTCATGCAATGAACATATTCCAAGACTTTTTCTCTCTTTTGTAGTTCATTTGAGTGTTCTTAATTTTATTTTTTTTGTGAATAAAACAATTATGTTGAAACTCTGTGATGTGTGTAGCAGATTGGTCTTTGACCTTGGATTGACCTCTCCCAAGATTCCAATATCATTTTAGAGAGCATTTTGTTTTTGTCTTTAAACTGTTCTGGTTTTGTATGCTTTTAGCATTTATGTTTGTGTGTTTATTTGTAGGTAATAAAGCACTAAAATTCGAGATTGAATTTTCTCCAACCCGGAGGTAATGATGGAGGCATGAAGGGTTGTCATGGGAATTTCGGAGCAGTTGATGGAATCATGTCCCAAGACATTCAAAGAGATCTCGGATTAGCTTCCGATCGTAGAATATGAACTCTTTTTTTAATTCTTGTAATGTTTATGTTTGGGCCTTATCGCACCATTAGTCGTGTTGGGGTTTTTGGTGTTTTGACCCATAGTATTTATACCTTTGTGAAACACTTTGTATTCATATTTGAGTTTTATGAAAAAGTGAGTTTTCTCTTAAGTCTTGAGGTTCTCCTTAGAAGCATTGATCCTTATCTTTGAATCCTCGATTCAGAGGCAAATCTTCTTTACTTATATTGGAACCTCCTCCAAGTGACGTGCTTTCCTCCCGTTCTGCAAATCTCCCCAATCGACATCCTCCAATTTTCCTCCATTTGTTCTAGGGTTCATACCCAATTTAGTGCGAGACCCAAATTTGCCCCAAATTTGAGACGATCTTACGTCCCTTATTCTCGGTATCCTCCTCTACACCATGACATCATCAACATCATCCTCGTCGGCACCAATCTCGCTGATCTCCTCAATCGGAACCTGTGTTTTCTAATGCACATCCTTGTTCACATAAAAAACTTTCATCGTCAACGAAGATGTCAAACAACAATGTCGCCTATCAAAATGCATTTTTTAAGCTTTCTTAGTGCTCTAATAAGACATTTTTGTACCTCCAACAACTCTTGCACCATATCCTCATGAGCATATTCTTCCTCGGCATAGGGCGAGGCCATTTCCCCCAAAGCTCTTTTAGCTTTCTGATGAGTACGTATTTTTGCCCTCATTTAATGTTTAATTCTGGGTATTTAATTGAATTTATGTGCCTAAAGAGTGATTTAATTGATAATTTTGATAATTAGGTTGTTTGAGCTTGTGTGAT
>Ga0214543_1012701_pt1 | contig 11037 bp, 9 predicted proteins | sample CNSS2metaG_FD_160094 | JGI IMG/M metagenome (GOLD analysis project Ga0214543, IMG submission 160094) | Root nodule microbial communities from cowpea collected in UCLA plant growth center, Los Angeles, California, USA - CNSS2 | ecosystem: Host-associated > Plants > Roots > Nodule | place: USA...
GAATAGAGTTTTGGAGCAGAAATTAGTATATGCAAGCAATCTTAAATAAGAATGTTCTGGAAAAGTTATTGCAGCATTTTAATAAAGTGACATGTAATATTTGAGTGTTAAATATTGATCAGAACTACATCTATATGTTATACATGTTGTTGATAAAGAAAATATAGCACAAAAAGATACATGTGACTAAACAATACTTACCTTTCTTTTAACTCTGAAAATTTACTAATTTTAAGCAGTCCTATAAATTTTACTTCAATATATTGTGTGACTATTTTACTCATTTTTAAATAAGTTGTGCTTTTTCCATTATAATTTGAATTAAAAGATAATCATTATTTATCTTTAAGAAATAAGAAATTAAAATACATGATAAAGTAAAGGAAAAAAAAGTTTAGAATTGAGAAATTAAGACACATGATTTATCTTATATGATTATTGTACTCTATGACAAGTTGGTCAGTCAACTCCCCATTGGCTGTAATAGGATAACAACCGCTATGGTCTGTTAATCAATGTAACGTCTAAGTCGGCGGCCGACCAGTAAAATGAGCAAATCATTTTTGTAGCAAGATTAGTGGAAAGAACACTTTCTTACCAAAAAAGAGGACATGAGAGTCAATCGAGTTAGAGTCACTTAACTTTAAGCAGAACAGAAGAAAACATCGAACTTAACTTTAAGCAGAATAGAAGAAAACAACGAACTGCACAAAAAATGAGCGCTACAAGGGAATATAATGACTAAACATCTACCACCTTTGCAACAGTAGAAATGCATTCAATGACTTGCATGTATCCAAAGTTGCGTAAATTTATTGATTGTAAACATCAACAACCTTTGAAGTAGTAGAAATCCATCCGTTGACTTACAAGCATCCAAAGTTGAATAAACTTATTTATGTTTCAGAAAGAGTTTAGGAAATTCAACACAACACAATTCAACCTCTCGTACCATTTGCTAGTTTCGGAGCAATTTCACATTGTAATTTTTGTTAATTTTGCAATAACTGTAAATTGTTCAAAAATTAATCTAGTTCTGCTTTCGAACCAAGGAACACAAATCAATTGTGATGTACCGAAATCTACAAAATAAAACGTGTAGAAGAATCAGAAAAGGCTGTAACAAGATGCATGCTACTTTATTTGCAACTTGAACATAATGATAAAACTGAAATGAGTAAGCTACATATCATTTGAATGAGGTTAACAAATGGATGAGCACAAATAAAACCTACTTGAAGGTCACTTAATCTCCAGATTTTCTGTATTCAGGCTTTAGTTCATACGTGCCTTGATTAGTTCCTTTGTTGTTGTAGACACAAAGGTCTTTTAGTATATCTTTCAAAAATTGCTGTAAAAATGTGAAGATCCAGCACATTAGTTAAAACAGGCTCTACTAAATTAATAACCACAAACAAATAAATGTCAATTTGAAAGTATATTGTTTCATAATGGTGTGTGGGCTTGTAGAGACTTACCTACTAAGCAGTAAAAGTACAACATACATCATTATCTTCATCATTTCTCATAAAAATAACATAAATGATACAGACATGAAATCTTAATCTCTCAAAAATTCTCTGAAAATGAGGTATACAACTTGGATTAACTTATCAACCTATCTTGAATAGATTAGTTCAATTGCATAAATTATTATATCGGACAGGTACGAGCATTCACTACATATGCATATTCATTATAAGCAACAAACTTTTGTGGTTGTAGTTCATTTTGCATAGATATTTGAGATTTAAGTTTGTTAAAGTGCAAGTATTCAAGAAATCTAAATTTTAAGAGTAAAACTACTCAAAGCACATACTTCAGGTTGGTCGGTTTCTTGTATGAGGTTTCGTAAACTCCAATTAGATTGTCGTTCAAATAGCTTAAACACAATCTCTTCCATCTCCCCACGATCTCTTCTTGTTCTCTTTGTATCGGTTGCTTTAGCAGGAGTTTTCTTCTTTTCCTAATCCAACACAAACATCTGTTACAACTGAAGTATAAATTAATTAAAAATATTGAACTGCATAACAAGCCTGTAGAAATAGTCCTCAATACCACCTCTTCAACACCCTATATCTCATTTATCTCATAATCAACTGAAAAAGAGGGGAGAAGGGTCAGGGGGAAGGCTAGATGTGATTTGATCAGGAAGTTATAAACTGATGAAGAGCTAACATTTTGCCAAAATAAGGGGATTCTCTTAACATGAATTCATTAAGGACTACGATTGGTAACAAGAAGGATAATAAGCCATTACAGGGGGGCCAGAAGTTGAAAAACTGATCATCCCTGGCATTGGCCTCATGTGTGCCCCACTATCATTGTCAATAACCTGAAAATAGAATGCAGAAGTCAAAGATAATGTAACTGTTTGCCTAACTCATGATAAGGAGAACTAGAGCCAGTAGAAAACCTGAATTTGTCTACTTTTGACCATATACTTGTTTGTCCTTTCCCGGCAGAGTTTCCCATAGAGTTCAAGGTTTTGATTATGGGGCTTCATGTCAAACCTATTTAGTATTTTTCCCTCCACGGAGATCTTTCCTACAAAACAACAGAAATTTCAACAGTTGGATTTACATTTTGCTAAGTTAACTTTGATAGAGGATATTAATGATGCTTTAGATATCCAACCAAATCCTGTCTAGAGAAAAAAAACTTTAGGGAAAAGAAAAAGAAACAAAGTAGAAGAGCAGAGAATAAAATATCATGTAATGTTGTAGTTGTAGACTAAGATATAGAAGGCCAACATATTAACTAAATAAACTTGTCAGTCTCTCTAGCATATCCAACAAAGAAACACTCTAGAATAACCACTTGTTAAGCATTAGCAAGGAGACCTCTCAACCTCGTAATAAGAGACAATTGAAGAAAAACATTCTTGGAATTTTTACAACCAAAAACATAGATAATAGTATAAACCTAATACTCTTTATAGGGAATTTCATTCCAATAATATCCGGCAACTAAATATTTTAAATGATTGTTAGTTGTTAAAAACAACACCTGAGAAACACAAATCACAAACATTAAGATAACATGTTTCTACATATATGCCTTACAACGATTACTGTACTGATCAAGGTCGGTTAGTCCCTAGCCTTAGTAAAACCTTTAGGCCAGGTACTTACCAGCCCCCATCGGAATAGGTGGGCATCTAAGAACATGCCCATATAGATAAGTGGGTTCCTGTTCCAGGTCCATGGCTAGATAAGATTCCACATAATGTGCCAGGTAAAGTTCCTAAAAATTATTACAAATACCACGTGGCTTTAGGTAATTAGGTATGTTTTTCATTAATCACTAAATCTTAGCTTTGACCGCTTGCTAGAGCATCTTGTTGACTTGAGTGTTGGAGGGTCTTCTGCAGGCACAACCTCATCCGATTAAGGAAGAATGAGTATTTGAAAGAGGACGAGTACACCTTGGCATAGGACACATAGAGTACTTTGAAGTCTTTGCAAGGTATTATTTCAATTCCGTAAGAACATTTACTCTAATGAAGTGTAATTGTCCAAATAAAAGATTTGCTATAACAGATTAGCTTTTTTGGAAGGTCAAATTTCTAACTAATTTAGAAAAGAATGCACATGCATCATAAACTCCTCTGATTATTTCAAAACGTATGATTTCATAGCTTATACACATGAGGTCCACTTGTTTCAACCTAAGGTGTTTAAAATAATGAACGACCTCATTTTTTTCTTTTATGAAGGAACACCCTCATTTCAATTATAAGCAATAATAAGCACCATGATACAGGTGATCATTTAAAGACATAGGAGTATGGACAAGGACATAAAATTACCAGGTGATAATATTAAAGTAATATACATCTCATAAGTGAAAACAATCATAGCTACTTCACGTCAAACCGAGATATAAATAATAGTGAGCTTAACTATCCACCAAAGTAACTTTCAATGTAAATGGTCACCGAAAGATGAAAATTATTTACCTTGCGGTGTGTCTGAAAACACAGACATGGGAATGAAGTCTTTAAACATATCCATAACATAACATTTAGGTATATGTCCAACTTCAGCTCCAGCCAACTCCATTGTGAACTGAGTATTTTAACTAAACAATCAATTTAAAAGGACAAAAATAACAGGGAAAAGTGTTACTAATGGCTATAGTAAAAGTACCTATTTTCATATGATACAAAATAAATGTATAATATACATATCATTTTCCTAAACAAAAAGATATAGGAAAAAACTTGGAAGAAGTTTCGTGTAAGCTTTTGGTGTTATTCTCCAAGCAGAAAAAGCTTTTAACCTTAGTAATTTTGTTGATTTTTAATACATATATTTATTATGCAAATTAGCAAAGTTAAATTAAACTTCAATTCTAATAGAAACCAAAGTTTAATAAATCAATCTGTAACAAAGACTTTGGCTGCAATGACAAGATTTTTCAGTGTCCGAAACCGCAATGCGACTGAAAGTGTGGCTGTATTTGCCAAATTTCTCATAGATTAAACTTTTGAACGCACTATTCTTCTATCACATTTATTGCTTCACCTTAGTAACTCCAATTGATTTTTAATACATATATTTATTACAGAAACTACCAAGATTAAATAAAACTTCAATTCTGATTGAAAAGCAAGGTTCTCAAAATCCGCTTGCTACTATGATTTTGGTTGCACATGAATGTTGTATTAGTGTCTGAGGCAGTAATGCAACCGAAATGTGGTTGCATCAGCAACATTTGTATGTGATTTCAAAAATAGATGAAACGACAACGGCAATTTAAAACCAAATACTAGAAACCTATCCATAAATTTTATTTCAAAAATCATTTACAACGAAAACAATGGCGGTAGATTACAAAAAGTAATGCATTATTTTCTACCTCGACGCACTTTTGTTAATCAAAACAACTGAAAAGGAATATAATACCCTATTGATCCTACCAGAACAGAGTCCTTGATTTTTAGGTCTAACCATTTGCACTCACACAATGTGGATTACGGCATGACATCCACACATTCATTATTTGTATATAGAGGAAAGGAGAAGAACCTTAGTAGGAGAATCGTCATCGTTGGAGTTTAGAGGGTCGATAGAGACAACGACCTTGGCAACGGGGCGAGAGGGGTCGGAGGGAGGGGCGCGGAGGCAGCGAGAGTCGAGGGGAGGACATTTCATCAGCCACACCGCTTTCTCCGCTTTCGACGTGTCCACATACGCATTATTCATTTGTTTCGTGCCACCACCACCACCTTGGTCTTCCATTCTCAATAGAAAGAAGAAGAAGGACAATAAGAGAACGAGTTAGCAGGTGACTTTTGATTTTTAAAGCAGAATGAAACCGTTTTGTTTGTTTTGTTCACAGCCTGCTCTTGGTATTATCATTTTATATTATTTTTTATTTTATTTTCTAAGAACTATAGTTAGCTATTCAACCGTTGTTATGGTCAAAATATCATTTCGAAGTTTAATGTTAAATGGTTTTAATAAATAATGATCTAATAATATATATATATATATATATATATATATATATTATAATTTCAAAAATATTAAAAAAATATAATTGTAATTAGTTTTTAATCTATAAAATAAATACACCTTTTCTAATAATTATAAGATTAATTCTTAAAGATTTAATATGTTTTATTGTGTCCATCCCATGAATAAAATGGAATTGTTAATATTAATATGACATTAAAAGTCATATTAAATTTGTTTTAAAAAATATAAAATTATATTAAATAAAAAATAAATGAATATATAATGATTATTATAATAAATATAAATATTAAAAATATTATTGTAACTATTGATTATTAAATTCGTGTTTTCTTTTATTGTAAACTAGTCTGAAATTCATATCACGTTTTTTTTTCTGTTTTTCTTAGAAAAATAATATATTTGATATTATATTTATTATTTATAGAAAAATTTGTAATTATTTTCTAAGTAACAATTTTCAAAAAGAAAAATTAGTAAGAAATATACAATTTTTTTAGTAATAACGTATACTTACCATTTTTTATGTATTTAAATATGATATAAATTAACTCATAAAAATATGATATTATATTTTTATAAATTTAGTAATAATATGATTAATAATATTTTTAATTTATGGCCATTGTAATAGAAATATTTAAATAAAATAAAAATAAAGATTATTAGTTTCGATTAAATAAATATTTAAAATTATAAATATTTTAAAAATCCTTTACATGTTTAAAATATTTATTTTGTCAGTAGTGTATTAAAATATTGTTGATATTATAATTATTGTAAATTTTTAACAAATATAAATTTATAGAAAATTATGTAAAAGAATACAAATTTGTTGTGAAATAAAATTAAATAATAAATAATTTTTCAGTAATATTCACATGAAAATCTTGCTAAAAAATAAAATGAAAATTAGTAGAAAATTTAGTAGTTTCATGTCAAATTTTAAGATATATTTAACACGTTTTTACTGATCTAAATTCGTAAAAACATTTGTAACAAATATGAAATTTTCTAGAAATTTAAATCAACAAGAAAAAATCTTATAATAAGTAAATTACAACAATTTTTTCTAAGAGATTTATGTTTAAAAAAGAAACAAATTTAAAGGTACTTCATAAATTTATAGTAGTGAGTAACACATTTTATATATAGAGATACATCAACAATAAAATAAACAAATCCAATTAATTGAAATAGGATTTCAGAGTAAATAAAAAAAAATGTGTGTCTAAATATAATAATAATAATAATAATAATAATAGAATAACTGCATATATGAATAGATATATATTTTTGGTGTCTTATTTTGTTTTTATAATTTTATCTGCTTAATTATTATTATTTTTTAATTTAAATATTATTCATAATAAAAAATTATTTTTTTAGTTATACTATTTTAATAATTTTAGTAAATATTTTTTTATGTGATTACTCAAATGTAATAATAAATCAACAACAACAAAAATTAAAAGTGCAAGTAATTAGAACATAACAAATAAAAATAAAATATGTGTCTAATTGTAATAATATAATAATAATAATAATAATAATAATAATAATAATAATAATAATAAGATTAATACAACAATCACATATGTAAAAGAGATACATGGTGTCCTATTTTATTTTTACAATTACCTCTCTTAATTATTATTTTTTAAATTATAATGATTATTCATAATAATAAAAAATTTAATTTTATTATTTTACTAATTTTAGTAACTACTTCTTGAATTCAAGTAAAGATAAATCAACAACAAAGCAAATAAAAATGCAAGTAATTATAATATAATCTTAGGGTAGATAAAGATAAAATGTATATCTAAATACTACAATTCAAATAATAATAACACTAAGATTGATATTAATATAATAATAATAATAATAATAATAATACTAATATTATTTTAAATAAAATAATAATAATAATAAATATGATTATATTAATACTAATACTAATACTAATTATTATTTTTTAAATTTAAATGATTATTCATAATAAAAAATTTACATTTTAGTTTTATTATTTTATTAAAGTCGGTAGCTACGTTTTCTATTTCAACTAATTACTTAGATGTAAAGATAAAACAACAACAAAGAAAATAAAAATGCAAGTAATTAAAATATAATCCAGTCAGTAATTACTTTTCTTATTTCAGCTAATTATTCATATGTATCAACAACAAAGAAAATAAAAATACGAGTAATTAAAATATAATCTCGTAGTATATAAATTTAAAATGTGTATCTAATTACTATAATTCAAATAGTAAAAATGTCAGTAATTAAAATATAATTCCGTGTCAAAATTGAAATAATATTAATAACACTAAAATTATTTATGATAAGGATAATAGTACTATTACTAATAATAATAAATAATAATAATGTTATTAATAATAATAATAATAATAATATTACAACTAATACTTCTAATAATTTGTACAATAATAAATTATATTATTAATAATAATATTAATATTATTTAAAATAAAATGCGGAAAATAATAATACTTATTATTGTTATATTAATACTAGCGTAAGCACAGATATTATCGCGCCTGTGTGTACGCATTTTTTGAATTATATTAATAATTGATAATTGATGATATTGTAATGTTATTAAGTTAATAAACAAAATAAAAGTATATTTATAAAAATTAAAGTGAAATGTATGGAGAAAATATGAGAAAAATAACTATTGATGAATAGTAAGAGAAAAAAGAAGGAGATAAGTAAATAGTTTTATAAAAACTTGTAAAAGTAACCGTTAATTTTTAAAAATTTAATAAATAATTAAATTGTAAAGGGTAAAGTTGGAATTATGAAATGTGGACACAAAAGAGGGGATCTCCTTTATAAAAATTTAATAAATAATTAAATAATAAAGGGTAAAGTTGGAATTATGAAATGTGGACACAAAAGAGGGAATCCCCTTTATAAAGGGTAAAGTTGGAATTATGAAATGTGGACACAACACAAAAGAGGGAATCCCCTTTATATATACTAGCGTAAACACAGGCGCGATGGTGCCTGTGTGTATGTATTTTTTAAATATGCATAATATTATATCAGTATGTGATAATATAGAGATAACCGATTTTATAAAAAGCTTATAAAAATAACAGTCAATTTTAAAAAATTTAGTAAATTATTATATTTAAAGGGTAAAATTGGTATTTTGAAATGTGGACACAAAAAGGGGAATCCCCTTTATATATTTTTATAGATAGTCATAGATTAATTTTAATAATAATAATAATTTTTTTAAATTTAAATGATTATTAATAAATGATTATTAATAATAAAAAATTACTTTTTAAGTTTATTGTTTTACTAATTTTAGTAACTACTTTTTTGAATTTAACTAATTACTCAAATGTAAAGATAAATCAACAACAAAACAAATTAAAATACAAATAATTAAAATATAATCTTGTAGTAAATAAAAGTAAAATATATATGTAAATACTATACTTATAATACTAACAATAGTAATACCACTATAATAATATAATAATTATTATTATTATAAACATAATATATTATCAGTAATGTTAATAATATGAGTAATAATATTAGTAAAAATAATATTTAGAGTAATAATTATAATTATATTAATAATAATATATATAATAATTATTATTATTATTATAATTATAGTTATAATAAAAAAATAATGAATTGTATTATCATATTAATAAAAAAAATATGAAATAATAATTTTTTTAATTTTTTCTTTTCTCTAGTGATGACAACGAACGGGGCGGGGATGGGGTATCAAAATCAACGGATATCAAAATTTTATCTCATTCTCATTCCCATCGGATAATGGGTATATTCTCATATCCATACACATACTCGTTTTCTTACTATTTCAATATTAATTAATTAATTTTTATAAAATAATAAAAAGTTACGGTAAAGACAACATAATATATCAAATATTCAATATTAAGAGGACAATTGCTTCTTCGATATAAAATATTTAGAAAAAAATTATAATTGCATATATTTCAAATTAGAATATAAAATATAATTTTGATGAAAACCAAAACATTTATTAAATTTGCAAAACAAATATTCAAATTAAAATATATTTTAAATGTCTCTTTACTTCAATTTTTTAAATTCTAATGAATCTCTTTTTTATACACTAAAAAAATATATTGCATCACTTGATCAAAAATATCAAAATAGTCAATGGTTGAAAAAATAATGAAAATTGTTTTAACGAAACAAAAAGGTTCTTCAAGTGAAACTAAAATTAATAATAATAGAGTAAAGAAGATAAATTTGCTATGTTACTTAGTAAAGGAAATGTTTATGCTATTAAACAGTTAAATTAAAAGTCTTAAAAATATATATATTGGAGATGTGAATGAATTTAATGACAAACCAAACAATTAAAAGAAATAAAAAATAGAAAGTGTGTAGTAATATATATATATATATATATATATATATATATATATATATATATAAAGTTACTTAATTAATTATGAATATTTTCATAATTTAAATGGGGACGAAGATATGGCGAGGACAAGTATTCTGGCGGGTACGAAGGCGGGAATGGGGCAGATATATACATCCCAATACCCATCCTCATACCCAATTGAAAACTCAGTGATTTCTCATACTTATACCCATATCCAATCAATGTGAAGATTCCCTGTCAAAACGGGAACAGGTTTGAACAATACCCACGAGACGAGTTTATTTGTCATCTCTACTTTCCCCCATATTTATAATAATATTAATATATTATATATTAATATTATTAATAATACTAATAATGTTATTATTATTAACAATATTAATAAATTTAATAATAATAATAATATATAACTTATAAAAGCAATATGTAATAATAATATTAACAATAATAGCAATATTAATAATTTCACTAATAATTTAGGTAGTGATTTTCTATATTATAGTTAATAATAATAATAATAATAATAATATTTTTTCTAGTTTTTGCACAGTTATGTGTAGGTTATAAGTTAACATGCATGAACAACCACAAATGATGACGTGGTAATTTTCTGAAGTTCAAATGTGCATGGTAATAAAAAATATATCGGGTTAGACCGTTGACATGGTTTAATTTATTTTATTAAGAAAAACAAATATGTGCCAATAACTAGAGTTGTTAAAGTGGGTCAGAAATCGTGGGCCAACTTGGCCTACCATGAATTTGAGACGGTTTGAGTTGAATTTTTTTTACAAATTCCAGTACAGGTTAATGTTTAACCCTGCTTACCTGGGTTGAACCTAGGGATGTCAAAAATATCCGTACCCGTGGGTATCCGCGGATAAAACCCGCAATGGGTAAGAAACGGATATTAAAAATGGATACCCGCTACCCACGAGTACGAGTATTTTTTATACCCATATGTTAATGGGACGGGTATGGATATCATAGTATCCGTACCCGTGGATACCTGTACCCGCTAAACTTTAATTCACAAAAATACCCTTATATATATATATATATATATATATATATATATATATATATATATATATATATATATATATATAT
>Ga0214543_1012703_pt1 | contig 11036 bp, 7 predicted proteins | sample CNSS2metaG_FD_160094 | JGI IMG/M metagenome (GOLD analysis project Ga0214543, IMG submission 160094) | Root nodule microbial communities from cowpea collected in UCLA plant growth center, Los Angeles, California, USA - CNSS2 | ecosystem: Host-associated > Plants > Roots > Nodule | place: USA...
TTATTTTTTATATTTTAAAGAAAAAATATATTATATATATATATATATATATATATATATATATATATATATATATATATATATATATATATAGGGACAGAATGTGGACTGCAAGATTGATGGATGAACTCATTGTGTCTTGGTTACAGCTTGCACAAATGCCAAGCTGCTACATATTCGTGTGACCATACCCTCAACTTTTAATACAGTCTTCACAACCTAAGGAATTAGCATGAAGGACGAGGATTCGGACATGAATCCGAAGTTACGGTTAAATTAAAAAAATATAGAAAATAATATATATATATATATATATATATATATATATATATATATATATATATATTAGTTTCAAAATTTTAATTAACATATTGTTAATTAATATAAAAATGAATCTAATTTATTTATTTAATATTTAAAAAAGTAAAAAATAATGATCATATCAGATTTTTTTTTTAATTTTTATAATCATAATAGAAATTTATACGATAAATTTATAAGTTTATGGATTTTTTAAAAAATTATTGAATTTGTGATTATTAAATTTGTGTCGAAATCATGTTAAAATCATGTTGAAGACAAAAAAATATTTTTCAAATTAGATATTTTACTGACAAGTATGTCATACGAGTATATGTGTAAATATGTGTCGTATATGGGACACGCCATTGATATGGCGTGTATGGGTTTCATAACTTACGGTACATAATATAATAATTGGATAATGATACTTTGATAACCTTTTCTTACAATTTAAAGTGATATTTTTTAAGTAATTTTGAAATATAAAAATAAATAAATAAAAAATAAAAAGTCACTTATAAAAAGGTTACCAAAATTTAATTATTGAAAAATATTTTCGTGCAATTATTTTAAAGAAATGAAGTTAAATTTATACTGTAATTAGACAATTGGCAACTTTTGACAATAATGCAATTAGGAAAATTTAATTTATTTTGATAAATATGACATAGGTATAGATTATTCGTCATAAAAAACAACTTCTATCATCAAGTATCAGTCACTTCCTGTTTGGAATAGTTTAAGTAAAATAACGACATCATTATCATATTATCTCCTTTGATTTATGTAAATACAAGAACATATTAGTATCGTGTTGCATACTCTGTTTTTTAATGTCATTGTAGCCTTCTATTATTATCCATTATCCGACTTAACAATTCTGAAAAAAAAATCTTCGATATTATTATTTCGCTATTTTATAGAAGTAAAATATCTTTAACAAAAGTTAACCTCTGTATTTCTAAAAAAGAATGAAAGGTGGGAAAATAGTGTCAAGTGGATATAAAAAAAATTCTGATATTAAAATACGATCGTCTTTTTATAATGTCTACATCTAGATCTGTCTTTCGGTGATATAAAATCTCATTTTTTATCACCAATTTTAAAAGTTATTTCCACGTATGGATTATTAATATATTTCATGTTTTTAGAAAAAGACTCACAAACGATGATAATTTTTTGACCAAATTGAAGTCATATTAAACCTGCTACATATTATTTTGTTAAGAAATAAATGAAAGAAAACTTATCGTTCAATGCTTTAAGATACTACCATGAACCACCTCTCACGACAAATCTCAGTGGCACCATTTTGCAGCTAATCCTAATTATAGAGAATTGAAAATGTATTCTTGTGAAAAGTTTAATACAGTAATTTTTTTATTTAACCAGCTACGAAGACATCAAGAAAGTTGAAAGACACCTGAAAGTAAGAAAAAAAAAAATCAGTATAGATGTAGACATAATATTTTAGATCAAAGTTTATACCATAATTGAAATTCTACTAGCTAAAACAACTGATATGAATCAATAAGAAATTTTTATAACGAACTTTTCATGAAAATATTTATTAGTCAAATTTTAAATTTTTATTGTTTTTCTTTTAATAAACCAGGTAAATATATCATATAAGGAAGATAATGCAGTTTTGATCCAATTATTGAGTATTTTGGATTCCGTATATATTCACACTTGATTATAGTTGAGAGATCATCATCATGACAAATTCACTATCTCTCAAATAAAACCTAATTAATTAAGAACAATTCTGTGATAGTCAATATTGTAAACAAAAAAAAAAAAAAAAAAAAAAAAAAAAAAAAGGAACAATCAAAATATAATCCTGGTAAAATAAATGTATTATTGATTTTTTAATATTCTTCTAAAAGCCATCATACAAAATTAGTCCAAATATACTTATATACCCATTGTAAAAAAATAATAAATTTTGGTTTACCTGAACATGAACTCGAAAAATAATTACGGGAATCGGAGAACTCCTGGTGGTATTCTTCTCCGACATACAAAACGTGCAGGCCTCTGCATAATATCAGTAATGTAAATATTTCTTATTTGTTCAACTAAGAATCTCAAATATGTTTTTGTCTCTTTTTTTGTTCGTTGACATTAAAAATTAAAAATCTTAGTTATATCATTTTGTTCCCCTATGATGCTCATTTACTTCACATGTATAAATTTAAGTATTCTTACTTAAACAAGGTGGAGTTCCTTTTCATTTAGAAATATGTTTCACCTAAATAGAATATCAGTGACCCAATTCACCAATTAAAACTTAAACAAAACTGAAATCACTCACAGTTATAAATAATTGTGAAGTACTTAATCAAAATAAACACATTGTAAAAAAAAGTATGAAAACTTAATCATGTCTTATAAGGACAATTTTTTATTTTTCACAATGAAAAGTCGTATTTGATATATATGATCTTGTTTCATATACTTTTTTTTATTAAATTATATTTACTAAACAGAACTTCAATAGAAAAAAAAAAGTAAAAATTGTGTTTAATAAGTACGACTTAAGTAATAAAACCAATAAAAATTATTCTTACTAAACATGATTTTATAATATATAATATGAATTTATGTATGTCAAATATAACTTCTTTATTATTAAAAGTAAAAAGTTATAATATATATAATTTTTCTACAATTTGTTCATTTGGTACTTTCTTTGACAAATTAATTATACTAAAAGAAGTAAATTTTGTATTATAGCATTTATTGTTCGCTGTGAAAAAATGTTATTAAAGTGTGCAAAGAGGTAGAGTGGGTGAAGCTATGTATACAGGAGTTTGACGATAGAGTGGAAAATGTTTCTCCCATCTTTGGATCTCCTCCTCACTCTGAAGCTTTCTAATTCCTCCATACCATCCTTTTGCTTCTTCATGTTCTTCCCCATTTCTTAGAACCTTTACTCGTCTCATGCTTGATCCCTCACTGTATTGCTTGAACTCCAATACTAAAGTCTCTGCATGCCAGGATCAAAACAAACAATAATTTGAATAAATAATTATCCGATTTGGAATAATCAAGCATGTTCTCTTGAACATGATAACATGCAAGCCATTATCAATGCAAAATGATTTCTCACCTGAGTAACGACAGCTGCAGAAGTTGTGGTTTTCATTACATGATTCCATGTGACCAACAACAGCGTACCACCAATCTGTGCATGCAACCCAACCATTTAGCCGTGGTCTGCTTTATTATATATATTACGATGATAAATAAAAAGTAAATTTTAAGTCTAATTTAACTCCACAAAATCGATTTAAAAGATGAGATAAGATTTTTATCACTTATATATTATGAAATTGTCTTATGTGTGATCAATGTAGGAGTTCCATAATATACCGTACCATAAGGAATTTCTGTTCTTGATTTCCTCTGGATCTCAATATGATCCCCTGGTTTTAAGTCGTCCAAACAATCAGAGACGTAACGAACACATGGAGGGGTATCAGTTGGAGGAGCCCTAAGGATTTCCCATTGGATGTTGTTCCCCATTGCATTCCAACCACCACTTTGTTGTCTGCAAAAACTTTACCTTATATCATAATTAATCTATATCATACTTACTTAAACTAAACATGAATAAACATTCCACTTTACCTTGCTTGAAAGCTATCAGTTTTGGAATCATATCTAACCAAGGCATCACGAACCAATACTCCCTGTGAAACAAGAAACATCAAATATCATTTCATGATGGTGAAAACTGAAAATATAAAACATATAGGCTAATATCAGAAAGGGTTTACCCTGTAGATTTGAGCTGGAAACCAGAACTTGCCATTCTCTAGAGAGAAATACAAGGCCATGGTAAAACTATTTCCGAATGAGCTACAATCTTCTAGATATGATCTGAGGTGTAACATAGGCCAAGTACCACTGAAAGATCCCAATGATCCATTATGATTGTTCTGTTGATTCGGTTGGTTGTTTCTTTTCTCCATAGCAATAGTGATGTGCCATTGCCACTCCTTATAAGCAACATCACCGATCACTCCACCCCATTTCTGCTTTAAGTGGACTTCCCACAGAGAATCACTTCGACATCTATCCCTTAAACATGTACACACCTCAGACATAACAACGAGTTCCACTGGTGAAAGGAGCTTTAGAATGCAATCCAGTATGGGTTCTGGCAAATTCAAGAGAGAAAAATTGCCACTGGGTTCAATCTTGTCCATGCCACGTTAGTTTTTACAGTACGTTGAAAGGGTGTTAGATACAGAAGGAGTTCGGGTACTTCCTTAAGAACTGTATATATGAATGAATAGAGATGATACGAGATCAAATATTGACGAGGAATTTGCAAACTTTGCTTTCGTTTTCCTCTATTTGCTGTCACTGAAGAGACATTTTCCTTGTTGCTTTCGAAATGATCAATATATGTCAGATGTTTCTCGTCGAACAATAAACATGCCGTGCCGGCTATTCCTACGTGTGGCATGTCGTATTCAAAGCTAAGCGCTAATATCAGGAAAAGGATAAGAAAAATAATTTTTTTATTACTAAATTTTCACAATTTTCTTTTAGAACTTTATAGGTTATTTTTTAATTGATTTTTATTTTTTTATTTTTTTTTCTCAATATTTCAAAATCATTTAAGAGATTATATCTTATGTTATAAAAAAAAAATTATCAAAATTTAGTAGTCAAAATATCATTATTCAAAGATAATCATAGTCAGTTCTGATAGAGATTTTAATTTATATAGACCGAGTTGCTTGTCCTTGTTCTTATTCGATTGTAGCTTGTAAGTAAAATAAACAGTGATGGAGATCCACAGAGTGAACGCGTTTGGTTGGCATTTTTCTTTGTTTTTCTACTTTGTTTTCAGGATAAGATTTTGATACTTAGAAAAAGTTTGTGGTAACTATAGTATTTGTTTGTGCAATATGAAAGATGAATATTTATTTTATATAAATAAAATGACAACAGCTACATATTTTTAAATATATAACTATATTATGAGAAAATTGATTATAAAGAAACTCAACATATAAATTATATTTTAGATCTAATATTTTCAATTACTGATAATTTATTGTAAAATATAAAATTTTTATTTAAAAAAACATGAAAAGGATAAACCAAAGAGATGTGATGTTATAAAATCTTAAAAATTAATTAATTTCATTGGAAAAAAAATGCTAAAAATAAAGAACAACACTAAAAATATTCTCATTTAATATTATTCCAATTTAATTATACATTGAAAGAGAAAGATGGCACTGGAACAATTTTAACCACAACATGAGTATGTAATTTTATTTTTAAAGTAAAAGGTTGTGTATAATTTCTTACATGTCTTCAACTGGAAAAAGTTATACGTTGCGAAACACTCAGCTAGTTTGTAAGATTCTTATCATAGTGCCAAAAAACCTACTGACTTGTCTGTTTCAATAACAGATTCAAACTTTTTCTCATACAATGTTAAGAGCTCTAATAATCACACACTAAGGAAAAATAATATCTTTAAGAGAAAGTACACTCAAATGATATCTAAATACTTACATCTACAAATATTCAAGAAAAAGTATTATTACAAACCCAACACATTTTTTTCGAAAAAATTGCAATCCTTCCCGTGAAAAACATATCTTAAAGCCAAGAGACATATTGAAATTGTGGTGATAATTCTAAAAACAACTCTTCGATTTTATAATATTTTTCTGTTGTTTTCTTCTTCGTATTATTCGATGTGGAACTTTAGTGAATATTTACTTGAGAACCAATATATCCTCCCTCCTGAAAGTCTCACATGTTATGCAACAAACATTTGACACACTATCAACATATCTGCTTGAACCATTCTTGCCACCAGTGATCCAACATATGTGCTTGATTGTCACCGGTGATTTGTACGAACTCACTAGTGATAACAATCTTTCTCCATCATCGGCCCTCACTTAAAACCAACATATATTAATGGAAAATCATTTTTTGACAAAGTTTTATCGACAAATTTGACAATGTTGATGTAACATTACCTCATCAAATGAAAAGAATGATTAGTGTGACTTGAAAAAAAAAGAAAAAAATTTGATGTAACTTAAAAGGGAAACTTTGTCAAAATAAAAAATGTCAAAGTATAATAATCCTATATTAATGTACACTAGTACTTACACTAAATCAATTATATTTTCAAAAACTAATAATATATATAAATAAACGGCAAGAAATGCTATATAAGTCTTTTGTAATAATTTTATTTTTAGATGGGTAGAACCAACCGTTAGGGAACAGCCTTTGCAACAGAAAACCAAAAATAGATTAAGATTTGACGTAATTAAGGATGTGTGATAAACGTTCAAGAGCATTTTGGGGTGGAGTTGGTTGATATTGACAGTCCCCGAACCTAAACCGTTAGGGAACAGCAAACCAAAAATAGGTTAAGATTTGACTTAATTAAGGACGTGTGATGAACGTTGAACAGCATTTTTTGCTGGAGTTGGTTGATATTGATAAGCCTTTTGCGACCTTGTAGTAAAAGGTCCTTATTTTTTTTCGTACACACGCAGCGTCTTCAATTCTAACTCTGATCCAAGTTTCCATTTCCCTCTTCTCACGACATTTGCTTTGACATATTGTCCTCCTGGTGAATCGCAAGGCATGGATCAAGCAGAGCTTGTGCGAGTTTTTCAATTGTTTGATCGAAACGGGGATGGGCGAATCACGCAGAAGGAGCTGACAGACTCGTTGAAAAACCTGGGAATCTCGATCTCGGAGCCAGACTTGACCCAAATGATCGAGAAAATCGACGTTAACGGAGACGGGTTCGTGGACATGGACGAGTTCGGAGAGTTGTACAATGCGATTATGGACGAGAAAAACGAGGAGGAGGACATGAGGGAAGCATTCAACGTGTTCGATCAAAATGGAGATGGGTTCATCACTGGAGAGGAATTGGGCGCGGTGTTGTGTTCTTTGGGGCTAAAGCATGGCAAAACCATTGATTATTGCATGAGCATGATCAAGAAAGTGGACGTCGATGGCGATGGAATGGTTAACTACAAAGAGTTTAAGCAAATGATGAAGGAGGGAGGTTTTGCCTCACCTTCGATGCTCTGATATGCATTCATGGCTTGAGGCTTCTCTCAAACTTATATTGATTCTTTTTCTCTTTTCTGCATAGATGGAACAACTTAGATCGTGTAAAACAACAAATGATTGAGATCTGCTCTTTGTATACAATCATCTTTATCATATCTCAATGGAATCACTGTGGGAATACAGTTTCTGCTTTTATCACAATTTCTCAACTCTTTGTACCATCCTTCATTCCTCAATGTCTCATCTCAACCTGCTTTAATGAAACCAACTTTATCCAAAAACATTTCTCAGTTTTCACCTCTCTCACTAAACCTTTTCATTCACCACCATTGTTCCAGAATTTTGCCTCACGTGCAGACCATCAAAATCCAACACTTTGTGATTGGTGTTCGTACAGTTCCTGGGTTGAAAAATTGTATGTATGCAATCTATAAATTTTGTGGAGGGATTTGGTTTGTGAAAAAGTTATATTTTTTAAAAAATATGAATTTTGTGATGTTGGAAGAACAACTCAATGCCGAGAACTTAAGAACTGGTTAATGGTTGGTGGTACTCTTTGTATTGAAAAATGTTGGAAGAGCCATAAATTTAATTTTTCGTGATTTATTTGGGGAGTTTATATGCTAGTTTGCATAGATTATATCGTCATAAAATATAGATAAAAAAATATTCATGTTTATCTTATTTATTTTAAATGTTATATTTTAAAGAACGAGAAAGCATGGTTTGAAATGAATCCTCTTAAATGTGTTTTTGGTGAATGTGTAGGCAAATTTTTGAGTTTGTCATAAATGAAAAAATAATAGAGATTGATAAGAATAAAGAGAATCATCAACTCATCTCCGCTCAAAAGAAAATTAACTTTAATCTTAGTTAAGAATATTTATATGAAACTCTATTATTATTTTTTTTTTCTTTGTACCGCTTAATAATGTTAACCTTGTGTTTAGCCGAAAATTTTCAATAACTTTAAGAAATTAAAATATTTAGTAATTGAATTTACTTTTAATTAATTTCTTTTTATTTTTTTTAAATAATTAGTTTGGATGAAATAATTGAAATATTTTAAATTTCAATTTTCTTGTTAGGATAAAACAATTTAATTTTTATTTTACGGCAAATTCAACATTACATTTGAATCTAACTTAGCTCGACTATCAATATGGTACAACTCGTTTTGACTTTTGATTCAAGTCACTCTTCAGCCTGACCTGATCTAACTCAACCTTCAGCTTGGCCCGGACTTGCCCAAAACCTTCAATCTGGCCTGGCTTGACCTTTGGTCCAGCCTAACCCAGCTTGACTTTCGACTTAGGCCGACCTACCTTGACCCTAAACCCTAAACCCTAAAACCAACTCAACCTTTGACCCCGACCCAACCCAGGTTTGTCCTGCTCAACATTTGGCTCAGATCGGCCCAAGGCCAAGCCGACTTCACCTTCAGCCTGGTTGGCTAAACTCAATCTTCGTCCAGGTCGGTTCGACTCGACCTTCGGGTCAAGACAACTTAGCTCGTCCTTCGGTCCAGCCTGACTTGGCTTGACCTTTGATCTAGTCTGGCTCCATGTTTGGCCCAGTCTAGTCTGGCTTGACCTTCAACCTCACTCGATCTTCACCTGACCACGGTCGACCTAGCTTAACCTTTGGTCTAGCCCGTCCCGGCTTGACCTTTGGCCGACCAGGCCGACCTTCTTTAAACTTCAGCCCAATTTGTCCTAGCTCAACATTCGACTTGACCCGGCCCAACTCGACTTTCTGTTTGGTCTGTTTCAGATTGACCTTCAACTTAAACTAACTCGTCTCGACCTTCTGGTCTACCCAACTCGACTTTTTAAACATATAGATTTTTTTCATCCTTACTATAGGTAAAAAGTGGGTTAATTCCGACAAACCAACCCATCCAAACAAATCAGACCGTGCTAGAATTTCAATCCATCGGTCCATTTTTGCCCAATAGGATTATTATAATTTTTACAACAAATTTGGTTGACATCTAAACCGAATGAATATTTGAAATTTTACATGTAGAACATTCACTCTGATAAATTAACATAATAGTTAAATGGACCAGAAACTTTTAAGTCATAAATGAATATAATTCTTTCATTAAATGCTGCCATTTAATGTCATTAGAAAGATTGACTTGACATGTTAAGTATATTTTATTCTCTCTATTTTATTGACAAATTAACAAATTTTATATATATATATATATATATATATGTATATATATATATATATATATATATATATATATATATATATATATATATATATATATATATATATATATATATATATATATATATATATATATATATGGCTTGTATTATAGAAGAGAGAACACACACTACTACAACAGTTAAGGTATCTATATAAAACCAATAATTAAGATGTTAATTAATTTGTAACAGTAAAACAGTCTTGCAATGAAGACGGTAAAAAAAATTTAGCACTTCTCACTTCTATCATCAATGTAATGCTAATAAAATGGATAGGGAAAAATCAAACAAATGATAATTTATTAATTTACAATGTGAAAATCTTACGAAACCATCATGGTAAGGTGGAGGACAAATTGACAAAATTTATGCTGCAACGAACTCAGAAAATTCAAATTAATAATGGGCTAACTAGAACTCTTAATTTGTCACATCTCACTGTATTTCACTTTGCTCTATGTCAATTGGGAATAAAAAATTCACAAAATCAAAAAAAATATTAATTGAAAAAGTTCACATGGTCAAAACATAGAAGCTCTCTAAACCAATCTATAAGTTTTTTTTTTTTAAACTTGATTAAAATATTTTTTTTAAAAATATATCATTAAACCTACAAGGTTTAAGTTAGTCCGTCTCGACTTTCGACAATTCAAATTGACACATCACGAATTTTAACACAAGTCAGCTTGAGACAACTTTTGACCTGAGTCAAGTTGACCAATCTGTAAGTATAAACGCAGAATATGATCCTATTATTGATTCTAACAATCAATCATAAACAATATCCCATACTGATAATCATGTTGTAAAAGTAAACGGAAGCGTACCTGAATTAGTCATAACGATAATATTAGAGAGCACTAATGATACAATAATCTTCCCTTTGGTTTTCTCTCTTGATGGGGATAGGGAGAAAGGAACAGGAAGAGTACGTTATGACTCTCTGTGTGTTCTCAAAAGGGGACCACGACCATTTATAAACTGAATTACTTAAGTTTTAGTATTTCTAATTTGGCTCCTCATCAAATTAGAAATTACTAACTAGTCTCTACACAATATTTATTTTCATGACATATGCCTTTAGCCAAATCTTTAATTTAGTCAGATCACTTTATTATTTGCCTTTATAAATAATGGCCCTAACACATTTAATTATGTATCATATATATGCATGACCCAAAATTACTAACAATCTCCCACTGGTCACAAATATATATGTACTTACAATCTTATAAATGTGTTAGACTTTATGAGTTCAAAATTGCCATTATATTACTCGAGCATACTCCAAAAGTTTCGTCCATTAATTATATCAGTATGTAGAACCAAACCAGTTTTTCATTGCATCAATCGCAACTAAAACCAACAATGATCACTAATCCTGACACAACCAAATGACATGGATTCATCATGAAATGTGTAGCA
>Ga0214543_1012716_pt1 | contig 11018 bp, 9 predicted proteins | sample CNSS2metaG_FD_160094 | JGI IMG/M metagenome (GOLD analysis project Ga0214543, IMG submission 160094) | Root nodule microbial communities from cowpea collected in UCLA plant growth center, Los Angeles, California, USA - CNSS2 | ecosystem: Host-associated > Plants > Roots > Nodule | place: USA...
ACGGTTACATCAAAAGTGGGTCAATTATGTAGGCACACATTTTCCTAAAAGGAAAAGAAATGTCACCAGTATAAGTAGCCCTGGAGTTTTGCATAAACCACAATGAAAAACAAATTACATTGTGCCCGTTAAATCTAAACTTATGGTGCTTAATTTTCTGGAACAACAAAGAGAATAAATTTAATCTATGTTACTAAAAGTTACCAAGGTTTTCCAAAGTTAATACAAAATCAATATCAGGGTTAAGTGTTGCAACGACTAGTGGTGCAAGGCATTCTTCTAAAGATTCTCAAAACAAGATATATGGGCATGTTTATTAACGTTAATATTCCAACCTATAATCCAAATATAAATGAACGTATTAAAACTTTTACTCCTCTAAATCTAAAATATGGGTTATTCAGGTTTCTTACATATATAAGATACAAAATCATCATAACAGAGAGAAACATAACTTATAAATCACTACTAAATTGAACTCATAGAAGAATCTAAGAAAAGAAACTTTAATTTGGTGAACATTAAGAATGAGCTTTCAAAAAGGAGAGCAGAAAGAATAACAACCAATATAAGGTTTGGATCAATCTCTGACCCTGCATATAAAAAATATTAATTACTTATATTATTTTTAAACAAGAAGTTGTGAAAGCTTATTAAATTGAAAATATTCTAAAATTCCAGTATACATGATCCAAGGTTCTACATTGAAAAACCTTTTCTTTTGTATTGCTAAGTACACAAGTTTCAAACTAACTAGCATAAAAACATAACAAACTTACCAAGACGAAAAGGAATGAGCTTTTGAAGAATCTTCCTTTCATTGATGCGCAACACCAAAGAATGATACAGCTTCCTCTCTCTAGCTAAACTACACCTTTCCAATGCTTCAATATCATCTTCCAGTGAATTCAAACCATAGAGACTCTCCCTCATGTTAGCAAGCGACAAGGCATCACAAACCCTTTTAGGCAGCAAGGATTTCTTGCTCATATTAAATGCTTCGTTAGGGAAGATATTACCATTCAGATGGGTAGTTCCACCATTTGATTCAGGACAATTCCCAACAACTGATACCGATCCAAAAGGAAACTCTTGCTCTACTGTGGCGGTCAAAAAAAGCTGAAGAACACCATTGAAGTACCAGCTCCATGTCTATGTTTACAATATCATAGGAATTGTCTTGCTTGGTAAATCCATATCTATGAAGCAAAGCAACATTACCCAATAGCCCATAAGTATTAAATACCTGTTATTAGGCAAGAGGAACTCTTAAGTATTAGAGTAACTTCAAGGGAATAATAAGAGGATGCATCAAGAGTAGCATAGCACATTGAACGTTTCAATTCGAAGTGTAAAGCATATTTGCAAAACTACGTACTATAGATAAGTATACACATCTATAGTACCTGATTCATAATTAGAGGACATAGCAGTGAAATGCACATCTTCTGCACCTGTTTTATGATTGAATCTAGTGCAGAAGACAATATACACATTATTAGAATGGGAAAATCTTCAGATCTAGATCTTATACATAAACAGGAAAGCACAGACTCTTCAAAATAACAGTTGTGTCATGTAGTTTTTGAACATTTTAGAGTTACATTTTTATATTGTTTTACTTTTATTTTTAAACTTTTAAAGCAGAGGCAATGGGAATATCATAATAATTGGATGGGAACAACAACAATAACAAAAGTTTTGTGTGCATACAATGATTCGTTTACAAATACAACAATTCCATATTTCGAATTAAATTTTTACTGTGCTAAAAGCATGTATTGTATTATAGTCCTGTCTGTTAGCTATTTTCTTGCTTCATATCATATGTTGTATTAGTGTTTTCTAGCTCAAAAGAATATTTGTGCATATTACACACACGATCAATCTCTTTGGAAAATTTGCTACAACCATTTACTTAAATTAAAAAGTAAAGCATCACCAAATTCTGATGCACTATTGCAGTTCTCGAAATAGTATACAAATACAAGAAGGCACAATTTTCTTGACAGATCAAATTTATCAGCATTTGTTGAATTTGAAAGCCTTAAAGCTAGATCTAGAAATTATCGCTCTTGTCTTAAAACTAGTCACAAATTTGAGTTACAGAGAAGTTAAAATGTAAGAAATGGAAAATAAATACAAAAGAAAACCATGTTAATGGCCATAGGCTTTACTTACAAATCTGCCAAAGGAACCATGCCAAAACCATGGTAATCATCAATCTCATAGGACCGTGAAGATATAAGACTTTTCGCTGCAAAGCATTGTTCTATGTCAAAGAATTTCGGGTTTAGCTTTAAAAGTGCTAAATCCAATAGGGGAAGAATATTCTCTTTCCAGTCCTCGTAAATCAGAGCCTTGTCTTCTTGCATTGTCTGCCTAAAATTGTAAGAGATCAGAAAGTTTTCATATGGTAAAGCACATAGTGTTATATTCCAAGATTCAAATCACTAGTACGATCCCAATGCAAAGGCTGAAAGGAACGACCATAAATTATCTTATAAGTTTTTAATGTGTTTAATATCAACTTCCACAATTAACTTTTTCCTATCTATCCTCATTACTTATGAGAAATTTATCCAAATAAGATCTTAATTACACATACACACAGATACCAAGGATGATTGAAACAATCATCATCTCTATTCAGCATCATAATCATAAGAATAAGAGCTTGTCTAGTAATCAATACCTACAATAAAACAGATTTTGATTACAGAAGAAGCGGGAATATCTTTAAGAGAAAGGGGAAGCACAACCAAATAAGGAACATAGAACAAAGGGAGCCATCTCTGAATGAAAATAATTCCCAGTTCAAAGAACTTCTCGAAGGCCACAACAACAGAGGGCACAACATAATCAAGAATAATCAAAACAGAGAAAATACAGAACCAACGGTATGATACCAACATAATTTTGGTCTCCCTGCAAAAATCATTATTAAAATGTAAATAAAAAAACAACTTTATAGATCTAGTAAATTTATAAAAATACATCATGAAGAAGATTCTAGGGAAATAATGAATTGGAAAGGCTATTTCAAATTACCAAACAAACACTGTTTCAAATTGAAAACAACTTATTTAATTCCCATATTTGCTAAGTGAATAATCTGTGTTGTGCTGTGTTGCTCTAATTCTGGCTTAACAAATGTTTTTATCAGTAAAAGTATAAAACCATTTTACCAACTTCGAAGTACTTCTAAAGTTGTCATTGGAATCTACAAACATAAAAGATGGATTAGTGTGAAAGACAAGAATGAAGGGTGCACTCGTAAAAGCATGCATCTTATGATTATGCAGGATAAATTATAGAGAAATTATGCAATTGCAAAAAGAGCATTAAGAACCTTAACGACAACTATCAATATTGTTCCAATACTTTTTGAAACTCTGTCATGGATAAGAGTTTTTGCTTATGTGTGAATCATTTCATAAGTCTAATATTCTCATTCATTTTCTCTTACTTGCCATATGATGGAACATAGAAAACAATGCCATTAATCCCTCCAAATTGTTTGCTTCTGAAAGGCTTCGGTATAATCCTACAGATAAAGGTATAATGCAAAAAATGATATATTAAAACTAGTTAAATACTCTAATTTCAGTGGCCTCTTGATAAACATCAGCATTTTTACCCCTGACTTGTGACAAGCTGAAAAATAAGTATATGTCAGCATGGACTACAAACAAACGTCTTATAAAACTGAAGTAAGATTATTACCTGAATGATGAATGACACCATTTCGCATATAAAATTTATTAAGAAACTAAAGGCACTAAAAACATTTAAAAGATCCTGCCAATGAAGAGTATGAAAAATACTGTGTGCTGAGGACCCTGACTCAGTAAAGTTTCTGTTTCATCATTTTCCTGAGTTAACTAACCTATCAAAATGAATGAAGAAACAAATGATTTTTCCTGAAAATTCTCGTGAACAAGAAATAACATCACAATTCCAACAAATTTTACATGACTGACTTGCACACATCATAAACATAGCAATATTAACACTAAGATAAATAAAATTCTTCTATCAAATTCTAAATGGTGAAATATTAACACTAAGATAACTAGAGAAATTCACCGCCTAAGAACGTCAATGTATGTGCAAACACAACAATGAATGAGTATGCAAGTGTGAAATTTCAATTTGGATTGTTGTGTGCACACTGACGAAAATTAGGTTTCAACATTCTCTTGTGTGAAAAATTAGATAAAAGTGTGAATAGCGGTACCATGACTGCAAGCAAATCGAAAGTGGAATGCTGGGAAATAATCGAAAGTGGAGGCTCCTAAAAGCTGCGAACAACTCCGATAGAGTGATAGAGTGACGGAACAGAGCGAACAACTCCGATGAGCGATAAGGCCACCTACGACGGAGTGATAGAGTGACAAAGAGGAGGTGACGGAACTAGATCACTAAGGGACTGATTCGCTACTCACACTACGATGGAGGCTATGACGGAGACTGAATCGCGATTAGCTACTAAGGCCACGACGGAGACGGCGTGACAGAAAGGCTACGACGGAGCTGAATCGCAGAGCGGAAATGATTTGGGGAAAAACATAGATTTTCCGAAGCGACAATATTTTGCGACTGAGGAGACTTAGCTTTTCTGATCTGGGAAGGAACGTGTAGTGAAAAGTCTACTTAATCTGTGGAGGTTATTAACCTCTTAAAAATAAATAAAAAACCTCCTCTATTATTAGCTTTCATAGAACTCATCAGAATTAACTTATATCATGATTATCTTTGGAGAGTTTTTGTAACCTCCCCAAAATGACCTCTATTAAATAATTACAAAATGACCTCTATTAAATAACTATTTTTTGTAGTGTGTTAAATAAAAACTTAAGATTTAGTTACACCTTAACTCCTTTTGATGTAAATTATGTATGACATTATTTCTCGATTTTAAAATAAAACAAAATCAGGTTTTCATAAATTTTCGTTTCTAGAATATAAATTTCGAATATGAACAAGTTATCAGACTAATGAATGAACAAAGTTCTAATTTTAAATATGAAAAGTCTAATGAAAAATATGAAATATGAAATCGAATTTATTTAATTTTAAAACATAATTTCATAATCATAAACAATATTAAAACCAGTGTGTTAACAAAACTGAATAAAAACTAAAAATATTTTGTGAAGATGCATAAACAATATATTTGTAAAGATTTTTTAAATACCTGCTTATATAGGTTTTAATAATAATAATTTATTTATTTAATTACTAAGACCATCTTATATTAAAAAAATGAAAACAGGTTTACTTCAAAACTTAAAATAAAAGGATTTGATAAAAGATTTATTTACCAAATAAATAATTAATTAATAAGTAAATAGTAATAATTTGAAGTAGTGATATTCTTGGAACACACTCTATCCCTCTCTCTCTTCCTTCCTATGTGTCTTGGTTTCAGCCATAACCTACACCTTTTCAAACCTCTTCATGACAAAATTAATTAACCATATACTCTAACCCTTCCATGAAAGGATAAATAAGGAAAAACCAATGCCAATTCAAATAATAATGCACTACATAATTACATATTACATTGAAATTTTGTATGTTTTCAATGCATGGAAACAATGTGCCAACATGTGGTTCTTATTTCCTACTCATCCACGCATTTTTGAATCAAAGATAAGGAAAACATTTCACGCCCCTCCCTCTTTCTTATCTCCATCATATATTCCTATTATACGCAGTAACCACAAAAAAATCTCAAATTTTCATTATTTACTAGCAGGAAAATTTAAAGCACAAGGTTTTAATACCTTTTTAGAAGATACAGTATCTATGGCCTCTTAGATGCTGAACTCTTACAACGCTCCATATATGTGCGAGAATTTTATAGTTCATGTACCTGTAAAACATAATTTACCCATATATCTATTGTTTTAAGAAATAAATAAGGTGTAGTGTATATCTTAAGTTACTTACTAAATTACAAATTATGTAAAAGGAGACATTTGGGATTTTTTTTCCAGTGGTATACAAAGTACAAATCCTTTGAAACTGAGATAATAAAATTAATTTTTTATTAAAATGGTAAATAGAAAATATAGAATAAAGGAAAGACAAAATAAATTAAATTAATTATAGTGTGAATCTAATTTTCTGATCTAAAACTGTTTATGTACATGCAAGAACGACAATAGTATAGAATTATGAAAACTAATACAAGATCAAGCATGCTAACTGTGAGCTTCCCAATTACGGTGCAGACATGCATTTTTTCTCTTTTTGCAAAATAAATTTTAAATTGCCATTGGTATTGGAAAAAGCTCGGAATAATCTTGCAATATTGTGGTTGTTTAGTGTTTTGGTCTTCTCAGTTATTGCAGTAACATAGTTTCCTGAAGTGAGATGAACGCTTCCTCAAAGGACTTTCATTATATGCCGCATGTATCAAGAATTCAAATTTGATAGACCATAGAAATTGAAGAATATAAAACTGCTAAAAATTTGCATTACTTTGAAAAAAAAAACTCATTGCACAACAAAGAAGACCAGTGACAGTTGACATAAATCCAGTTAGTATCCATAGATAGGTTAAGCATGTATACTAAATCTTCCCAAACTTAGGTATTATTTCCTTCTCTTCAGGCATAGAATTACGAAAATATATCCAAACTTAAATTTGAACCAATCTAAAACATATAAACAAAATAAAGAAGGAAAGATTTGGAAGCCAATTAGCATCTTTTACCTCCAATATACTAAAAAACATTAAGTTTAAGATTTTTTTCCATAAAAAACCATAAAAGAAATAAGCACACCATTTGTCTTGATGACAAACCAGTAAAATTCATAAAACCTACATTGCCTGCAGAAAAGAAACAACACACAGTTAGTATCCATAGATAGGTTAAGCATGTATACTAAATCTTCCCAAACTTAGGTATTATTTCCTTCTCTTCAGGCATAGAATTATGAAAATATATCCAAACTTAAATTTGAACCAATCTAAAACATGTAAACAAAATAAAGAAGGAAAGATTTGGAAGCCAATTAGCATCTTTTACCTCCAATATACTAAAAAACATTAAGTTTAAGATTTTTTTCCATAAAAAACCATAAAACAAATAAGCACACCATTTTTCCTGATGACAAACCAATTGCCTGCAGAAAAGAAACAACACACAGAGGGAAGAGAATATCTTATATGTGGACTTTGCTAGCTATGAGAAGAACTTAAATGCAAGATAAGTCAACAGAAAAGAACAGATTATAAGAACTATTCCAAATATGCAACTTTTAATTAAGATTTAGAGACGGATAAGACTATACTCACAGCTCAGTCCCAATCCCTTTCCCAATTGGTACACATCTAGCCCGACAAACTGGAGTTCCATCTTTTGTTCATCAATCTGAACAGCAGGAACATAACCAATCCACAAAACATTACTTGGTTGACCATTCTCAAGGTAAAACATGTTTTTGTGAAGCCAGTCATCTCCAAAAGAAAGTCTCAGTCCATTTAGTTTTGTCTCTACTTCAATGATTCTCCAGTTGTTCATGATGAAAACATAACCCAAAGAAGGGTTTTTGTAATTTTTGGAGTTGGCTTCCAAACTGCTCTCTAAAAGCTCTATCATCCTGTAAATACACACAGGTGAAAAATCATTGTATCTAAACCTAGTCCTAGATTATTCTCCTTACTTCGGTCTAGAGATTTAATGTAGTACATCACATCAAGCTTATTACCATTTTTGGACTTAGCATCCAAACTACTCACTAACAGAATTCTCACTTTGGCTATGTACACTGATGATGTAATATTTCCCTCCTTTAAATCTTGGCTAAGTTTACTAATTTCCCTATTTTTGTAAACCAAATAAATACAGTACATCACTTCAAGGGTAATAGAATGAATCCCACCACTAAGTAATACATCTTCCAAAGCCTCGTAAATGGACAATCTCTGCCTTATCAGCTGCACTACAATATTTGTGAATGTACATGATTCAAACTCTTGTATCAACTCCTGCAATGTGTTGCGGATGAAATGGCTCCAAGTTCCCAAGGCAAGGGAAGTGTTCAACAGACTAGTAGCCAATTCGGTGCAAAGTTCCCTGAAATGAAACTCCCTAGAGGAAATGGAGCCGCTAAAGACACGATAGAAGAGTCTCTTCTCACTGGGAAAGAGTATCCTCGCAGCTATGTCTACATGCATGGAAATTGCTCTGATAACGCTCCTATTCTCCTTCTTAAGAGCCTTTATAGAACCCATTGATTGATTTCAAACACAAACATGGCAATGAAGAAGCTCTTGTGGGTTATTCTGTCCCTTTCTTTGGTTCTTGGAGTGGCCAACAACTTTGATTTTCATGAGAAGGATTTGGCGTCTGAGGAAAGCTTGTGGGACTTGTATGAGAGATGGAGGAGTCACCACACGGTTTCGCGAAGCCTCGGTGAGAAGCACAAATGGTTTAACGTGTTCAAAGCCAATGTGATGCATTTCCATAACACTAACAAGATGGATAAGCCTTACAAGCTGAAACTGAACAAGTTCGCTGACATGACCAACCATGAATTCAGGAGTACTTATGCAGGCTCAAAGGTTAATCACCACAAAATGTTCCAAGGCACGCCACATGGTAACGACACCTTCATGTACGAGAATGTTCGTAGTGTTCCTACTTCGGTGGATTGGAGGAAGAAAGGTGTTGTCACTAATGTGAAAGATCAGGGCAAATGTGGTAAGCTTAATGATCACTACTCACTAATCATACAGCTCAATATTACAGGGAGTGTTTACCGGTGATTGTAGCACAGATCTAAACCATGGTGTAGCGATTGTGGGGTATGGAATAACGATTGATGGGACTAATTACTGGATAGTGAGAAACTCTTGGGGAGCAGAATGGGGAGAACATGGTTACATCAAAATGCAAAGGAACATATCTAAAACGAAGAGGCTTTGTGGCATAGCTATGATGCCTTCATACCTAATCAAAAATTCCTCTGATAATCCAACAGGATCTTTCTCATCTCCCAAAGATGAACTTTGAAAAAGCCTCTCACAAAATCAAACTCTCATATGCCTTAGTTGTTGCTTTTTAACTTTTATCTAAGATTGTATGCCAATGTATCCATCAATATATTATACATCAAACAGAAATAAATTTTAATTTGATTTGAGTTCCTAGCAGTTTCTCATGTACACCCTTTCTTATTACCAAGAGTTAAATGCAAAGATATAGCTTTGAAATATTCCTTGGTACCGTAAATGTTTTCTGGAGGGGGACCACCAACACCACCCTCTTGAGGTGAAACTACTTGAGAAGCACTGTGCCTTGTTCCTCTTAAAGGCCAAACCATATCAATTACTGGGTGTGAAGTAGCCATAACTGTTTGGGTTGAATCCACTTGAGTAACACTATGATTGGTTCCTTGTGGTTGTGAATGCGAACCAATTTCAATCACTACATTATCTTAGTGTTGAAGTGTGTAATACCTACTTCTTGTTTGACGATCTAAATTGGAACGAAGAAGGATGAGGGAATAACTAAAAGCTCCTCCAACAATGACTAACCATAGTTTTATTTTTATGAGTTGTACAATCAGAAGTCCACAAAAAAGTACAGAAGATCAACCTCAAATCCTAAATGACTCAGCCTAGACAAGCCTAAAGACATGATAGCAAATGCAACACTCGAAACAAGACTATATACATCTGGTTTCTCTTTCACATATTTATCAAGGAAAAATGAGTACTGATGACCAGCAAAGTAGAAAACGTTGTGAGCTTCCAAACAGCGAGAACTGGAGTACTCCCATGTCTTTGCAAACAAGGTGGAAAGGGAGATTAAGAAACTGAAAAGAATGTAAGGAAAGATCTTCCACCAGCTCCAATTTCCAATTAAATGATTGAAAAAGGAGTTGAAAGGCATAACATGCAAGTCCAACAATAGAGGAAGAAAAACACACAAATCTCCATACCTTTGGCTGATGTAGCCAACTCTGAATTTTGATAAGCATGACCATTGTGTTATTTCTTAAGCACGGTTTGCTTTCAGGAACAAAGATGTCGACCATTGTTGGAGATGCAAAGCTAGTGAACGAGCAACACAGACACACTTTAGATTTCAGAAAACGCGACACCTATAATTGAATCTCTGTACAAAAACAAGCATCAAGGATTTCAAAGTCAGAATTTAACCACAAACCGAAAAAATTTGAAAACCTAAAGAAAAGAAAGGGAACACCATTACCGTTTGGAAGCAAGGTGAAATTCGAACGAAATCGCGAGCAAATCGTTCGGAAGTAAGGAAGCAACTGCAAAGATTGAGATTGAGAGTGAGATTGAGGAAAACATAGTGAGGTAACTGCAAAGAGTGAGATTGAGAGTGAGATTGAGGAAAACGTAGTGAGGTGAAGTTTGAGGAAAATGGATTTCAAACGTACGAACAAAGTGAATCAGGTGAGTTTTTCGAACGTTGGTATAATGTGTCTGTGTCCCTTTTTTCGAACGTACGAAGTGATAAAAAGGTTTTTAAAAAAATATATAAAAAGGATATGGAAAAAAAAATGTGGAGGGAATTTTTCCTGGGGTTTATCATAAAACCTCTAGTATTTATCAAAGGTTTAGAAAACCTTCACTATGTGTAAAAATTACTGGAGGTTTTATTACCTCCGTTAATAAATCTACATTAAAATTAATCTTTTTTGTAGTGTGAGTGCTAGCCTTGCTTGTGTGCTTTGGGAGTGTGATCAAAAACACTTGGGTGCTTGAGAAGACCACACTTGGTCTCGGGTTTGGAATTTTTTGTTAGCTAACCTCTTCTTTGTCTCGGTTTTTGGTGAGTTTTGGTGTAGGAACATGAATATGGATCCAATCTTGGAGGTAGAGGAAGAGGAGGAGTCGGCCTCACCTTATTCCCCTCCCATGGTGACTCCTATGGCCTAAGAAAGTGAACAAATGACCCTTGCCAACATCTTACGTGAGATGGAAGTGAGTAGGAGAGAAACTTTTGACCAATTGAGGGCGGATAGGA
>Ga0214543_1012720_pt1 | contig 11016 bp, 13 predicted proteins | sample CNSS2metaG_FD_160094 | JGI IMG/M metagenome (GOLD analysis project Ga0214543, IMG submission 160094) | Root nodule microbial communities from cowpea collected in UCLA plant growth center, Los Angeles, California, USA - CNSS2 | ecosystem: Host-associated > Plants > Roots > Nodule | place: USA...
AATATATACAAGTATACGTTATCATATAAAAATATATTTGTAGATATTATACTTGTAGATATTTTTTAGAACTAAGAACGATTCAGTTTTCTTATTTATTTATTTTAATTTCTCTTTTTTTTTTTTGTAAAAACAAAGTTTAGAATTCGGTATCTAATTACGAGAGTATTTTGATGAATGCAGTGAAAAGATAAAAAGTGCATGATATTAAAAGTCATGAATGGAAATAAATTGGGATTTGAGTTTATTTGAGTATTTATTAAAAAAAAAATTAGTTCAATTGGGAAAAAAAAAATCCAATCTGGCCTGAGGGTTTTCTTTTACTGTTTTCAAACCACTACCTTATCTATCCACTGCGCAGCCATTGCCCTCTCTTTCCGTCACTATCCATGGCCGCGCCAACGGGGGAAGACGATTTGAATTATGAGTTTGCGTGGGGCAGGAAGCGAGGCATGGGTGGGAAGAAGAAGGACGTGCAGTTCTACGAGTCCTTCACCTTCGATGGCGTGCAGTACACTCTTAACGATGCCGTTTACCTCCAAAACGAAAGCTGCGATGTGCCTCACATAGGGAAGCTAATCAAGATCTGGGAGAATCGCGACAAGTCCAGGAAAGTCAAGGTGCAGTGGTTCTTCCGCTCCGGCGAGATTCACAAGTTTTTGGAAGGGATCCAAACCAAGGAGAACGAGTTGTTTTTGGCATGCGGTGACGGCAAGGGATTCGCCAATGTTAATCCTCTCGTAAGCTTTCGATGCTAAATCCTTTCCCCATCGTTTTGAATGCTTGTTGGATATTCTTCTGCCGTTTACAGTATTGTTGGCTATTTTGCTGTCGTTTTCGATATTTTTCTTTTGCTGAGTTTCGATTCTGAATATTTTTGCTGTCATTCTGAGTATTGTTGTCTATTTTTATGTATATCGTTTTGAATATTATCGGATGTTGTTCCGTGGTTTTTGGTATAGGTGTTGCAAGTATCAATCCTTTGGCAATTTTTGGATTCTGAAACTTATCTTTGTCGTTTGGTTTTGGCTAATATACTGTTGTTTAGACTATTTGCTTTGCAAACGTCGAGCTTTTGATAAGTTTCGGCTTCCAAGTTTTTTCTCTTGTCGTTTTGAGTACTTTTGGCTATTTTTTCTGCCGTTTTGAGTACTTGTGATCTTTTTTTTCTATCATTCAAGGTTTTTGTCTATTTTTCTGTCGTTTTGAGATTTTGCTTATCTGCACCAGGAAACTATCGTTGGAAAATGCAATGTCGTTTGCATTTCTAAGAATATTGGAAATTCGCAACTGTACGATGAAGCAAAGGCTGATTTTGTGTTCTACCGTTTCTTTGATGTTGGACAACGCAAAGTAGTGGACCAGATAGATGACAAGATTGCTGGAACTTAAGGTATTGGGTGATCTTATTCGTTTTTATGCGATGTAAATGATTTATCATTGTTTTTGTTTAAGATAGCTTTTGTTTTTGAAAATAATTAGCGGATTTGTCACTCTTGACATTCCCAAACTTTTTAAACTACCCTTGTGGTTATCTAAAAACTTGGGTTTAAGAAAAGAAGGAAAAATCACAGGACTGTGATGTAAAAGATTGACCATTGTGTTAGTTTTAAGATAGTTTTTTTTTTTTTTTTTTCTAAAAAATAGGGGATTTGTCACTCCTTACATTCCCAGTTGAACTTTTTTTACCCTTATAGTTTAAGTAATTATCTAAAAACTTGGGTTTCAAGACAAGAAGGAAAAATTATAAGATTGTATATGACAGCTTCTGCCATGGTGTTTACGATCACAGTGAGGTTATTATCTTCTATTGTGTTGTTGGAGAAAGTTGAGAATGGAACTTTCTTGTGTATTGGGTCTCCCAAGTGATGTCCCTCTCGCTTCTTTTTACGGTTTGAATCCCACGTTTTAGCTCTAATGTCAACTGAGTCTTACCCAATGGTCTGAAATGAGTGTTTAGCTGCTACTTTGCTATAACATTTATTATCTAAATTGAGGTTTTTGTTGGTTGAATCGATTGTTTTTCTGAACTTGTTGCAGTGATAAATATTTGCACCAAATAAGATAAACGATGCTTGTTGGAGGCGTGGAACTCGGTCTTGACAAGACAGAAAGCATTGAAGTTGATATCTCGGGTAAATAAATTAGTTAGCCTGTAATTGAAAAGTTAGGTGACAAATATGTTGACGTACAGCATACATAATGTTACAAAGATGCTTACGGAGTGTATATGTCTGGGAGGGATGCGAAATCTACATGACAAGCCTTCTAAAGAAGGAAAAATGTGGTCATTCAAATATTTTTTCGGGGCTGGGAAAGCTTCTTTTCAGGGGGAATAAAGGATTTGCATACTTGTGTTGCTGTTACGGCTGTAGTTAGATTATTAGTAATACTGCTATTGTAATTAATGTAATTAATTTATTTATTTTTACCACATTTCTACTTTAATTAAGTTATTGCTGCCGCTACTGATATTTAGGAGTTTGCTTTAGTTTGTACATACCAGTGGCTATGGAAAATATTTTACAGTACTAATGATATGTTTGTAAGAGTTATTTATTTTAATGTGAGAAATAATAGGAAATGATTGTAATTTAATTTTAGTATATGCAATAATCAATTAGTTTGTTGAAATGCTTAACGTAGGATTAACTTCGGTATTGAATTATCCACAATTTTGTATTGAATTTGAATTATTTTATTTGCAATTTTTATTAATTCTTAAAGGCGGCGGGCAGAAGGGGGCAGGTTTAGAAGATTTAGGTAACTAATAATATCACGCCTATGAGACTCAATTATTTACTTACTACTAATAAGATAATACATATAAGATTATCCAATAGGTGAATAAGATGTTGATAATTTTGATATTAACTAATAGTATTATGCTTGAGAGACCAATAAGACTCATAACGTAACATGTGCAACATGGACATGAACGAGTTGGTAACTAGAAAAGTTTTAATTCAAAACTCGTGATATTTGTCATTATAAAAAGAATAGAGATTATGGTCTAATATTTTAACAGAAACATTATACTATTTCTTAATGGAAATTTTTTGATGTTAATAAATATGAACCAGTTAGTGAATTAATCTTTATTACTTTTAGAGACCTTTTAATGTGTATTTTGTGAAGCAAAAGTTCATCTACTACATAAGAACGTTCTAATGGTTCACAACATGAGTAAGACGGTCTGAGTTAAATCGTGATACTTTATCAAATTGTAACAGAAAAAAACTTTGTTAGACAAAAAAATCAAATATATATAAGATCTGATTTGCTTGGATTTTGTTAAACACTACAATTAGCACCCAACACACTAAGGCTTTGATGGAAGCATTTTTAAGGAAGTATCCGAAGATAAGAAAAATGATTAAACTCCTAAATTTGAAGAACTTAGATTTTCTTCTTCTAGAGAAAGTTCTCTGGAGAGAATGAAGAAAATGTTACTACCATTTATGATCCGAGAGAACAAAGAAGACAAGCTTATAAGCAAATCAATTCTCATTGAATCAAATGTGACTGTTAGAAGAAGGCAAGAGGTCATATTTTAAGATGTATTTATAGATGCATAAACCCCTTGTTCACATTCAAAGACTCAAACAATCAAAAGATGGGCCGAACCATGAAGCAATTTAACGCACACCTTCTTTGCATGGGGGCTTCTCCCTGCACCCTCAAGTCTTCATCCTATACCCCCAAAACTGCACCCTTTGCACCGCAAAAAATCTGCTTTTACTGCAGTCCTACACCCCAAAAACGAATCTCGTTGACCTAGCAGCGGGCCATTTAAATTCCACCCTTCCTCTTCTTTTCCTTCACTTGTGAGCAGCGGGCCATTTGCCTCTTTTTTGTGGAGTAGATCTGAGTAGAGCGCCACCAGCAACCACCAACCACCAAGCAGTTCCCTCTCCGTCCATATTTCATCCACACATCCACTCTCCGTCCACATTTCATCCACCCAGTTGAGTTTTCTCAATGTTTTATTTTGGTTTTCCGTTAATGATGATAGTGAATGATGATACCGATTGATAGAGTCGTCAAAATGGGTTATAAATCGCGAGCCAACCTGATTCATCACGGGATCGGGTTGGGTTGAAAAAAAATTACAAATTTCAGTACAGGTTAAAAATGAACCAAACCCATTAAGAATTCAGTTCATTTGGGTTGAACCCGATGAGCCAGGTTAGCTGACCAACCCATTAATAAATTTTAAATATTTAATTAATTAATATATATATATATATATATATATTATATTATCTATTATATATTATATATGCATATATTATATATATATATATATATATATATATTGTAGATGGGGATAAAGAAGATGTTTCAAGAGATGAAAACGTTGTGGATTTATTCATTCAAGATTCTAATATTATAGTTTGATAAGTGACAATAATGATTTGATGTTAGATAGTAATTTATATTTTTGTGATTTTGGTTTGTATTTGGAGTTTAACATAATTTGAGATTTTATTTGGATTGTATTGAAGTTTTTTTAGATTTTTAATCGAAATGTTTCTTTTTTTTTTTAATTAAGTGAGCCAGTGAGCCAACCCGTTTAACCCGCCAACCCGTGGTGGGTCGGGTCGGGTTCTAATTTTGTTGGCTCGCTAATAAGTGAGCCGGGTTGGGTTGACCCACTAAGTGGTCAACCCGTCGCGGGCCGAGCCGGGTTGGGTCGGGTGACCTGTTTTGACAGCTGTACTGATTGATGAAGTTATTGGTGAATGCTGTTGTATTCCAACGTATCATTTTTGAAGCACTTTAATCTGCAATCCTTTATTTTTTTTTAGTTTTCTCGTGAAACGGATGTCGAGATCCGTTTCAGTAAATTGTGAAACGGATGTCAAGATCTGTTTTCTTATTTTTTAGTTTTTTTCGTGAAACAAATGTCTCCGTTTCGGTAAATTATGAAACAAATGTCGAGATCCGTCTCATTTTTTTTTTGGTTTTTTGTGAAACGGATGTCGAGATCTGTTTCCTTATTTCTTTTTTGTTTTTTGCAATGCAGATGTCGAGATCTGTTCCAGTGGTGTTTCATTTTATATTTGGTGGTTGATATTTGATAATTTGAGTGATTTATTCTTGCTGTATTGGAGATGGTTGGCTTGTTGAAATTTTTTGTTTTGAAAGAATCTGCGAAATAAGAATAAGGGGTGGAAGTTACCCTATGCTTTGATTATTTATTTGGTTATATTAGATGGTGAATTTGGTTATGTTTGATACAATAATGAATTTTGTTGCACTTAATGATAATTTTGTTTGTGAAAAAGAATTTAATTTTTTAGTTGGTTGCATTCCTTTAGGCCTCTTGATGTCGGGATTTAATTTGCAACTTAGTAATGTTTGAAACTTTGAATTATAAATATGGTTAGGACAAGAGGAAATTTATCTATACGCGGTTCACATGATGACCCCGAGAGTTCTGCACAGGGTGATGTTGTTGAGCAGTAGGGTTCAGATGTTGCTCAAGACGAGGAGCAAGGGATTGGCCACAATGCTGCAGGATTTCCAAGTGGTCCCTCTGATACATCTTTATTGACTCGATACCAGGATCATGTTGCACATATCATATGGGAGGGTCAAGTTAGTAAGAAATTTTTATAAATGTTTTTATTTTATCGTTGTTGTGTATTTTAATTGTTTTATGTTTCTTTTTTCTTAGGATCGAATTGTCAAACTAGTCTCCCATATTAAAAAAGTGAAAAATTTAGGACGTCCTCACCCTTCTGTTCTGCCTTTTATGGTAGCTTATAGATTATCGTCTCTGTGCGATAATTTATATGAATATCCCGATACTGGATTAATACTGGGTTTTGTGGAGAGATGGCATCCCGAGACTAATACTTTTCATCTACCAATTGGTGAGATGACCATCTCTTTAGATGATGTTTGGTCGCTCCTTCACCTTCCCATCACTAGAGAGTTTTGCTCCACTGAAAATCTTGAATATGAAGATTCACTCAAGATTATGATGACATTTCTTGGTGTTGATTGGGTTGTGGCTTCTAGTGAGTTGAATCAAAGTCGGGGTGGACATGTCAGACTTAGTTGGTTGAGAGACTTGTATAGGAGTTGTTGTGATAACAAGCTATGGGAGTTTGTTGCACCTGCATATCTTTTGCACCTTCTAGGGTGCACGATATTTGCTAATAAAAGTGCCACCTATGTTCGTACCCATTACCTCGAGCTTGTTAGAGATCTCCCTATATGTCGTAGATATGCTTGGGGAGTTGCTGCTCTTGTCTACTTATATAAGCAACTAGGAGATGCTAGCTTTGCAAATACAAAGCAATTAGTTGAATATCCTCCTCTTCTACAGGTACCTTTTATATTACATTTTGTTGAATATTTTACTTATTTTTTATTTTATATCACAATAGTTAAATGAAATGCTATTTTATATAGGCTTGGATATACGAGTACTTCCCTGCATTGGGAATGAAGCAATTACGTGATACATATGTGGAGACCGAACCCCGTGCCAGACATTATGTCACTAGACGAGCTACTTCCGCTCTAGCTGATGTTAGAGTCTAGTTGGATGCCTTGACATATGATGGGGTGATTTGGAACCCATATGGAGCACATAGGGCTAGTCGACCACTTGTTGTATCTGTCATGTTTTTTGGCTTCCTCAGGCTTGGTATCCTCGTACACCGTCATCTGCCAGAGCGTGTGCTACGACAATTTGGCTTCATGCAGCCTATTCCACGACTGCTGAGCTCGCTTCCCATGTTGGACTTTGCGATTATTGATGATCGGTGGAGAGACCACGATCAGTTTATCGTAGTTCAGGTGGTCGCTGCGCCAACTCCTTTTTCATGTTCGGATGGATATTTGTAGTGGTTTAGGAGGGTCTCTGATGAAGGATTATCTTGTTCCTTTTTAAGATTATTGAATATGGTGTGAGTTGATTAAGAAAGCTAAGTGAAATCCCCACTGGACATTAAGATAGCAAGCTATCTAAATGTGAAGGTTGCTTTCACAAAGCTCAAGAGAAGAAGATGATGGATTGATTCAAAATGAAAAGGAAATGAAAAGCACATAAATCATAGAAAACCAAGAACAATTAAAGGAAGAAGAAAACATAAAATGAAAAGGAAAGAAATGGTAAAAATGTGAGAAGCACGCCACTACAAGAGTAGGCTAGAAGCCATCACAATCTTGAAGATGAGTGGATGTGTGCCGCTGATGAGTTCAAATTTTTGCCCTCATTTAATGTGCAAATTTGGGAATTTAATTGAATTTTTGTGCTTAAGGATTGATTTAGTTAGGATTTGTGATTATTGGATTTATTGAGTATGTAAGCTAAAAATGGCGTAAAAATTGATTTTAGTTGCATAAAATATTATTGGATATTTTAACATTTGTTAATGCAGCTGAAGTTTAATTTGGGTCATTAAAAGTTTGGATTTGAAATATTCAAAGTTACAAAATAAGTCCAAAATCAGGAAATTCTGGAAAAGAATAAATCAGGAGCTAAATACACCCCCAGATTTTATTTACACACTCCTCTGGCAAGTGGACCACAAAAGAAAACATGTTCTGCACCCTCAATTTTTACTGAGTTTTACCCCTCCTACCATTTAAACTCCACTCAACCAGATTATGCCATGTGGCAATCCTCACCTTCTAAATCTGTCCAACCATATGCTGACACGTATCATAATCCTCCACTCACCAAATTGACCAATCAGAGCTTGCCACGTCATTATCTCCTCCATCTCACACATGAAACCCTAACCTTAATTTTCTCCTCTCCCACCAGCACCACCGGCGGCTGTCGCCTGCACCTTCAACCTCGCACCATCTCTACAGTAGCCACCGTGACCATCCTTCTCGCCTCCAACAACCATCACCAACGAGAGTCCCATTGAATCACCACAGATCCTCCGCGAACAGCCATGGAAACTGCCACACCTCCGCGAAGCAAAATGGCACACCTCCATTAAAGCAGCTGCACCGCACCACCATAGCAACCATTGATTCCACCATTGCAGCCAGATCTACACTGTACTGCAAGCTAGAACAGATTTGCACAGCCATTGCAGCGTCCCCAAGCACCTTGCAGCACCACGAAACCACAGCAGAGTAACAACAAAACACGATCCAGACCCACGCACAACCTGCAGCAGTCGCGCCCACCATCATCAACGCCAACAACAACCTTCTGCACCACCGCGCCTTCGCTGGAGAAGAAAAGGCAGCCACCACCACGAGTCAGCGCAGGCAGCAGAGGAGCAGTCGTCATTGCATCTCCAATCTGCAGAAACCCTAATTTTGGAGAGAGAAAGTGTACTGCCACATGTCAACTTCTCATTATACAGTCAAACTGGTTAACAGGTCAACTGGTCAAACTCTGGTCAGACTCTGGTCAAACTCTGGTCAAAACTGCAAAAACGGTCAAATAAGAGGGGTAAAATTGGAAATTGGATAGAAATTAAGTTGCTAATTAATTAAATAAAGATAAAATATTTTAGCAACCGACAGATAAAGTCCAACTCCAATTGAAGCCTATATAAAGAGGTCTAAGGGAGCAGAAGAAGGAGACACTTAGCAACTCTCTGGTTTTGGCAGATACCGTCATCCACCACATCTCTCATTCTTCCTTTCCTTTTATTTTCTTTCCTTCATCATATTATCATGTATTCCATCAAAGCCATGGAGGGCTAAACTTTTAGGGTTGATTCCACTGTAATTTCTTAATTGGATTCTGAGGTTAGATAAATTTATGTATTTGTTATTTTGATTATTGTTGTGGTTTTTGTTATATCTATGTCCTTTGCTTCTTAATTGAATAGAAAATAATGATTTTAAATCTACACGCATGCTAATCATGTGAGTAAAAAGGTTTTTAAATTCTATTGAGACTTTACTTTGATTTTATTTAGAAACTTTCATTTTATTAAATAAGTTTTTGCCAATAATTGAGACTCTACTTTGATTAGAGGTAATTACTTTAACTAAAATTAGTCAAGACTTTACTTTGATTAATCAAGTTTTCTATTTGGTGAGGAAACAAAGGAATAGACATGATTAGGCATAGTAAAATTTAATTGAGACTGTACTTTGGTTGAATTTACTATGGATAATCTAAAAGTTCTCACTTTTAATTGAGACTGTACTTTGGTTAAAAGTGAGAACGTTAACAAATTAATTGAGACTTTACATTGATTGATTTGTAAATCAACAACAATAATTAATTTAACAATAATCTCTAGATAACCGATGAAGAATCCTATTTTGAAAAAGTAGTGGAATTGACCTCTTTTCTATTACTGTGTTTACAATCTTTTATTTGTGTGACATTTATTCTTTGCATATCAAAACCCCATATTTTTATAGTTTCTAGTTTTAATTGCATTTAGGATAGATTTTTATAAAACTCAAATATTTGAAATCAATTTCGTATTCGTTGTGAGACGACTCAGGGTTATCTTAACCCTGACTAGTTTAATCACTACTAATTTTGCAATACTAAAGTTGCTAAAGTTAAGTAGTTGTAATTTGATCGCGTCAACGACAGCGATATCAGCCGCCACTTGCTATGCAAGATAAGGCTTAAAAGTATTCACTCCCTAGGGAGGAAACTCTCACAAATGGTTGAGAAACAATAGTGTTTTTACTTCAAAATGTTCAACCCTTTTACATGTCTAGGAGCGCCCCTTATATAGAAGAGTTTAGGAGCCTCTATGCAAATAAAAAATACCTAAGGATGTCTGTACAAAAACCTAACCCTAGCTTCTAGAAACTAGGTCAAATAAGGTTACAAAATGAGAGACAAAAGAGCTAACTATGGTGTGTGCAAGGCTAATTTCGTTCTAGCACTAAAGGAGACCAAGAATGTGTCTCATATGTCTCCAAAAAGTGGTCAAAGTGTGCTAAAAACAAAGGAGACCAAAGGTACATAGGTACACTTGCTTTATGCCTTTTTCTTTATGCTTTATGTCTTTGCTTTACTCTCTCCTCCACATCATTTATGCTCCCCAATCACCATGCGCCACCTAGCATTGCTTTCTTACTCCTAATTAACCTACAAAGCAAATAAACATAGATTAGCATGTTGGCTTAAGTCAAGTCAACTATAGTCAACAAGTCAAACCTAATTAAAGGTCAACAAGTCAACTAAAATTGATTCAACTAACTCAACTTAGGGAATCAAAAATAACAAACACAAATGAAAGGAATGATGAATTAGTGAACTTCCTTTCTAAACATGCTTAGTCTTCCTAAGCATGTGCCTCCCTCCATCCTTGGTTGGGATCAATCCTTCATCATCCTCCCCTCCTTGGAGAGAATTTGACCACAAATTCTTTAAGCCTTTGTAGATGGAGCTTGACTTGATTTGGGGGAGGATTTGCGGCTCCCTTTTATGAGCTCTTGTTCCATCCTTTCTAAGGGTATTACCCCTAGCTTTGGTTAGGTCATCTTTATTTTCTAGACTACTCTTCCTTTCTTGTTTGTGCTTTGGGCCTTTCTTTTTGGCTTGGGAAGAGAAGGAAGGGTGACGCACATCTTGCTTTGGAAGAATTTTTTTGTAGGCAAGTAACACCTTGGTGAAAACTTGCCCCTTTTGTTTTTCTTCTTCATCTTTTCTTATTATATTTTTATCCTTATTAACTTCTTAAGGTGATAGAGGTAGTAAAGTTGCCTTTTCCCATTTATGAAGAAAATGTATTGGTTGGTATGTCCATCATGTAAAGTTTGTTTATCAAATTGCCATGGCCTACCTAGTAAGATATGTGTGACTTCTATGGGAACAACATCACATAACACCTCATCTTTGTAGCTTCCTATAGAGAAGTTAATTAGGACTTGTTTATTGACATCTATTTCTCCCTCTTTACTTATCCAAGCAAGCTTGTAGAGCTTAGCATGAGGAATGGTCTCTAAGCTAAGCTTTTCCACCAACCTTGTGCTAGCTACATTGGTACTACTTCCTCCATCAATAATTAGAGAGCAAACCCATTTGTTAATTTTGCATCTAGATTGAAA
>Ga0214543_1012721_pt1 | contig 11016 bp, 3 predicted proteins | sample CNSS2metaG_FD_160094 | JGI IMG/M metagenome (GOLD analysis project Ga0214543, IMG submission 160094) | Root nodule microbial communities from cowpea collected in UCLA plant growth center, Los Angeles, California, USA - CNSS2 | ecosystem: Host-associated > Plants > Roots > Nodule | place: USA...
TTTAGAATGAGTAATTATAATAATTACACATCATTACTCTTTACACCACTCCAACAAAACTTGTCACCAAAACCTAAACCGAAAGTAATAAAGAATAGAAACTTACAAGCCTTAATAATACTATTTACAGCTAGGGCAAAATATATTAGTTTTCAAAGTTTCTGATATCACACAGTTTTCATTCCTAAGTAATTAAGAATAAGTTGAAATATAAATCAAGGCTTAATCTTTGATAATTATAGTTTGTGCATACAAAAGGAAACAGAAATGGATATGGAAATAACACTGTAAATATTTAAATTAATTATATTTCGATCTCTTTAGTCTAATGATTTAATTATAGTATATACCATAAAATATTTTTCTCTCAACACTTTAATATAGAGGACTTGTTGGATATGGTCTTTAAACTCTTTTAGGTTCAACAGGGGTTTGGTCAGCCAATATACCAATGTTAGGTTCTTAGCAAAAAAACAAATTCCTCTCAAGAAAATGCCTCGATGAGGTTGCTTGCTTGCACTGTGCATTCATCAAGCAGTTAAAACAATATTAGGGACCTTTTTCTGATTATTCTCTGTATTTTGTGACAAAAATATGCTGATTGCTTCGTTTTTATGATGTTGTGACTAGTAACATGTATGATTTAAGTAATTAGTTTTTGTCAAAAATTATTGCAATTCACGGCACTTATGTGTTCGTTTCTTGGATTTTATTGTTTCGTGACATTTAAACTTGGACCACAAATATGATTTTCTGAGTGATATATTTTTTGGACCATAAAGCTGAAACAATTTCTAATTCAATTATGTCTTTTGCAGCAATTATCTTAACAGTAGCTGAAACAATTATCAAGGAAAATTAATGACAAAACCAGAGTCATGGACAAGAGTTGGATGTGTGAACCAAGATCTTCTGGCAGGTACTTAGATGGTTTAAACAAGTTTCTCAACTTTGCATTTAGTAATACAACACAAGGTGATCAAATTTCATGTCCGTGCAAGAATTGTAATAATTGTTGTTGGAGTAACCAAGCAGAAGTTTATGAACACTTAATTTGTGATGGATTTGATAAAAGATATGATAAATGGATTTTTCATGGGGAAGGTGGATCTTCAAAAGTGGATAAAGAAAAGGCTAATATGCATGATAATTTGGATGAACTTTTAGAGGATACTTTCATGATGCCTGAGTGTGATTTTGATGACATCTTGGATGAAGATGAAGAGTTTGATGTAGAAATGGTGAGGATTTACAATTTAGTACGTGATGTTCGTCAAGAAGCATACCCGGGTTGTAAAAAATTCTCAAAACTATCAATCATTGTTCGTTTACTCCATATTAAGAACCTTTATGGGTGGAGCAATGTATCATTTAGTGCACTACTACTGTTGCTCAAAGAATTGCTTCCTGAAAACTCTTCTTTGCCGGTAACATTCCAAGATTGCAAATACTTAATCAAAGAGTTAGGTTGTAGTTATGAAAAAATCCATGCTTGTCCTAATGACTGTATCCTATTTTGGAAAGAGCATGAGAATGAAGATACATGCCCCAAGTGTGGCGCTTCTAGATATAAAGAGAGAGTGTGTCTAAATCTTAAGAAGAAAGTTTCTTGCAAGGTAGTTTCTCCTCCAGTTCCAGCCAAAGTGTTGAGGTATTTTCCTCTTAAACCGAGGATCAAAAAGTTATATATGTCATCAAAAACTGTTGATTCAATGAAATGGCATGAGAAGGGTCGTACTAATGATGGAAAATTAAGACATCATGCAAATTCAATTGCTTGGAAAACTTTTGATTCACTACATCCTAATTTTGCATTGGATCCAAAAAACGTGAGGCTTGGGTTAGCAAGTGATGGATTTAATCCATATAAGACAATGAGTAGCAAATATAGTATTTGGTCGGTTATTCTGATGTCATACAACCTACCTCCATGGGCCTGCATGAAGCAACCTTATTTGATGTTATCTTTACTTATTCCAGGTCCTTCTTCCCCTAAAAGTAGCATAGATGTCTATTTAAAACCTCTAGTTGATGAGCTAAAGGAGTTATGGGAGAAAGGAATTGAAACCTATGATGCCTCTAGTAAGCAATATTTTAATGTTCGAGCTGCATTACTTTGGACTGTGAGTGATTTCCCTGCCTATGCTATGCTATCAGGTTGGCGTACTAGTGGAAAGTTGGCGTGCCCTGTGTGTAACTATGATACATGGTCCAAGTACTTGCCAAAAAGTAAAAAGATGTGTTACATGGGTCATCGTAGATTTTTGGACTCCAATCACAAATGGCGGAAAAATAAGAAGGGTTTTGATGGCTATGAAGAATTTAGAGTTGCTCCAGTTCCATTATTAGGTTCTACTATATTGGAAAAAATTGGCGAAAGAGAGAATTTATTTGGAAATCCTCAAAAGAGGAAAAGAAATAATGTTGATCCATGGACCAAAAAAAGTATATTATTTGAGTTGCCATATTGGGATACTAATTTGCACCGTCACAACCTCGATGTAATGCACATCGAAAAGAACATTTGTGAAAATGTAATTGGAACACTATTGAATGTAGATGGAAAATCAAAGGATCATATCAAAGCTCGCCTTGACTTGGTAAAGATGGGTATAAGGCAGGACATTCACCCAATAGAAATAGAACCAAATAAATATTTGTTACCACCTGCACGATTTACTCTTTCATCAAAAGAAAAGGATATCTTTTGTGGCATCTTGAAAGGAGTGAAGCTTCCAGAAAATTATGGGTCTAATATTTCTAATTGTGTTCAACTTGAGCAGCAAAAACTTCTTGGGCTTAAAAGTCATGATTTTCATATTCTGATGCAAGACTTACTTAAAATAGCAGTACGAAGAGTTTTACCAAAAGAAGTTGCAAGAGTTTTAATTAAGTTAAGCTCATTCTTCAAGATTTTATGCTCCAAAGTTATCAATGTTAAATTATTTGAATGTTTGGATGTTGAAATTGCATTGATTCTTTGCGAATTGGAAAGAATTTTCCCTCCATCTTTTTTTGTTATAATGGTTCATCTACCAATACATTTAGCATACGAAGCTAGAATTGCAGGACCCATGCATTACCATTGGATGTATCCAATTGAGAGGTAATTTGATTTATAGTTTTGTGCTTTTGTAGGTTTCTTCTTAATTTGTACTTAAGTTTTATACTTTTATGCTTATAGGTTTCTTCTTAAGTTAAAGAACTATGTGCATAATAGACGTTATCCAGAGGGTTCTACTGCGGCTATATAGCAGATGAATGTTTGACATTTTGTTCAAGGTACTTAGATGACGATATCCAAACAAAATTCAATAAACCAGCAAGGAGTTTAGATGGTCCTATAGGAGATGGAGTCATGACAAGTTTGGATATGAACCTTCCCGCTCATATCATCACATGTTAACCACCATCCATGAACCTACCCGCTCATGGCACAGCATCTCCTGATCCAAGCATAGCATCATTGTCAGTTAAAAACAACACACACAACTCATAACCTGCTGCACAATCACCTGGCGCATCAGCCAGCACCGCCTGGCAAAACAGGTTCAGACTGCCTGGCGCCAACGCCCTCCCAGCGCCACTGTTTGCCCAACACCGCCTGGCGGGGCACTCCCTTGCCGCCAAGCGCCACGCGGTGCATGAGTCTTTTCAGTGATTCCTATCGCCTGACGGTATCAACAAACCGCCAGGTGCCATACTAGTAACTCCCTACTACTGGTTATGACATTCAAAATGGTTGGTTCTGCAATTCTAGAATGCTCTAGAATATACTGCACTCTTGTTTTATCAGAGTTTGTTAGTTTCTAGCCCTATACCTTCCCACGTATAGCTCCTGTACCTAAGCTAAAGACATTTAGGCACTCTTTCATTCCTCTACAACTGTTAATCACCACTCCAGTACCAAGATACTCCATTCACTATCAAAATACCACAGTTTAGGAACATTATCAATCCTCCTCTTATCATACTTATCTCGCGCTATACTGCCATGCATCTTGTCCCACACAATATTGCATAATCACATGCCTTACATTTAAGCTTACAAGTCACCAAAAACACCTAAAGCCCATAATTAATAATCAAAGATATTTAACAACAAATATGCAGAATACTAAGCTTTCAAAATCTGATCCATTAACTAATGTTATCCAATTCTCTTCCTTTCCTTAACACGACTATCAACAACTCATGACGTAGTCATATCATCAACCTCTTTCCCAATCCTATACTTACTTACCTAAGCATATGATTTCGTACTAAGTCCTCCTCAAATTTCTAATAGCACTTATAACCTCTTCTAGTACAACCAACACGAAACACGCCTGTTGTGCCATTGTCCCCGCCGTCGCCTGGCGGCAGGCTAAACACCGCCGGGCGGCAGGCTAAACACCGCCGGGCGGTATATCAGAATCCAGAAACCCTCCAGGTTGCTGAACTCGCGATCTGCCAATCTGTCCAGAATTCAACCTATACTCCACAACCAATATCATACGATGAATCACACCTAATTCACTGACCCAACTTTCTTTGACATTATAGTTTCAAATTCGTACATACCATGAACCCTAATAACTCAATTCTGGTTCTACCTATTCCCACCATCCAACTCTATCCATGTTTAATTAGAAAGGGTATTCCCAAGCACCATTTGACCCCAATACTAACCATGTTACACTACCAATGCATAAACTCACCATCAGAAGTCCCAATGCCCCTGTACAAGACGCAATTCAATAGAAAACGCGAACACAGTCGCACTGCCTAGCGGATATTCAATCCTGCCAGGTGGTTCAATCAACCAGGACCAAAAACCATGCACAAACCAATGAACCGCCTGGCGGCACATGCATACCCGCAAGGCGGTTTCTGGGCAGAACCTAGAAACGCGAAAAACAGCACATACCAGATGAAGGATTCATACACTTATGATCATACAAAGCACAATATGATGAATACGATGAAAACAAGCGAACACAACTCCCCTTACCTGGATTCTTTGCTCCAAATTCGAATTTGTGTGCTTTTGTCTAATCTAATCCCTTCTGTGCCTTTGTTCTCTCTCCCACAATGGTTTACACTCAACTTCTTGGCTCCACACAATCCGAATTCCTCTGGAAAAACTATGCCCAACTCTCACATGAAAATGGCAGTGCTCCCTTCTCTCTCAAGGTTAACTCACCCTTAATTACCACTTAATTCCCTAAAACGAAATTTAATATAAGTTTGGTTTAATAGTTATTCAATACTCCCTCAGAGAATATGTTCAGCCCTCTGGATACCTAAACCCTTTCATGTTCTTGCCGAAGAAAAAATTGGCAAAAAGAAAGTAAGTTAGTTCTTAACCAGGTTTGAACCTACAACCCATCAATCACCATTACAATTTCACAACCAATTCAACCAATTCATATTTGTGATAACTCCTACAAATTCAGAAATCTATCATCACGTTAAGCCTTCAATATATCACTAAACAAAAAAATAATTTAATTAACATTCAAGTGGCACACATAGGACTCAAACCCAAGTCCTCACACATAATCAAAGTACTCTCAACCACTTGAGCTAGTACTTTTCCACGTCATAGTTCCACACATTAATTGCTTTAAATGTTTCTATTACCCTTCATAATTAAATAATTATTTAAATAACTATTTAATTTTCTCGGGTCTTACAACAAGTAGAATTGTTGTATGAACATCTCTATTATTTATACTTAATTTTGTTTGACACTTATAATTCTTTCAAATTAAGTAGATGTGCTTTGATTTTCAGTCAGAGCTTGAGGAGGCCATTACTTTACACCCTAAGGCAGAGGAAAGCACAACTTAGGATGATTTATTTTCCCAAGTCTTGGGTAAAGAGAGACCTAGCTTTGTACGCACATATGGAAAAGGGGTTGCACCTACAGATTTATGGGGAACTAAGTCTACAATTGAAATCCAGAAAATAATAGATGAAGTGAAAAGGAATGCTAGAGTAGAGATGCAAGAGGAGATGCAAGTAAAATTACAAGAACAAGTGGAAGCCATCAAAACTGAAATGTTTACTGGTTTTAAAACATTTTTGGCTCAGTTGCAGACATGCTTTCCAACAGTAGCAATTCCAGAATTTTCTAGCATGTGGAATCCAAATATAAATGAAAGAGATATGAAGCTATGGTTTTATACAACATTTTAGGTCATTGTTTGTTCGCATATTGTAAATATATGCATCCTTGTAAATTTGTTTCATTTTTTCTCTTCATATTTAGGACAAAATTAACTCTCATAGGAAGAAAAAGCGGAAGGAGGAAAAAGCTCAAAGGAAGCATGTTGAAAGGTAAATTCATCACATCTAACATCAATTACTTATGTTTTTAGTTTGTTAATGAATTTTTAAAATTGATGTTAATTATCATTTTATAAATTTTATAGTAAATCAAAAGAATCTAAAGCAAAGAAGGCCAAAGTTTTAAAAGATTTAAATGTGCCCGAGCATCCTCCCACTATGTCTCCCAATATGGTAATTTTTTATTTGTTTCTTTACATATGATAGTAATACTTGTTTCTGCATGTTTTCCCTTTCCCTTATATTCATTTATTCATTTCTTAGTTAATCATTTTCCTTTGCATGTATTGGTCATACTTCAAGACATGATTCATATATATTTAATCATTCTCCCTTCTTGTATTGTTCAGTTTTTAGTGTATTTTCCTGTTGAGATTGAGATTGAATATATTGCTTGATGTGTGTATTGAATATATTGCTTGATGTGTATTAGGGGTTAAGTCATGAATATTTAAACGCACAAATTTTTGTGTTAATTTTAGTTTATGTGTTAAATTCACAGGGTAATCCTTTAAAAGTTATTCACAAACTAGTGGATCCAAGCCTTGAAGGAAGTTATCCAATTGAATCAGTTTTGAAGGTTAAAGCATTGTTTTTCTTTCAATAATAATTTAATACAATACATTCAATTTGATTTTCAAGATGATATAAGCCTATTTATTCTTAATTATGTGTTTTTTACAGACATTGAATGAGTTGAAAGAAAAGACACCACAAAAAGAAAATTTTAGTGGTGCTAAGCTCAAGAAAAGTGGGGAAAAATAAGGACTTTGTCATGGTTGTATACATTGCTTATATTTGCAATTGGTTGAGAACATATTTTCTTATTGTTGCAGACTTTTTTTCTTATATTCACAGACTTTATTGTTGATGCCTAGCAAGTCATGATGCTAGTGCAATTAGGTACTTGTTTGTAGCATTTTATGGAGCATTTTATGGGACAATTTATATAGTCAATATTTGATTTGAGTGGATACAGTATTCAGAAACTGTGGTTGTATTCAAATGAAAGAATTCGAATATTTTTGTGTTTGCATTTCTCTTTTGGGCTATTATGAAGCTTTTTCTTTTGCACAATTCACGTCACGGTCAGGGGCTAGAATGCATTGTGTCAATAAGAAGCCTAAATTGAATTTTACCTAAATATTGTCGTAGGATTGTTTCAATTTTTAAAAAAAGTGTATTATCCTTATTTCTAGATATAGATAAATTAGTAACAATTTTAAAATGTTACAAAAAGACATTCATAACATTTCTTAATTGTTGTAAAATAAGATAATTGGTAACATACATTTAAATGTTACAAAATATATAAGTAACATCCATTAAAATGTTACAAAATATATAAGTAACATTTTCATTAAATGTTAGAAAATGTATTGGTAACATTTTTCAAATGTTACAAAAAAATTAAATTCGCAACATTTTTCAGATGTTAATAAAGATGTTAATTGGTATCATGTTTAGAAATGATACTAATAATACGTAAAAATGTTATTAAAACATTTTGGTAACATGCACTATATAACATGTGTATAAATGTTATCTTTGCAAATAGTAACATTTTTTTAGGCTTTAACAATATTTTTTAAATGTAATCGAAAGCAATATATATGTAGTAGTGTAAATTTGCAAACATTAGTGAAACCTAGTTGATAAAATTTAAAAATATTTTTAAAAGAATATAAAAGGAAAAAAAAATTAAATTAAAATATATTTTAAATGTTTGTTTACTTCAATTTTTTAAATTATATTGAATCTCTTTTTTATACACTAATAAAAGTTATAATATATCATTTGATCAAAGAATAAATAATAAATATAATAATAAAATTTTAACATAGATCTTGTATCTTTTGAACTCCAATATATGTTGAATGGTGATAAAAAAAATATTCATGACAATTACATTAAATTTTTATATTGTAGTAAACAAAAATTATTTATACAATTATAGTGAAAAAAATTAAAGTATGATTGTAATGAGCTAAAAAATAACAAATAACTAGATAAAATTTATCGAAATAGTATTCTACGTGATAAAAATATTAAAAAATTAATAAATGTGTGTCTTATAAACAATTTGGAGACTATATTAAAAGAAATCACACAAAGAAAAATAAATGTATAATTAAGGGTATGATAACATGAAAAATATCTTAGAGATCTAAGAAAACTTTTCAAATATCAACATATATACTCAATGGTTGAGAAATAACAAAAAATATTTTAGCGAAACAAAAAAGTTCTTCAAATGAAACAAAAATTAATAATAATAAGTAAAGATTTATTTTTTATATTATCTAGTAAATGAAAAGTTTATGCTATTAAGCACTTAAATTGAGAATATTAAACATTCTCATGTGAAAGAAAAATATACAATAAATAAAAATATTAAAAAATAATAGAAATATTTAAATGTTAGACATATTTTTTTTAATTGACATACATCATTTTAAATATATATATATATATATATATATATATATATATATATATATATATATATATATATATATATATATATATAGGGTTACTTAATTAATTGTGAATATTTTAATAATTTAAACGATGATGGAGATATGACGGGGACGGCGGAGATATGTACATCGACATCCCTATCCCTATACCCAATTGAAAAAATCGGGGATTTCCCATACCCATACCCATACCCAGTCAATGCGGGGATTCTCCGTCAAAACGGGGACGAGTTCGGACAATACCCACGAGGACGGATTTATTTGCCATCTCTATTTATGAGCAAACCCTTATTAGAGACCAAGACACTTCCTCCTTAAATATTAATGTACAATGGATCTAAATTTATATCACATTGAATGAGTGCCCCTTTCAAAAGTTTAATTTCAGTTGTACTCCTCTTTAAAATGTTAACAAAATATTAATGTATATTTAATTTTATATTCAATAAATAGTTATTGATTTTGTAGGTGTTTTGAGTACCGGCAAATTTTTCATTCTCATGAATTTTGTGTATATAAAATTATCTATGTATGTACGTTCTCACAGATATAATTACCTATGATCTAATTATCTACGAAATAAGTTTCGTAGGTAATTTGTAAATAACATCAATTTAGCTACGAAAATTTTTCATATTTTACAAATTTTGGACGTAGATAATAACCAAATTCATTAATCCGTACCAAATTTCTTCTTCTTCTTCTTTTTCTTCTCCTTCTTCTACTTACATTGAGTGATCATGATGCAAAAAAAATCCATGAACATATCCTTCATTGATGGCGCAGGTTCGAAAATGCGTCGCTAGCTAGATTGAACCCGTGCGAACATAAAGGGGTTGAATCTGTCTTGTCAATATGGATGTGGCTCGATAAACCCACGAGATTGGGTTATCCATGATATAAAAGAGTTTTATGGTTCTTCGAAACCCTTGAGAGAGCACAACGAGACCAGATTTGGGGATTTTCATTGTTAGGGTTTCAAAATCTCATAATTGAGATTTCACACAATTAGAGTTCATGGAACCAAGGGACCTCAATCATAAACTAACATAACTCTGATACCAATTGCTTTTTTATAAAACATAAAAAAACAATAAACCCTATAGATAATTAAACAGTTCCCAATACCTGAAAGAATTAAATACGGAAACATACCTGGATTGGTCATTGGGAACAATAGATAATAAATTTTGGTATCTAATCTTCCAACCGTAAATAATACGGAAGCGTACTTCTTGATTTTCTCTTCTGATAGGGAAAAAGAAGAAAGAGAGAAGAACATAATAATATTATACGTGTTCCCAGATAGGGACCATAACCTATGATATGAAGCTCCGACACGGTGTTGGAGCCACGCTTCCTTGAGTCGAAAGCACACCGGACACGGACACCCGTCGGAAGCGCGTACGACGAGGTGTTGGACACTGATATTTTTGGGTCGGACACGGTCTTCCTTCTGAACGCGCGGAGAAAAGGGAAAAATGGGTGTTGATCTTACCGTTGCACTTGCCGTTGCAGAAAATAGGGTTATCAGAGAAGGAAAACATAATATAAATTTAATAATAATTATTTTATTTAATCAATTTGTTATATAAATTTAATAATAATTATTTTATTTAATCAATTTGTTATATAAATTTAATAATAATTATTTTATTTAATTAATTTGTTTGGATTTCACGGATTCCAAAGAATTCTCTTCCGTCACATCTCATCATTTAACTTCTTTCTCAATATAATTATTTTATTTAAGGAAATTTTAATATGTTTAATTAGTATATAATATATTATATTATAATTAATTTTAATTTACGATATCTTTTATTTTTTATATTTAAATAATTTAATTTCTATTGCATTAATTTATATATAATTATATAATTAATATATTTTATAATATATATGTGTCTCATATGTTGATAATGTACCAATAGTCAAAGAAACTTTATTGAATGATAATTGGTGGATGAAGGTTGACTATATACTTGTTTTTACTGTCCCTATTTATGATGTTCTTAAAAAACAGATACGAATATGACTACTCTTCATTTAGTGTATGAGATGTGGGATTCAATGATTGAAGATGTGAGGAAGATTATATACCAACATGAAAGAAAGGAAAGACACAAGTTGAACATTCATCTATTTTTGAGGTAGTAAACTCAGTATTAATTGATCGTTGGACTAAAAGTATATATATATA
>Ga0214543_1012722_pt1 | contig 11016 bp, 9 predicted proteins | sample CNSS2metaG_FD_160094 | JGI IMG/M metagenome (GOLD analysis project Ga0214543, IMG submission 160094) | Root nodule microbial communities from cowpea collected in UCLA plant growth center, Los Angeles, California, USA - CNSS2 | ecosystem: Host-associated > Plants > Roots > Nodule | place: USA...
TTTGTTTTTTTTGTGTTTTTTTTTTTGTTTGTTTTTTTTTTTTTTTGTTTTTTGTTTTTTTTTTTTTTTTTTTTTTTTTTTTTTTTTTTTGTAGTGGCAGTGAGAATGTACAATAATATTGGATCTCAACTTGGACCCCAACCTGGGGTACCGCAGCCTCAAGCGAGCTTGCCACCAAATCCTTTTGGGAGTGCGTTTAATGTTGCGGGTTCAGGGCTCATTCGAGGCGGATTGGGTGCTTATGGAGGGAAGATATTAGGATCAAGCTCAGAGTATGTCCAAAGCAACGTAAGACTAAATAACATTGTTGAATTTTGCCCAATGATAATGCGACATGAAGTTGTTACTCTAAATCTTCATGCGTGATTGTTTTGTTCTTCATAGCTCATAGGGTAAAAGTAGCATTTAGGGTCTAAATTGATATTCAAAGATAAATTGAATGATTGTGTTCATGTCCATATTTATGAAGGCCTATATTTATTTCGTAAATCTTTGAAATACCAACTTGTCTTTTGTCTATTCGGAGGTAGTTGTTAATTTTATGTGGTCATTCAAGTTCAAGTGTTTTGTTTTCCCCTATCTTTCTTGTGCTTAAAATGCATCTCATAATTAAAAAAGTGGCGTAACCTCTTAAAAGAAATTCAATCCCTTTTTTCTAAGCTTTTTGTATATCATCTTAGTAATACTGATCTATCCATTCTCAGAAGCTATTGTGCACGTCTTTGGACTTTAGTGTTTGTGGTTTTCTATTACTTTGAAGAAAATTTGAAATGATCCATAGTTTATTTTAAAATCTAGTTTATAGATGGTATGTGCACTTACCTCTGCTCATGACTGTATATCAATCAATTTAGGCTTGACTGATTATAGAGGGGATACCACTAATGTAGCTGAAAAATGTCATTAAATAGCTTTGATGGACCTTGATTTGCAATCTATATGTGTCTCGAGTATGGATAGTCTCTCAAAATATTAATACAAGATTTTCATCTTTAAATTAATCTTCTCTGTTGAATAACAGATAAGTCGGTATTTCTCTGACCCCCAATACTACTTCCAAGTGAATGACCATTATGTTAAGAACAAATTGAAGGTGGTTTTGTTGCCATTCCTGCACAGGGTAAGCATTAATGTTTCAATTTTCTGCATTTCTCCTTAAATTTTCATTTGGTTCTCTTATTTTATCTTCATGCTGCTTATTTCTTCTTTTCTGGCTCAGGGTCATTGGACTAGAATAACTGAGCCTGTCGGGGGTAGGCTCTCTTATAAGCCTCCAATTTATGACATAAATGCACCAGACCTATACATTCCATTAATGGCATTTGGTACTTATGTCATTCTAGCTGGCCTCTCGTTGGGTCTTCATGGAAAGTAAGTACTCCCCTTCTTCCTCTACCTTAATCCAATAATATAGTACTGACGTGTGTGTTGCTCTACTTGTTCTTCTCAAATTTTTGGTTATAAATTTTGCTCCTTACTTTCCTGTTCATACATGCACTGTCGAATTACCATGGATAAAATGCTGTCAACTATATGATATTGCCATACGAGAGTATTTTAAAGGAATATGGAGAAAACTGTTTTCCTCCAATTTTTTCAAGTTTGTGCAATTATCTTTATTGGTCTGTAATGAATGCTGATGCCATTATCTGAAGAGGATGGTATGATGTGCGTGTCATGGGGAGGGGACTACAAATCGCCACCTGCCTGGTGCAATAGAATGCATTGTACTCTATTAGCAGTGTTGACTGTTGGCAACTTTGTTGCAAAAAGTTTTGGCATCTGTGTGATATGTGTTTATTTCTGCTCCCCTCTGTTTCAATCTTTTGGTTTTTGCATCAGATGCACAAGTTTTTAAGTTTTAATTTTTTGAAAAATATAATGTTGTATTTCTAATTGGAAAGTTGTAAGAACTGTATCATAAGCCAGAGGAACTTTTGAGCTTCTTAGATGTTACAAAGATTGCTAACTATATTCTCTTTGTGGTTTTTCTTTGATCCCCCTCCCCCGGTTTGTAATGGACCGTGGCTTATTAAGATGCTGTAATTATGTACAGGTTTAGTCCAGAAGCTTTGAACTTGTTATTCATCAAGGGATTGCTTGGTTGGTTTATGCAAACTGCACTACTTAAGGTGACACTACTTTCATTGGGCAGTGGGGAAGCTCCCCTTCTGGACATTATAGCATATGCTGGGTATACTTTCACTGGTATATGTTTAGCTGTTCTTGGAAGAATAATATTGGGCTACTCCTACTACTTTCTGATGCCATGGACCTGTTTATGCATGGGAGTCTTCTTGGTGAAAACAATGAAGAGAGTTCTTTTTGCTGAGGTCAGGAGTTATGACTCAAGCAAACACCACTATCTCTTGCTCTTTATTGCCTTGGTTCAGTTCCCATTGTTCACATGGCTTGGCAACATTACTATCAATTGGCTTTTATAGGGTGATAGTTTTTACACTGTACTAGAAGCAATTTTTAGTGAAAGTTTTTGGTTGTTGATGTTGGAGCATTGTAATATATGAACATTTTATTTCCCCATTGTTTTTACCTGTTGGTAAGTTTTCAGAAATGCATAATTACAGGCCTTACTCACATGTTCTTATTTTTCTCGATTCATGGGAATTGAGACTATTCTTTTATAAAAATTATGTATACCACTGAAAACAATGTGAAGCTGGAATTTTGTAGTTGTATCCGTGTTCTGTATTTACTTCTGAGTTGGTATGTCTCACGTTATCAGATATTTTGATTTTTGGCCTACCTATCTTTTTGTTCCGCCAGTGTTAAACGTGGAACATCATTTTTTCTCTTTAGCTCTAAAGCTCATTAGAAATGGATCCAAAGATTTGAGTTCTTACAAATATAAAGTAGGGCCTTACTCCTGGGAAAGTGAGTCACTTCTTATAAAGTGTAATTATAGCTTCATAACACTAGCAATTGCTCCTATTGGTTAGAAGAAATATATATATATATATATATATATATATATATATATATATATATATATATTATTTTGTGACCATATAGGTTCAACTGGAAACTGATGAAAAACTGCACCTATTGACAAGTTCCAGTTATGTGTATACCAAGTACAGTGTAACTATATCCTACTAACCAGTATATTGGCATATTTGGACAAATGTAGTAGTTCTGCTAGGTGGATCATATCTGAAGAAGAACGTCAACAACAACAAAAAATATTTCAAGTAGAAACGAGGTGCAAAATATGGAACAAGTTTATAGTAATATAAGGAATAAGCACAAGTCTCAGTTGAGGGTACAATAGTCCCAAATGTTACAACACGTGATTTAGATAGCGAATTTGAAATTATTGTTTGGGCAACTTTCAGAGTGAATTTCCATTCTCATTTAGATCTCTCTTCTGCCTTGAAATCATTTGTCTTAATGGAGACAAAAGGAATTTCTGAGGTGTCTGTTTCCATGGCAAACCTCCATCTTAGGACATTCTGTAATGGTTATGTCAATGCAGGATGGCAGCTCAAAATGGTAAGTGTTTGAGCAGAAACATCTAAGGCTTGGAAGCCGGTAAAGGGTTAACCATTGCAATGCCGGGAATATAATCTTAACCTTGTTTGGTTCTTCTGATAGCTTCTCATCTCTAGTGATGATCTCTTCTATCAACTCACATTCATGTACTGAAAGCTCTTGGAGTTGTGAAAGGCTTCTGGCCATGGAAGGAGAAAGCACATTTTTCAAACTATGACAGTGCTGAATCTTTAGCTTTTTAAGGTTCATAAAGCTCAAGATTCCACCATGATATTTCCATATGTGCATCAGTTTAGGAAGATCATACAGATGCAGTTCCTGCAGATCAAAAGTGTATGGTGTTGTGGTACCCCCTTCATCTTCATTTTCACCCACTTTCTCTGATTCAAATATCTCAATCAGTGAACCACAATCATGCACCTTGAGTTGTTTTAGATGCTGGAACCTATGCAGCATGCTGGATGGAATACAATGCAACAGTTTTTCACTACCTTGAACAACCAATTCTGTATCACTTCTTAAGTAAGGCAGCAGCTTTTGACCATGCTCAATGCATGTGATTGTCTCTGATGTTTGTTGTGCAACCTGCAATATTTATGCTTGTCAATAGAGACTCAACTAATGCCACCTTTTATAAATCTTATTTAGGGAGGGGTTAGTAGTTCTGAAAGAAAAGCAAAATTCTTATAATGTTATTTTCTTTTTTATCAGTAATCACATCAATTGTTGTGATTACATATGGAGAATGTATGTACCTTCAAACTCTCATTAGCATGATAGATGGTCATATTGAGGTCTCCCATTATGTCAACATACTCATATGAACCTTTATATATATGGGGAAGCTTTGCTGTGGTTACTGATCCATAGCAGAAGGTAGTCATCATGGGACATTTTTCAATTATCATTTCTTCACAAGATGGAAGATCAATATTGAAAGTTCCTGAGCAGAAACATTTGAGGTTGGGAATATAACGAAGCTCCAGCTTGTTCAAAAGTGGAAATACAATCTTAGCATTATTTGGTCCTTCTGATTCCTCATCTTCCTTAGTAGTTATTTCCTCCATCATGTGGCAACTATGAACTCGTAGGTGCCTAAGTTGTACTAGACTTCTGGCTATTGATGGAGAGAACAAATTACACAAGTTGCCACAGTGTTGCACTTTTAGTATTCTTAGCTTCTGGAATCCCAGAACTCCACCATAATTTTTCCATAGGTTGATCAGTTTTGGTAGAAAATACAAATTCAATGCTTCTATCTTGTAATGTATCATGGCATGCATTTGCTTTGCATCCACACCATGTGATTCAAAGACCTCAACTAGTGAACCACAATTTTTTATTGTGAGTTCCTTTAGATTTTGAAATATGTGTATTACGTTGGAGGGAACTAGTTTTAGCAGCCTTTCAAAACCTTCAACTGTCAAGTGTTTTTCGTGGGTGAAGTATCTTTGCATGCATTTATCCTGCTGGATCCATCCAAGTGTTTCTGATGTTTGAAAAGCCAACTGAAAATCATATTCATCAGTAAATGAAACAATGGACAATGGACCATGGCTTCAAAAGACAATTAAGCCAATTTAGTGTGAAGTTTTTTTTTTTTCTTACTAGAGATTCTATTCTCTGAATCTAAAATATTTGGTGTTAAACATGCACTGCACATACAATAAATGGCCTAATGGTAAAAGAAATTCTATTCTTGCAATTATTTTCAACTTTTTTTGTACAACTTGGATGGATATTGGAAAGATAGAGAAACGTGTAATGAGATGAATAATTTGATAAGTGATAGAAAAAAAATGAAGTATACAAAGTGTTAATACTAATTATTTGTAGAAATACAATAACTCAATCTATATTTTTCTAAAAGACTTAGATGTGATCCTTCTGTTAGATTACTGTTAACATTGTTTAGATACTGATGAAGTGACACGTATTATCCAATCCAAGAAAAAAGAGAGAAAAATAAGGTTAATGCTGATATAATAGTAAAAAATAAATAAAAAGAAAATATTAAATTATTATTAAAGGAATTAAAAGTGTTATATTATAATAAAAATCAGATAAAATAGGGAATGAGAATGTTACTGACAAGTCCTTTGGAAAGTGGTACAGTAGCATTCAGATCTCCCATCCACATGTTCTTGGTTATGCTTCCAATTTCCATGATGACTGTTTCCAACTTTGGAGTGTATGAAGGATCATGAGAGAATGTCTCCATCATGTGGCAATTTTTCAAGAATACTTGATGCAATGATGGAAAATCAAAGCCATAGGAACCCTGGCAGAAGGCCTTGAGTTTTGGTAGGTTTTCAAGTTTCAGACGTTGCAAGCTGTGGAACACAATCTTAATCACATTCCCTTGTGTTTCTTCTGCAGACACTATTTCCTCTATCTCCCTACAACCAGATATATCTAGTTCTACCAAACGCACAAAGCTAGTTGATGTTGAAGGAGAGAACAAACTTCTAACTTTGTTGCAGCTAGTTATTGCCAGATATGTTAGATTAGGAAAAATGAAGCCATTTATAAATGGATCAACATTTCTGATTTCTTCATTACTTGTTACCTGCAAAAGGATAAAAATTTAAATCAAAATGTAAATGGAACAAAAGTCTCATACTTTTTTGCTTCAAGCATGTTAAAGACTGTAAAATTATATCTTCAACAAATACAAATTTCATTAGTATAAACTTTAAATTATAATTTTAATACTATATTAAATATAATGAAAATTGTATTTATATTAAAGAGATTATAGACTAAATTCAAATTATAAATAATAATAGATGAAATAAAAAAATAAAAGAGAAAATATATTTATTATGTTTATATTCTAGTTGAAAATGTGGACAAATAATGTTTATTAAAAACATGAATGTGACTTCTCAGTTTCATATATGTATTGAAATTTGTGAACTTATTACAACTTTTCAGACTGATACCATTGAGGTTTACGTAAAAAGAATTCAAAGTAATTATAAATTTAGTACCTTTTATTTAAATTATTAACAATTTTAGTCTCTTAATGTCTTAAAGTTAATTAAGCTCTCTTATTTTGAAAATTAGTCCTATTACTAATTTTTTCCTACTCAAGAAAGGGAGAGAACAATTAACTATGAATGGATGAAGTTTGAAATGAATGCTACATAAATCTTTTTTCATGTTTAAAATATATAAAAAGGAGACAATACCTCTGAATTCAGATAACTTTTTTTTGCCTATTCTTATAGTACCTAGATATACCCATATCTTTACGCAGTTAAACAAAAATATTATTTTATATCATAATAATAAAATATAAAGTATTCAATTAAATGCAAAATATAACAAAATAAACTCATATATAAATGTATAAGAATATGTTTGGTAATAGTTTATAAGTAGTCTGAGGTGTATAAAAAGATTTGTCAGAAAAGTTTATTTTATGAGTTATAACTTAGATAACTTTTTTTATAATTTGTAACTTATTTAGTTTTTTTTTCCATTACTATTTCATATATTTTAATATGTTTTTAAATGCTTTTAATTGTTTTACTTATTTTTTAATTTTACAGAAAAATATATTTATTTTTATTAAATTAAATTTTTAATTTTTTATGTAGTTTAAATTAAAAAAGATTTAGCGTTACAAAGAACATATATTTTGTGATGTTATCTTATTCCTAATTTTATATTTTATAGTTTCCTTTTAAATATTATAAAAAATCCTAGTTTTTTAAAATTGATTTATTTCCGAAATTCATTATAAATTCATAAAATTAAAAGAACAACACTGAAAACTGGTCCAAACTTTCTTAATTTTAAAACTACAATAACTTAATTATTGACTCAAAAAACTTAAGGAGCCAAAATTACTTAAAGTCAAAAACTTAAGGCACTAAAGAGTGAAGTTGAGAAGAAGAATTTAAAGTTTTGCTACATAAACTCATATGAACTCACCCTTTTGAGCTATGCATAATTGTTACTCTAAAAGTAATTTTAGCAATGTATCACATACCTCATGATTTTGATAGCCACTACCATGGATGTTCTCAAAGTGTGGTGATTCTGATGCACAATGTGTGAGACAAAAGCTTGCAGCATTTGGTAGATGGCTCAATGTAAGAGATTGCAATTGAGCAAATGAAGCAATTATGGTATCCACTTTCTCCCTAATTTCACCAATAACAACTTCTAGCACCCCACAGTGAGATATGCTGATTCTCTTCAAAGATAACCACTCTAAGCCACATGCTTCTTGGGAAGAGGTAACATGGTCACTAGATGAAGAGTTTTCATGTACTTTGACACAACTTGATTGAGGAAGAAATAGAGTTAAATTATCTTCTCCTTCTCTTTGAACTAGTTGCTTTATCACCTTACAGTTTGACATTTTTATTTCTTGCAATTTCACAAGGAGCTTTGCTATGGAATATGAGAACAGATGTTTCAACTTGTGACAAGAATCTATGGTTAACACAGTGAGGTTATTGAATGCAGTGATTTCTACAGGATTTTTAAGTGTTTGTGCAAGTATCAACTTCACTACACAATTGGTATCAGTGTCATCAGAAAGTTGGTTTTGTTTGAGAAGGAACAAGATTTCTAGAGAATCCCATCCTTTTACTTGCATTTGCTCCAAAATTGGAATGTGGGAAACTGTTTCTGATTTGGAATATATATTGCTGACAGAAGAGACATCTTTCTTTGTTGATGAAGCCTGCAATGAATAAGTTAACCATCATTTTACTAACAGAAAAAGTCTTACGTACACAGTTAAGTTCTTTTGTTTCTGTTCTTCCATCTGAATTAGAGTTTTATTTCAGTAACTTACTATAATGTAAATTACTTTCATATTACCTTATGGTGTGTTTGGATGAGATAATTCAAGAGGGTGATTCATTTATTTGAAGAATTTGAAATTTTTTGCGATGAAATGTTTTATTTGAATAGAAAAATTAAAAAACATTTAAAATGCATGATTTTTTTGAAGTATTTCAATTAGCTAAATTAGAAGAAATTGAAATATCTTAAAAGAAGGTGGAATTTGAAATTCTTCTCACTCAACCTCACTTTGGACTCAATCCCAAATGGACCCGACAAACCCGACAACCATTAAAGGTTGAGCTGGTTAAACGATCTAGATGGGTCGAGTAGGCCCGACAATCCAGACAAGTCAGGCAGACCCGATGACCCAGACGGGTCAAGCGAGCCCGACGACCTAGACGGGTCAGGTGAGCCCGACGACCCAGACGGACGGGGTGACTTGATGACACATATGGGTCTGGCGGGCTTGACAACTCAAATAGGTCGGTCAAGCCCGACAACTCAAATAAGTTGGTCAAGCCCGACAACCCACACCACCCAAGTAGGCTTGACAACCAAGATGTGTCGTGCTAGCCCAACGACCCAGACAGACCGGACTAGCCCTACGACATAAACGAGTCGGGCGGACCTGATGACCTAGATAGGACTAACGATCTAGACGAGTCGGGTGAGCTCGAAGACAAAGACGGGCTGAACGGACCTGACAACAAAGACAGGTCAGCGAGTTTGATGGCCCAAGCAAGACAGGCGAGCCCGGCGACCCACACGGGTTTAGTGGGCCAAACAACCTAGAGGTGTCGGGTGGGCCTGACGACCCAAACATGTCGAGTAGGCCCAACGACCCGACCGACTAGTTGACCTGACAAGCCTTACTGATCCGTTTCCAAATTTATCATGAACTTAAAACATAATTAAGCCTAAAATAAATATTGATAAACTGAAATTTTATCTCACAAGAAATTCAATTATTTTATCCAAACAAGAAATTGAAATGTAAGGTATTTTAATTTTTTTTATCCAAACAAGTTATTTATAAAATGAAGGGAATTTAATTGCAAGCAATTTAAATATAATGGATTTCAATTTCTCAGCATTGTTGAAATGCTTCATCCAAACACAAGGTTAAACTATAATGTTAAGGTAAAAATTCCAAAATTGTTTATGTGTGTGTAAGGAATTAAAAAAAGTAAATTACTTTCATATTACCTTAAGCTTCAAGTTGGAAAATACATGTGGGGTGCATTTAAGGCAACACTGAAGAAACCTTGGTGAATCCTCTTCAAAAGTACCATTTGCAACATCACATGTTGTTGAGGCATTGAAATTCTCTTGGCTTGACACAGTTTGAGTAAACATGGAAGATGTCACAAGCTGAGGGCATGCATCAATGCATAAAAATCTCAAAGATGGCATCATTACTTCATAGGAATCTGAACAAATACTCGTAAGGTTTGGAAGATCAATAAGTGTTAAAGATTCTAATTGACCAAACACAAGGGTTTCCACATTCTTTTCTTCATCATCACCATTTAGGTTTTCTTCTTTTCCAACAATTTTCTCCATGGAATGGCAGCTATGGATCACCATTTTTTGAAGCTGAGTAAGTGCCCTTGCAATGTTGGGAGTTAGAAGAAACCCTAAGGAATCACATTTCTTCACTTTGATTGATTTCACATTCTGAAACCCTTGAATGTAGCTTGGAACATTACCCCAAATGTGTCTTAACTTACTAAGCCAAGATATCTCTATTTCTTTCAACTGTGGAAATAAGAAAACCATTGATTCACCATGAAACTGTGATTTTTGAAGATCAAACACCATTTCTAGCGAAGAACATGCTTGTAAGAAGAGTTTTTCCAACTTTGGGAACAATTGCATACAGCTAGATTTGAAAAGAGTAGCAATTGGCTTAATTTGATCAATTAATTGATCATTCGATTCATGAATCTGCAGACAAATAATTGAATTAGACTTTTGAAGATTACAAAATACATAGTTTTGCCTAAATTCCTTGTTTTCCAAAATATATATAATAAGGACTAATTAATCATTTATGAAATACTAATATAATTTTTACCAAAAGATTATGAGTATACTATAGAGTAGATTAACATCACTTGACCATTCCAATAAATTTTATAAATTTTGATAACCATGACTTAATCCGTAATTTATTTAGTTTCTTCATCATTTTAACTCCAAAAATAGCCATATTTTAATCTCTTCGTATTTCAATCTTTGTGCACTCTTGTTATTACCTTTAGTTATTTGAGATGATTTTGAATTAATTATATGCAGTTATTAAAAGAGCGCATGATTTGAAAATTTTACCAAGCCTTGATAAAATTAACCATTAAAACATGCAATTAATATAAAAAAATAAATTTTAAATTTTTTAATACATTTTATTTTGTAAATAAAGTTATATTACCGGTAATTACGACGTCTAATTAGAACCGTCAAAATAGATTATAACCCACGAGTCAACCCAGCTCATCATGGGTTCGGATTAAGTTGGATTAAAAAAATATTACAAATTTCGGTACGAGTTAAATATGAACCCAACCCACTAAAAATCGAACTCATTCGAGTTGAATCCGTAATGAGTCGGATTGACTCATCAACTTGCTAATAAATTTTAAATATTAAATTAATATATATATATATATATATATATATATATATATATATATATAT
>Ga0214543_1012724_pt1 | contig 11015 bp, 9 predicted proteins | sample CNSS2metaG_FD_160094 | JGI IMG/M metagenome (GOLD analysis project Ga0214543, IMG submission 160094) | Root nodule microbial communities from cowpea collected in UCLA plant growth center, Los Angeles, California, USA - CNSS2 | ecosystem: Host-associated > Plants > Roots > Nodule | place: USA...
ATAATATTAGTGTTATTATTATTATATTAATATCAATCTTAGTGTTATTATTTGAATCGTAGTATTTAGATACACATTTTACTTTTATCTACTACGGATTATATATTAATTACTTGCATTTTTATTTGTTTCGTTGTTGATTTATCTTTACATAAGAGTAATAAACTGAATTAAAAAAAGTAATTACTAAAATTAGTAAAATAATAGAACTAAAAAGTAATTTTTTTATTATCAATAATCATTTAAATGTAAAAAATAACAATTAAGAGAATATAATTGTAAGAACAAAATAGGAGACCATGTATCTCTATATATGTAGTTGTGTATTATTATTATTATTATTATTATTATTATTATTATTATTATTATTATTATTATTTTTATTAATACAAGATATTATTATTATAGTTAGACACTCATTTTATTTATATTTACTACATCGTCATGTTCCAATTACTTGCATTTTTTTGTTTTTTTTTTGTTATTGATTTATCATTACATCGAAGTAATTAATTCAAAAAAATAGTTACTACTATTATTATATATTATTATTATTATTATTATTATTATTATGAGTAAAGAAATAATTAGAAAAAATATTAACTATAATATACGAAAATTAATACTTAAATTAGTAGTGAAATTATTAATATTACTATTAGTATTATTACTATTATATTTTGTTATTATAAAAATTATTAACATTATTAGTAATAGTAAAATTATTGTTGTTATTATTATTGTTATTATTATTATTAGTATTACTAACAATATTAACATATAATATATTAAAATTATGATTATATATGATTGTTGTTATTATTAAATTTTTTGATAATATTAGTATTAGTAAAAATATTAGTATAGTATTACTTATAATATCAATATATAATTTATTAATCTTTTTATATATTATGAAAAAATAACTAGAAAAATTTATTATTACTAATAATATTATTATTATTAGTTTTAATGATATTATTATTAATAAAATTATTATTATTACTATTATTACTATTTACGGTTATTAGTACTATACTTATCATAAATAATATCAGTATTATTACTATTATTTCAATTTTGACACAAGATTATACTTTAATTACTTACAATTTTATTATTTGGATTGTAGTATTTAGATACACATTTAACTTTTATATACTACGAGATTATATTTTATTTACTTACATTTTTATTTGCTTTGTTGTTGGTTTGTCTTTACATCTGAGTAATTAGTTGAATTCAAAAAAGTAGTTACTAAAATTAGTATAATAATAAAACTAAAATGTAGTTTTTTTTATTATAAATAATCATTTAAATTTAAAAAATAATAATTAGTATTAGTATTAATATTAATATAATAATAATAATTATTATTATTTTTTGTATTTTTTTTTAAATAATATTAGTGTTATTATTATATTAATATCAATCTTAGTGTTATTATTTGAATTGTAGTATTTAGATACTCATTTTACTTTTATCTACTAGGATTATATATTAATTACTTGCATTTTTATTTGTTTTGTTATTTATTTATCTTTACATCCGAGTAATTAGTTGAATTAGAAAAAGTAGTTACTAAAATTAGTAAAATAATAGAACTAAAGACTAATTTTTTTATTATCAATAATCATCTAAATGTAAAAAATAATAATTAAGAGAATATAATTGTAAAAACAAAATAGGAGAACATGTATCTCTATATATGTAGTTGTGTATTATTATTATTTTTATCAATACAGGATATTATTATTTTAGTTAGACACCCATTTTATTTATATTTACTACATAATCATGTTTCAACTACTTGCACTTTTTTGTTCCTTTTGTTGTTGATTTATCATTACATCGGATTAATTAATTCAAAAAAATAGTTATTACTATTATTATATATTATTATTATTATATTATTATGAGTAAAGAAGTAATTAGAAAAATTATTAACTATAATATACAAAAATTAATACTTAAATTAGTAGTGAAATTATTAGTATTAGTACTATTATTATTATTTACGGTTATTAGTACTATACTTATCATAAATAATATTAGTATTATTAATATGATTTCTGTTTTGACACAAGATTATATTTTTATTATTTGGATTGTATATTTCTAAGCCCTCTTTTTGTCCTTTTCAGTTGAGTATTTGGGCCTAGCCATTCGTGGGCCTAAGGCCGACCCAATAAGGGGACCCAATACCCTTGCCAGCCCCTAACCCCTTCATTCTGTTCCATTTTCAGAAAAACCAGCTCCATGTTCCCTCCCCTCGTCTAGTGTAAGAGCTTTGCTAGGACACAAAGGTTCTCCCCTTTGTTTCAAGCTAGCTAAGGATATTGTACTTCTAGGTAAGTCGAACTCCAACCTTGTTCTTCTCTTTCTCCAATTCAGAGGCTAATGGTTTTGTCTTGGGTTCTCCCTAGCACCCCCTTTCTCAACTCTATGTGGGTTTGTTTTCAGCTCCGTACCTTGCTCCAGTGCTCCACTACTTTTCTTGGGTTACCACTCTATTCTGCTAGCGTATAACAAGGTAAGGGGAGCTAGATTTACCAGTTCAAAGTTATTCTTGGGTGTTCTTGGTTTGTTCTATGTTTACATGCTTGAGTAGTATATTTTTATCGGATGAAACTGAGTTGCATGCGTGGTTGGATGTTGGTTTTGGCTGTTTTCGATACTGCATGTGTGCTAACAGTGGTGAGATCTGTCATTCTCGCCCAAGCGAGCTCGTCTCGCCTAGGCGAGAGTATCAGGATGCTCACCCTGGTTCAGCTCGAGCTTCTCGCCCAGGCGACCAACCTTGGTTTTTGAGCGATGCACGTCTCGCTCAGGCGAGGACGGCTCGCCTAGGCGAGCCCTCGAGGAAACCAGTGGTGCCTCTGTTGGAGTCCTCGTTTAAGCGAAGTACTCGTGATTTTTGGGCGTAGGACGATCTCGCCCAGGCGAGTGGGGCTCGCTCAGGTGAGAACTCACAGATGTGACCACTGTACCATCATTTCGCGTCTCGCTTAGGCGAGAATGCCTAGCTTAGGCGAGACAGTTATTGTCGCCTGGGAAAAGGCTTTTAGCCTAAGCGAGATCAGTGCAAGATTGCATGTTATTTCTCTATTCTCTGTTATGGCTGGATATTTCCATGGACATGCATGAATTATTTGAACTGTATTGGCTGAAAATAGCATGCTTGGATTAATTTATAGCCTGGAAATGTTGAATGGTGGTATTGAGGCATGAGAATTGGATGTATGAGATAAATGTGTTAGTTAAGGTATGAGAAACATGAATTTGGTGTGTGATAGGCGTAATTCCATGAGTCTCGTGGGGAGACCTCATGGTGGTGTGTAGTGTATATATTAAGGTATGGATTTAAGTAAGGACCGCATCCCGAAACTCAAATGGGTCAGTGAGTCTCAAGTAGAGCAAACTGACCCAAGTGGTGAGAGTGGCCAGAGGCCCTAGTCTTTGGCAGGATAATGGCCTTAGATGCTTGAAGGTTAACCTTGTGTGTGGTAGGGTGAAACCCATTGGCAATGACTCTGCAGAGCAGTAGAGGCCACCACAAGTGCAAGCATCCAGTTAATCCGATCTTAGTATATTTATCTGAATAATTGAGTCATAGTGTCCTGCTTGTTTGTTATAACATGATTCTCTGTGCCTGTTGTGTTGCATGTTAAGGAATGTTTAAGTACTTGTCCGTTATATCATGATAAGATTAAATTGCACTAGCTTACCCTTGCATTTCTGTTTATGTTCCTGTTGTGTTTTCTCTTTTGCGATGATCACCCTTGGTGGGAGCAGATGGAGGAAATTCTAGGAGTAGGCCCGATGGTAGCAATGGTGCAGCTTAGGGGATCTGTTGTGTGACTCTCAGGAGCAGTCTATGGCCCTAAGTGCCTTTTTGTAATTTCATGCTCTAGAGGAGCATCGTCCTTTGTTAAATTGTTAACTTTCCTTTGCGTTTGTTATGGCATGGTGGTATACCCAAGTTTGCTTTCACAGTACATTCTTGGATGACTGTAACAATTGGGTTTCTTATGTATGTTGTTCCAAATCTGACTGCTCTTTATTATGACTGTGTGATGTTTTATTTAGTAGATTTTATCTATTCAAATGGGATGTCACATTTTTATGGTATCAGAGCCTTCGTTCCTAATTGTCTGTTGGTTATGTATTTGCTTAACTTTCGTTGTGCCTTTCTTGTTGTGTTTAGATGAGTTTCCAGTCTAACCAAGTTCTGATGGTTCTTTCTATGTGTCCAGTGTTATGGCACCCCCGCGTATAACTCCTCCTTCACCCCCTCAGGGCGATAGGCAAGACCTTGCTAAGGCGATCGAGGCAATGACTGCTGCTTTGACCCCGCAAAGCAATGCCATGTTGCAGCAGCACGAGGCAGTGATACAGCGCCATGAAGCCTCTCTTGAGCAACAAAACTTTGTGATACAGCAGATGGAGGCTGCTAGGCAGGCTGCTGAGGACGCTCAGAGGCAGCACGTGGATACTCTCCGCCAGTTAGGGGAGAATGCTGCTGGTGCTCAGATGTATGGTCCTCATCCCCAACCTCCACCCCCTTAATGGAGTTTGGAAGACTTTTTGAAGCACCACCCCGCCAAGTTTGATGGCAAGATGAGTCCCGACCAGGCGGACCAATGGATGAAGGATATGGAGCACATATTTGATGCCAAGAGGTGCCCCGATGAGAGCAGGCTTGCTTTCACTGTCTACATGCTCACAGGAGAGGCTGAGCATTGGTGGGCCAGCATGAGGCTAGTGATGGAAGAGAAGCATGAGGATGTCACATAGGAAGCCTTCAAAAGGAGGTTTCTTTCAGAGTACTTTCCGGACAGCGTGACATACGCAAAGGAGGTAGTGTTCCTCTAGTTGACACATGGGAACAAGTCAGTAGCTGAGTACGCCGAGAGGTTCAAGCATTTGGGGCGTTTCTACACTATGTCACTCGATGAGGAGTGGCGTTGCAGAAAGTTTGAGAATGGTCTTAGAGGAGACATTCGCATGATGGTGGCCCTACTGTCCATCAAGGACTTTGCGGCCTTGGTGGAAAAGGCCAGGGTCATGGAGCGGATGAAGGTAGAGGTGGAAGCCCAGCAGCAGCCACAACAAAGAGTTAGTGGACCATCTGGGTCTAGGCCGAGAGTTGAAGAGAAGAAGAAGCCATGTGCTAGGCCTCATCCACAGCCACAGGGGTCTAGAGGCTTTTCTTCCCCGCCTAGTAGGATCTAGTGCCACCACTGCGGAGGACCGCATGTGAAGAGTTTCTGCCCGTAGTTATCCGGGTTCCGCAGGTGCAACCATTGTGGCAGGGAGGGCCACTTTGGTAGAGATTGTCCCACTTTGAGGAGGGTAGTGGCAAGACCTTCACCACAGACTCCGAGCCAGACTTCTGGTTAGACTCAACAGAGGAGAGGAGGCAGCATGCCTCAAGCTTCAAGCAGGGTTTATGCGATGACTGGGTCAGAGGCAGCGAGTTCAGGTAACCTTGTGATTGGTTGTTGTGTGATATCTAGCAAGTCCTGTTGCGTGCTTTTTGATTCTGGAGCGACACACTCTTTTGTGTTAGAGTCATGTGTGCGGGAGTTGGGTCTACCGGTGTGTGAGCTACCGTTTGACCTCGTGGTATCTACCCCGACATCTGGGTTGGTTAGGACTTCTTCTGTGTGTGCTAGATGTCCAGTTGAGGTAGAGGGACGCGTATACAAGGTCAATCTCATATGCCTCCCTCTGCAAGGGCTAGATATGATCTTGGGAATGGATTGGCTCTCTGCCAATCATGTTCTCATAGATTGTCGGGAGAAGAAGCTGTTGTTCTCCAACTCAGAGGAGCCTGAGTTGTTGTCTTCACATGGGGTTATGAAGGAAATCCGGGACGATGCACAGTGCTATATGATCTTTGCCACGATAGAGGTTGAGAAGGAGGAGAGGATCACCGTGATATTAGTGGTCAGGGACTTTGTGTTCCCCGAAGAGGTACCAAGTTTACCACTGAGGAGAGAAGTTGAGTTCTCCATAGACTTGGTACCGGGAGCTGGCCCTGTGTCGATAGCTCCTTACCGCATGGCTCCAACGGAGTTGGTGGAGTTAAAGAAGCAGATAGAGGAATTGCTCGAGAAACAGTTTATACGACCGAGTGCTTCGTCGTGGGGAGCGCCCGTCTTGTTGGTAAAGAAGAAGGATGGCGGCTCGAGGTTGTGTGTGGATTATAGGCAGCTGAACAAGCTGACCATCAAAAACAAGTACCCCTTGCCAAGAATAGATGATTTGATGGATCAGCTACATTGGGCGTTAGTGTTCTCCAAGATTGATCTCCGATCAGGTTATCATCAGATTCTGGTGAAGGCAGAAGATGTAGAGAAGGTTACTTTCAGATCCAGATACGGGCACTACAAGTATGTTGTCATGCCATTCGGTGTGACTAATGCCCCTACTTTGTTCATGGACTACATGAACCGGATCTTCCGCCCGTTTCTAGATAAGTTTGTCGTGGTCTTCATAGACGACATTCTTATCTACTCCAGGACGCATGAGGAACATACCGAGCATTTGAGGATTGTGCTTGGTATCTTGAGGGAGAGACAATTGTTTGCCAAGTTGTCAAAGTGTGACTTTTGGATGAGAGAGGTCCAGTTCTTGGGGCACGTGATATCATCTCAAGGTATAGCTATGGATCCAGCTAAGGTGGAGGCCGTAATACAGTGGGAATGTCCCATGTCTGTGACGAAGATTCGGAGCTTCGTGGGTTTAGCTGGCTACTACAGGAGGTTTATAAAGAGGTTCTCCAAGATAGTGGCACCCCTGACACAGCTAACCAAGAGGGATCAACCGTTTGTATTGACTGATAGGTGTGAGGAGAGCTTCAAGGAGCTTAAGCAGAGGCTGACGAGTGCTCCAGTATTGGTAATCCCGGATGTGAGTAAACCCTTTGAGGTTTACTGTGATGCCTTTCATCAGGGCCTTAGGTGTGTCTTCATGCAAGAGAGGAAGGTGGTGGCTTATGCTTCAAGGCAGTTGAAGGTTCATGAGAAGAACTACCCCACTCATGACCTAGAATTAGCAGTGGTGGTTTTTGCTTTGAAAATCTGGAGGCACTACTTGTATGGTGTACAGTTCCGTGTGTTTAGTGACCGCAAGAGTTTGAAGTATCTCTTTGATCAAAAAGAGTTGAATATGAGGTAAAGGCGGTGGATAGAGTTTTTGAAGGACTACGACTTTGAGCTTCTCTATCACCCAGGGAAAGCGAATGTGGTGGCAGACGCACTGAGTAGGAAGACCGTGCATGTGGCACACCTGATGATAAAAGAGATGGAGTTGCTTGAGAGCTTTAGAGACATGAAGCTATAGTTTGAGTTGGAGCCAAAATTCATTAGGTGTAGCACCTTGGTTATATCTAGCGACTTCCTGAGCTTGATTAAGGAGAAGCAAGCATAAGATGCTAGTTTGTAGAGTGTAAAAGAGCTACTTGGGTCAGATCAGGCCAAGGAGTTTGCCTTGGGTAGTGATGGTGTGCTGAGGTTCAGAGGCAGGGTCTGTGTACCAGATGATGTTGAGTTGAGAAGATTGGTCCTTGAGGAAGGATATAAGAGTCGTTTTAGTCTGCACCCTGGCATGACTAAAATGTACCAAGACCTCAAGGAAAACTTTTGGTGGCAAGGCATGAAAAAGGAAGTTGCACAGTTCGTATCGGCCTGTTTGACTTGTCAAAAGGCTAAGGTGGAGCATCAGAAACCTGGTGGAACGTTTCAACCCTTAGATATTCCGGTGTGGAAGTGGGATAGCATAGCTATGGATTTTGTTACCCACTTGCCTCGCACCATGAGAAGGCATGATGCTATATGGGTGGTGATGGATCGGCTAACGAAGAGTGCTCACTTTTTGGCGGTGAATCTCAGAATGTCTATGGCCAAGTTGGCCCAACTCTACATCCGAGAGATAGTGAGACTTCATGGAGTGCCCAGTAGCATAGTGTTTGACAGAGACCCCCGGTTCACTTCGAGGTTCTGGCAGACGCTACAGGAGGCTATGGGTAGCAGGCTGAGGATGGGTTCTGCCTATCATCCTCAAACAGATGGCCAGTCAGAGAGGGTGATTCAATCCTTGGAGGACTTGTTGAGGACATGTATCTTGGACCACCTTGGTAGTTGGGATGAGGTGTTACCGCTGGTGGAGTTCACCTACAACAATAGTTTCCAGGCGAGTATATGGATGGCGCCATATGAGTCTTTGTATGGGAGGAGGTGTAGGACTCCCTTATGTTGGTACCAAGATGGTGAGTCAGTTTTCGTAGGACCTGAGTTGTTGCAACAAACCACAAAGAAGGTGCAGTTGGTGAGGGATAGGTTGCAAGTATCTTAGAGTCAGCAGAAAACATATGCAGACCGGAGGAGGAGGCCCTTAGAGTTTGAGGCTGGGGAGCATGTGTTCTTGAGGGTGACCCGAACCACTGGCGTGGGGAGGGCTATCCAATCAAGGAAGTTGTCTCCTAAGTTCTTGGGTCCGTATCAGATCTTGAGGAGGATAGGGCCCGTGGCTTATGAGATTGCATTGCCACCCTAATTGACTAATCTACACCCAGTCTTCCATGTCTCACAGCTACGGTAGTATGTTTTTGACTCGTCACATGTGTTGGAGGCAGAGGATGTGCAAGTTAGGGAGGATCTCCAGGTAGTGGTACAACACGTGGCTATAGAGGATCGCCAAGTGAAGGAGCGCAAGGGAAGAGCTACTAATCTTGTGAAGGTCATCTAGGACCGAAGGACAAAGGACTCTACCTGGGAGCTAGAGGAGGAGATGAGGAGTTCATATCCATATCTATTCTGGTAAGTCTAATTTTTCGAGGACGAAAAATTTTTGTTGTTGGGGAGATATTGTAAGCCCTCTTTTTGTCCTTTTCAGCTGAGTATTTGGGCCTAGTCATTCGTGGGCCTAAGGCCGACCCAATAAGGGGACCCAATACCCTTGCCAGCCCCTAACCCCTTCATTCTGTTCCATTTTCAGAAAAACCAGCTCCTTGTTCCCTCCCCTCGTCTAGTGTAAGAGCTTTGCTAGGGCACAAAGGTTCTCCCCTTTGTTTCAAGCTAGCTAAGGATATTGTACTTCCAGGTAAGTCGAACTCCAACCTTGTTCTTCTCTTTCTCCAGTTCAGAGGCTAATGGTTTTGTCTTGGGTTCTCCCTAGCACCCCCTTTCTCAACTCTATGTGGGTTTGTTTTCAGCTCCATACCTTGCTCCAGTGCTCCACTACTTTTCTTGGGTTACCACTCTATTCCGCTAGCGTATAACAAGGTAAGGGGAGCTAGATTTACCAGTTCAAAGTTATTCTTGGGTGTTCTTGGTTTGTTCTATGTTTACATGCTTGAGTAGTATATTTTTATCGGATGAAACTAAGTTGCATGCGTGGTTGGATGTTGGTTTTGGCTGTTTTCGATACTGCATGTGTGCTAACAGTGGTGAGATCTGTCATTCTCGCCCAAGCGAGCTCGTCTCGCCTAGGCGAGAGTATCAGGATGCTCACCCTGGTTCTGCTCGAGCTTCTCATCCAGGCGACCAACCTTGGTTTTTGAGCGATGCACGTCTCCCTTAAGCGAGGACAGCTCGCCTAGGCGAGCCCTTGAGGAAACCAGTGGTGCCTCTGTTGGAGTCCTCGTTTAAGCGAAGTACTCGTGATTTTTTGGCGAAGGACGATCTCGCCCAGGCGAGTGGGGCTCGCTCAGGTGAGAACTCACAGATGTGGCCACTGTACCAGCACTTCGCGTCTCGCTTAGGCGAGAATGCCTAGCTTAGGCGAGACAGTTATTGTCGCCTGGGCGAAGGCTTTTAGCCTAAGCAAGATCAGTGCAAGATTGCATGTTATTTCTCTATTCTCTGTTATGGCTGGATATTTCCATGGACATGCATGAATTATTTGAACTGTATTGGCAGAAAATAGCATGCTTGGATTAATTTATAGCCTGGAAATGTTGAATGGTGGTATTGAGGCATGAGAATTGGATGTATGAGATAAATGTGGTAGTTAAGGTATGAGAAACATGAATTTGGTGTGTGATAGGCATAATTCCATGAGTCTCGTGGGGAGACCTCATGGTGGTGTGTAGTGTATATATTAAGGTATGGATTCAAGTAAGGACCGCATCCCGAAACTCAAATGGGTCAGTGAGTCTCAAGTAGAGCAAACTGACCCAAGTGGTGAGAGTGGCCGGAGGCCTTAGTCTTTGGCAGGATAATGGCCTTGGATGCTTGAAGGTTAACCTTGTGTGTGGTAGGGTGAAACCCATTGGCAATGACGCTGCAGAGTAGTAGAGGCCACCACAAGTGCAAGCGTCCAGTGAATCTGATCTTAGTATATTTATTCGAATAATTGAGTCATAGTGTCCTACTTGTTTGTTATAACATGATTCTCTGTGCCTGTTGTGTTGCATGTTAAGGAATGTTTAAGTACTTGTCTGTTATATCATGATAAGATTAAATTGCACTAGCTTACCCTTGCATTTCTGTTTATGTTCCTGTTGTGTTTTCTCTTTTGCGATGATCACCCTTGGTGGGAGCAGATGGAGGAAATTCTAGGAGTAGGCCCGATGGTAGCAATGGTGCAGCTTAGGGGATCTGTTGTGTGACTCTCAGGAGCAGTCTATGGCCCTAAGTGCCTTTTTGTAATTTCATGCTCTAGAGGAGCATCGTCCTTTGTTAAATTGTTAACTTTCCTTTGCGTTTGTTATGGCATGGTGGTATGCCCAAGTTTGCTTTCACAGTACATTCTTGGATGACTGTAACAGTTGGGTTTCTTATGTATGTTGTTCCAAATCTGACTGCTCTTTATTATGACTGTGTGATGTTTTATTTAGTAGATTTTATCTATTCAAATGGGATGTCACAGTATTTAGATACACATCTTATTTTATATACTACGAGATTATATTTTAATTACTTGCATTGTTATTTGCTTTGTTGTTGGTTTGTTTTACATTTGAGTAATTAGCTGAATCCAAAAAAGTAGTTACTAAAATTAGTAAA
>Ga0214543_1012725_pt1 | contig 11014 bp, 1 predicted proteins | sample CNSS2metaG_FD_160094 | JGI IMG/M metagenome (GOLD analysis project Ga0214543, IMG submission 160094) | Root nodule microbial communities from cowpea collected in UCLA plant growth center, Los Angeles, California, USA - CNSS2 | ecosystem: Host-associated > Plants > Roots > Nodule | place: USA...
AGAATTAGTCCATTTTGAAACTTTTGACCAATTTAGTCTTTCATCTTCCGGAATACGTGGATTTAATCCTTTTAATCAAATTTTGTTAGGTTTATTTGATGTTTCGTACGCATTTTAGGATTGTATTTGAGTTGTTTATACTTTTTGACACATTTTTGCTTTAATGTTAAGTCAAATGCTATTGTGAAATGCACTTGAAATATCAAATAAACTTAACAAAATTTGATTAAAAGGACTAAATCCACGTATTTCAAAAGATGGAGGACTAAATTGGTTCAAAGTTTCAAAATGGACTAATTCCAAAATTCACTGAAAGTTAAGGGACCAAAAACATATTTAACCCTATATATATATATATATATATATATATATATATATATATATATATATATATATCTATAACAATATATAAAGGGGATTCCCCTTTTTGTGTCCACTTTTCAAAATACCGATTTTACCCTTTAAATATAACAATTTTTTAAATTTTTTAAAATTAACCGTTACTTTTACAAAAATTTTATAAAATCATATGTCTCTACTTCTTCTTTATTTATTAATGATTATTCTTTTATCTGTTCTGATATATTTCACTTTATTTTTAATAAATATAATTCTAATATATATATATATATATATATATATATATATATATATATTAACTTAATAACATTATAATATTATCACCTACTAATATAATGTCACGTATATTTAAAAAATACATACACACAGGCGCGATAGCGCCTATGTTACGCTAGTATATATAGAGAGAGAGAGAGTGAGAGAAAGAGGGATTAAAAAAAAACTTGTAGCATTCAATATATATAATGCAAATATTACATTAAATAATAAACTTTTTTAATAAAAAAAAACTCTACTCATGAAATATACAAAGAACCACATCATTAATCTTCATAAGACCATTAGAACCTATCCAGAAATATTAATGTAAGAGGAAGTTTCATACTTTATACGTTTGATTCTATATAACACGAATCTTGTATTAAGTACAAACCTAAGTCATCATTAAAGTTATGAAATTAAAGAAAGAAAGATTCTAACACTTCATCTCATTCTATTAAATCTTTAAATGTTTATTCTGTCTCTCCGGGCTCAGTCAATCAAATATTGTTTTACTTTTTAATTAAAAGAGAATCTATTTGTCATGTCACTAAATATGTAAACATGCATGCATGACTTTACGTGTGCATGCACCAGAAAATTTAAAATGACATATTGTTGCTAGTATATGAAGAAAAAAAAAAGTGAATAACTTCTTCCGAGATCATGGTAAACAATGTTGTTGTGTTTTCATCATAAAGATTTTATTAAGAAAAAAATATACGAAAGAAAATACTAAAGTCATGATAAAATTATATTGTATATATAATTACAATTAATATTTCTTATGAAAAAAATTATGATTTTCTTTTTTTTCATAATTTGAATTTTATATCTATAACAATATACAAAAATGATTCCCTCTTTTGTGTCCACAATTCATAATGTCAATTCTACTCTTTACATATAATTATGTATTAATTTTTTTAAAATTAACTGTTATTTTTACTTATTTTTTATAAAACTGTTTATCTTTTTTTTATTCATCAACAATTAATTTCTCTATTCATTTCACTTTATTTTTAATAAATATAAATTTATTTTATATATTAACTTAATAACATTACACTATTATCACCTATTAACATATTATCATTCATATTTAAAAAATGCTTACACACATCATAGGTGAGACTGTTTGGATTGCTTACACACACATCAATGAGAGAATAAGGTGGTGTGAAGTGCTAACATGTTTTAGATTGAGACCCAAGGTTAACCTTAGATTTCGATAAAACCCTATAATAGATAGTATATAACATATGGAAGATGTGTTCAGTGTATCAACTATAAATTGTTGGTCAAACGTAAAGAATTATTCATTATGTAGATTTGAGGTTGAGATTTGTCTTTAGAAGTGAGCGCTAGGCCAATCTATATTGTTGAACATCATCACATAGCACAGAGGCAAGTTTTCACTTAGCTAAGGTGTTGGGAATAATACTTTAAACAAGTTAAGTGGTTGTTATGAGAGAAAATTAGGAGCGCATAACCTTTCCTTCTACTTGAGGAGTGAAGTTTTGAAGACAATTTTTTGTTGTTGGAAATAATGTAAAACCATTTTTTTTCTTCTTTTGAAAACTCAAGGTCAACTTCTTTAACAAAACATAAATGTTGCACTCACCCTCTCCAAACAGTCTCTCTTAAAAAAGAAAACTTCTTCCTTTGAGAACTCACCCTAATCTCACTTTCTACTCGATTAAAGGTTATAGGATTGCAATCATCACGAGAAACTCTTCAGTTCTATTCGATCAATTCTTCCATTCGAGTAAGTTAAAATTTTCAGTCTCTTTCGATGTTCAATCTATTTTTATCTTGTATATAATTTTTCCTGTTGCATGTACTCTTAGAACCTTTGATCTCACTCTTTACTAATCATTGGTTTGTTTGGTTTGGTCTAATGTTTTTTCTGTTATCTCTATGATGATATAGGACATTCGCGAGTTCAAAAACTTTAGATTCGTTTGAATTTTATATATATAAAAGAAAACAAATTTCTTGATATAAATAGCTTTAATTATATAAATAGCTTCTTAATACAAAATGAATATTTTATATAGTTTTTCTCAAACCTATATTTATAGTGACATTGCCCTGTCCATTACCATCATAGGTCAAGATTTTTAAGGTAATATTGAAAGCACAATAATGTATGTATGTCAGAGGCACAGAGGTGAGTTGAATTCAGAATGTGCAGGTTGAAGTCAATCTAATCCATTGTTCCTGAAATTTCTGAGAGGAAAAGGTGGAAGAATCCCAGAAAGCCATGTGGAAGGAAAATAAGGTAGAAGGAAACGAAGTTGCATGGCGGGTACCCTAAGATTAGGGTATGCGTCCTACACTTGTGCCAATTCAAAAGTTGTGGTCAGCACTGAAATCACATGGCTTAATTCAACAAAAGCATTATGAATGGTATGCATCAACAACCTAAAATTGACTGCACTCACTGCCCTTTGGTAAATGCAAGAGTACTAAGATAAAAGAGGAGTACAAAGTCTTATTTTTATTTTATATAATTATATATATTTTATTTTATTTTGTGTCTTTTAAATTTTAAAATGTGACATATGATTACATAATATTATGTTAACCATTATTTTTGTTTGTATTTGTTGTAAATTTCCTATTCACCAAAGATAAAACTGGAACAATTCTTATTTTACAAACTAATTTTATCAATTAAACTCACTTTTTAGTGACATTATCATATATATATATATATATATATATATATATGAGTATAAATATTCAAGCATCTCAACTTGTAATATTGGTATGTATATTCAGTAATGGTTTACTCATGAGTATTTTGTTAAAGATAATTGATTAATAAATCATAGCATAAGAGTATAATTGAATAAAAGATATTTATAAAATTATATTATGTATTTTAAATAATAAAATATACATATTTAATAAATTTAAGTATAATGATTTGTTTATACAATATATATTCATACATTAAAATATTTAAGTGTAATGAAACTTTATTTACTTTTTTTTACCCAAAGTCAAAATATGTATGACCTGAATACTTGCATAATGAGATAGGCAAAAGGGTGAACAACATGGTTTTTTGACGCTAAGCTTTAAAAATACATTAATATTAATATATATATATATATATATAATATTTTAAATATCCAAATCAGTACTCATAAATGTATTTTTTTTTTTAAAAGAGGAATTCAAATTCTAAAAAAAATAGAGTAATTAAGAACATAGAGAATATCACTGGCCTGATTAGTCAATGGCAATGTTTGACTTAACATATTTATATGGATGCAGTTCCACTCTGAGGGTAAGTTGGAGAAATGGCTAAATGTCTAGGGTTGGGCAAGGAATAACAAATATTATTGCAGAAAATCACCAATGCTATATTTATTCATCTTCCTAGTCAAATCTACCTACTTTAAGTAACACAAATATTATTTTCTTTTTGTGAAAATCAAATTAGGCATGCACAAAATTCAAAGGCAAAGAATTAACTTGTGTTGATTATTTGCTCAATAGTTGTACCTTCCAAAAAAAAAACAGAATAGACTTTTATTATCAAGAATTATATTTAAGGAATCCAATTATATATAATATGTATAATCAAAAAGAGGTAAATCATATATGGATGAAAGTTAATATCTTTCTCACTTATTAATTTATTATTGTTAAGAATCCAAGTGTGAGTCTAAGTCCGTCCCATATTAAGTAAAAATGAGAAAGTTGAGCATCATATAATAATAAAAGTCCATAAATTCATCGCCTTAAGATATTGAGTTGAAAATGGTGTCAATTCCTTATGTGTGGGTTGAATTTACACTTATTAGTATAATCTTTCCGGTGATCCTTTCTAAAAAATCCAATAATTATATAGTTTTCATGAAGTTTTGGATTGATCGATGTAACCATGATTTGATTAAGGAAATTTTTTATCCATATGGTTATACTTTGAAAGTATTATTAGCTCAAGATTTTAATATAATGTGAAGTTGTGTAGAGGTAGCTTATCTCAAGTTAAGTAATAGTAAATAGTATAATCTATTCCAAGTTAAATTCCTGAAAAACAACTTCCAATGAAAAACAAGAGTGTCATTTAAAACAATCATATTGAAATAAATTTGAAGAAAATATTAAAATTTGAAACAAATGGCAGCTTACATTCTTTTATGATATAAAGTGAAAAATTTAATATAGCAGACCTTCAACAGTTGGACCACAAGAATTTGACTTCATAATTATGTACTTAGAGACACTCCCATACGCAAAAATCTTTCCTTCTATAAATTATTTTTGACTGTATCAAATACCTAAAATGTACTACAAAATAAAATCTTATTTCGCAAGTAAATTGAGATTATTTTAATTTAAGTCAATTACATCATCACCTACTTCAAGTCCCAAATATTTAAATAAATAATTCCAAACGTGGTGATAGCAATTTAAAAATTATATATCATGATCATGATGCCCTAAGCATATAAATTTTGTCAAAACCGTAGAATAAAATAGAGGGAAAATTATACCTAGTCAAGGTGTATATATAACCCCATCGTATAGGCGAGAAATAAAATAAAAAAAACGTTGAGTGATGATAATAAAAGAAAATAGGAATCAGAAATATAAAAGAAATATTAAAATTGGCCAAGAATTTTTTTCTTTTAAACGATTATCACTTTTCTTATATCTTAAAATTTTAGTTTCTTTATACTACTCTCTAAATGTATTTAAATTTTGTCATATTAATTATGATATTTATTGTTTTCAAAATTGACTAACATTTTCAATTTTAATGATATTATACTAAAAATAACACTTACATATCTTCATTTAACTTTAAGAACTTAAAATTATTTTTCTCTAAAAGTTATTATTTTCAATTCTTTCATATATAAATATATATTATTTTGAATTCTTTTAAATATATTGAAAAGTATAAAAGGTAAAAGAAATAGACCGGTAAGATTTATAGAAACTAATATGAATATTTTCTAAGTGTATAGACCAAATGGTAAAATTTATAAATTATATTGAATAAGTGGTAATGAAATTGATTTTAAAATGGAGGGAATAATATATATATTTTTAATTTGTTTAGGTGACCAGAAGTAAAAATTCATAGGAGTGTGCATTGACTAAAGCATTTGTTAAATAATATGAAACTGTAGGATAGAGGACTGTGACACTATCAAGTCAAATCTTGAACTGTGTAATTAATTAAGTTCAAAGCAGCCACCTATTTTGATTGTCAAACAACACAATCACATGCAAAAGATTGCAATTTTGTTGCTCAAAGTCATACAACAATCTTGTCAAATATTTTCTGATTTTTTATTCTTCATTTTAGATTAATATATTAATATTACACATCACTAAATAATAAAAATACAAATAAATACTCTTTAATACAAATGCTTATACTACCAAATTATCAGAAATTAAACTCTTACACTATTTTACACAAAACCAATGACTAAACTATCTAGCAAGCATAATAAAGGAAAAGGAGAAGGTCGATGATTCAATCCCTCATGCTAAACTAATAATTTTTTATAACAAAAAAAACATACTGCTAATTTTAGAAAATATCAATACAATTTTCATTTTTTAACTAAATAATTTCTTTTATTAACCAGAATTTTCTTTCCGGATAAGTTTAATGTGGTCTTCCATTTCTTTTGTTCTTTTGTCTTTTAATAAAATTTTCATGATATAACAATAATGCGTAATATAAAATTATATATAGGAATAAGTTGAAATTATGTATGAAAAAAATATATAATTAACTCCAAGGCAAATAATTGAACAATTGATGTTTTATTCTGTTTATGTAACAAACTCTTTCTTTTTTTAGAAATTACACCAATTATGATCAATAGTATATTAGTGTGTACACATATAATTACATATAAATGAGAGAGAAAAACATTAAATAATTAAAGAGAAGTGTTAATGAAAACTCTTATCAAAATACTTAGTGAATAGTGTATAAATTAGCCGTGTATTAGTGCATAAAAGTTAAATGTGATTTACTTTTAACGTATTCTATTACTAATAACAGTAGTGAAAAGTCTCCACTCACTAAATTGCAATGACATGATTGATTAAAAATGTAAATTTTCTACGATTACACAGATTCTCATTCCATGTCAACTTGAACTTGATGATATGCTAGTAACATTGATAAATATAGCTTAATCAATAGAATTATATACATCTATATATGTGATAAAAATTTATACTAATTTACAGTTTCATGTATAATTTAAATAACTCATGATGAATAATAGTCACTCATAATATTCATCTATTTAAAATAATATTCAAGCACACTTATAACAAATATAAATATAAATTTCCTAATACTTAAATTTAAATTTCAATAAAATTCAACAATAACAACAAGTTTAAATTTAAAGAAAAAAAGTATAATGTATAATATATAAAAATAATAATTACAAATAAAATCCTTTTCTTGTAGGGCTGAAATGACCCGCACTTGGCTCGCACAATGCAAGTTGAGCTAGCCCGCACAATGTTCAACAAATTGAGAAACTTTAACAAGTTCATAAAATTAAGCAAAAATTTTGGGAAGTTTGATGATAAATTAATAATTTAACATTTTCATCATATTTATATTCGTACTTTGACATATACAATGTATTATTCAAATCTTAGTACATTGAAAACTACATAAAACTTGTCTTTTCTAATTATAAAAGAATTTAGAACATTCATTCAGAAGTCCATAAAGTAACTAATATATACCAAGACAATTTTTTTTCTTTTTTTTTTTTGAACCAGCACATGTAAGCTACGAACTTTTACAAATTAGGTTTGTCTGGGCCAACGAGCTCAATATTTCGTCTGACCTCACGTTTTTTCTTTTTAGCCTATCGGATGAAATCTATATTACCAACCCTATTTTCATGGCAAAAAATAAAAGTAATGTTTCTCTCTAAAAACATCTTAATTTAACATAAGGGAATGGATGCGTCAACCGTTCTCATTCACTCCGGAAGGAGTATTGAAATTATCCAAATACTAAATTATATCTTTATACTACAATATTCTTTTTAAGTTTTTGTTATTTTCATGCTAAAATTATATTATTTTTTATTTATACCTTTGATATAATTTTCTTTTAATAACTTTGGTACCATTCTTCTATAAAAATATTTTATTTATTAAATTAAAATAGTTTTAATTATTTTTTGAGTTCTTTGAAAACTTTAAATTTTTCAATTGAATGTCTATTAAAATTTTGTCTATTAAGTTATTAAAATATTAAAACTTTTGATTTGAGCATTTATCATTAGTTTACGTTAATTATTTGATGTGACAATTACTTTATACTGCCATTTTATTTTAATATGGTCATATAATACTAAAAGACTTTAATGATAAAAGTCTCCCTTATAAAGATTTACTATATTTTAACAAAATATATATTTAAAGTAAATTAATATTATAAAAATAAAAAAATTAAAAATTTAAAGATAAAAAAATATAAAATTATAAAATTAGACAATAACAAAATTATGAAATTATTGAATATAAAATAAAAAATATAATTTATTAATTTTAATTTATAATATTTTAATTATCTAATTTCACAATTCATATTTTTATATTTTATAATTTTGTAATTTTATAATATCGTAACATCAATAATTTTTTTATTTTACAATTTCATAGTTATGTAATTATATAATTTAATAAATTTATAATGGTTTAATTATAAAATATAAAAATTAGCTGTGAAATTAAATAATTAAAACATTAAAAAAAGAAATTAAAATTACAAAAATTATATTTTTTATTTTATATTTAATAATTCAATAATTCAATAATTTTATTATTATCTAATTTTATGTATTTTTATCTTTTATGTTTGTATTTAAATTTTTAATTTAAATTTGCTTTTAAATATTTTTTGTTAAATATAATAAATCCTCTCGTCATTACAATATCTTAGTATTATGTTGTTACATTTAACCAAAACAAACATATACAGTTAACAGAACAAATGTAACCGCAGCAGCAAATTAATTAAAAAGTTTTAAAATTTTAAAAAATCAATCAGCACAAAAATTTAATTGGGACTTTTTTTTTTAATGACGGTTAATCATCTTACGCCCGAAATATTTAATTTTGTATTTATTAATCGAAGGCGGAGCTTTGATGTAAATATTTATTTTTGTATTTTAATTTCAGAGTGTGAGACAAAATTTAAAATATAATTAAATTTAATATATGTGTAAGCTTTGGTTTATTTATTTATGTATTTAAATTTTGTATGTATATTAGTTTTGGATTTAATTGGACTATGATACTTGAGTTAAGTAGGTGGTGAAAATAATATTTCTAGTAGTTTGGTTTTCGGGCTGCAACAGAGAAAGGATATCTAGAATAGGGTGAGCTCGATATTTTTAATGGTTGCAAATAGTAATTAAGAATTTTCTTAATTTTTCGGCAACTATTTCATTATTTCTTAATTCATGTTCTCCTTTAATCTTTTTCACTCCTGATCACTCACCTCTTCTCTTCAATTTCCATATCTTCTTTTATAATATGTGATGCATTCGTAGGGTTTATAGGAGTAACAGGTTTTTGAGTTTCAATCTAAAAACAAATGACAATATATAATATATAAAAGCGATTAGAAAACAAATATAAAGACAACTCTTATAGATATATTCTCAAAATTTATTTCCTACTTTTTTTAATATATATATATATATATATATATATATATATATATATATATATGAAAATTTTAGGAGTGATAATATAGATTTGTCCCAGTGTGCTGACTTGTAGGCCCGCCAAAAATACACGGGGTGGACCAAAACATTAAGCCTACTGACCTGCAGAAGTCCGGCTCACGGACTCACAGAAAATAAAATTTGCGTTTGTATATATTTACTTCCCTTCTGCATAAACGTTCCAAATTCATGTATGATTGGAAATGACAAGTATTATGTAATTTTGAATGTGCTACAATTTGAATAATACATCGTATATGTTAAAATACGAATATGAATATGATGAAAATATTGAATTATCAATTTATCATCTAACTTTCCAAAGTCTGTATTTTATTTGGTGAACTTGTTAAAGTTTTCCAATTTGTTGAACATTGAAAGTTTTATCATAAAAATTAAAAGAAAAAAGTATTGTCTCGTGAGCCTGGACTTATGTGAGGTGGAGCAGAATTTTCAGCCCATGATGAAAATGTAGGACAAGCTAGCCGGACCTGTATTTTGTGACCAATTTTGGACCGGACCTAAATAGGTTGAATCAGCCCGCATTGTTACCCCTAAAAAATTTAGGCTAATTTTTAACATTATTTATTGAGTATATACAATTTTATTAGCAATAGTTTCATCATTTCTCTTGTATAGGTCCATTTTCATCATATCATATGAATGTTTGCTTCACCTAAAATTAACAAAATATAAATTTAATTTAATAGAAACATTTTAGTACATATATGATATGCTTTTCATACAAGCAAAAAAAAAAATAACTATAATATTAATACAACTGAATATTCCATTTATCTAAATTTTGATATGCATTCTTATTAAAATTATCGTTTTTACATAATTTAACTGCTAAAATTGTAAGTGTAAAATTCAAATAGATTTGTTCAATATTTTTTTTTTCTTTCTTTTCATTAAAAAATACTTCATCATTTCTTTAAATTCTTTCTCACTTGTTTAAGTTTCTAATTTCAATCCTTATTTCACTTAATAAATTTAGATATACCTTTCAATATACTAAGAAAATCAATCTTATTTAATAAAAAAACATTATTTACAAATATTGGTATTTGATAATAATTTTTAGGTGCATATGAGATATTTATTCCGGATAATGCACTTGATTAAAATATTAATATTTTACATTTGTGTATAGATATTAATTAATCTAAGCCCATAAAGATGGTCAAAAAGTACAAGCACGTGTGGTTGAACATAATTAATCAGAGTTTTTATTCTACTTGCTGATGAACTCAATTTGTCTTTTTTATTTAATATTTTCGTTGCTGTATGTTTCAAAATTGATGAATTTTTTTCTGACAAGGAAGTGAAGTAATATTTGGCTTAATTTCAATCTGACGTATTCCAATTACTAAATATATATTTTGGAATAACATGCATCTTCTTTTACTTAATTAATTTGCTTTCTTTGCACAGTGTCTGCGAAACTCAACAACCTCCACCAGTTCGATTTCAACAACATTAAAAAAAAAAAAAAAAACTTCACTTCTTCTGCATGCTTTTGTTTTGACTTGTTAACATTCTCTCTCTTCTACATGCATGATTTATTTCACTATATATATATATATATATATATATATATATATATATATATTTGTTTTTTTTTTTTTTTTTAT
>Ga0214543_1012735_pt1:0-10000 | contig 11002 bp, 3 predicted proteins | sample CNSS2metaG_FD_160094 | JGI IMG/M metagenome (GOLD analysis project Ga0214543, IMG submission 160094) | Root nodule microbial communities from cowpea collected in UCLA plant growth center, Los Angeles, California, USA - CNSS2 | ecosystem: Host-associated > Plants > Roots > Nodule | place...
ATGTTGATACTTTAATCTTTAACTATAATCTTTATAGTAAATTACTCAAGTAACCGTCTTATAAACAATTTTTTCTAAATTAGCATGAAAAAAATGTATAGTTTTTTTATTTATATTTTGTTGAATAACATGACAGAAAATTTGTAATATTAGTTATACTTTCTTAGACTATATGGATACTTTCTTGGAAATAATTCTTCATATATTGGTGGTGAGCATTATCAAAACATTGGTTCTTGATTTTACTATGATTGTCATCTCATGAGTTACTTAAAAATTTATTTAAATATTTGAATACTAAAAAATAAATAAATAAATAATTTTTTTAGGTGGGTTGGTGAGCCAACCCACTTAACCCACCAACCCGTGGTGGGTTGAGTCGAGTTGGATTCACTCATTTTTAACCCGGCTCGTGGTGAGCCAACCCGTGTGAGCCGGATTGGCTCACTTTGACATGTCTAACTCATATGCTGATATAGACTTAGAGATATCTTCACCTTCTATACTATCTTCAATAAGTTGTCACCATAACAAAGCTACTCAATAGGAACTTAGTTCACTCATATGATAGAATAAATCCCTAAGACCTACGAGACACAATTTTTTTTTTTCACACTATAAACTAGGTCATAAAACCTCCATTGGCTCTCACCACCAAATATTTTCCTTTATGTAAGTCCAATATCAGTAGATTTTAGTATCACCTCCTTCAAAATTCCAAATTCAATATACAACATAAACATCTTAATATAATATTCTTTTCCTATACCACATGTTATATCACAGAAAAAACATCATACACTCTCATTTATATGCATTTCATCTCAATTCAATTTCGAATATTATCACCCATTCATCATTTATCACATTTAATAATATTTAATCTAATATAGTGGTCAAGAATAAAATAATCTAATGAAAGGTAGATAAACAAATGTTAACATTTCGAAACATCTAAAAATATGTTTTTCAAAAAATTTAAAACATTATCTTGCTCAGCCAAAAACATTGCTCGCTTTGCCAAAGACTTGTTTGTGTAGTCAAAAACCTTCTAGATCAACTAAAAACATGCTCACCTACTGAGAACACATTGGATTTTCAGTTAATTGAATTTCTCCTAGTGATAGTTGGCTCACCCGATATTAACCAAACCTCTCAAATTTACAATTAAATGCATTTCACCTGACGAGAGCTTTGCTCTTAAAAAATTCTAAAAAATATAACATGGGATCTAATTGGTTCAAAATGGTATTTTTCTTCATTTCTTATGCCTAATATGGACTATTTTCATTTTAACATAACACACTCCTTACTAAAATCAAATATCGCGCTCATGTCACTTTCACATGAAGATTGTTTATCTAAAAGCATTATCAAAACTTTACTATTTCCCCATACTTGTTAAGGCTTGTTTGCTTAAGTTTAAGCTCCCAATTCTACTATTCTCAAAAGAAAGCTAAACATGTATACAAAAACTCTGATCAATGATATGGACATACTCCTATGATCTGGACTAACAAAAATTTATCTTTATCCTAGAATGACCTAAAAGAAATTATGATCTGATATACTTGATATACTCTTCACCAAAATTTCTAAAGTGAACTTTAATCTATGAAAAAGATGAGTAAATTCTTCAAAAATATAAAACATGGTAGAAAAGATAAAGAAAAAGTGTTTTTAGAGAAATAGTTTTTTGTGAAATAAAATTTAGATAGATAAATAGGTTTTATATTTACATAATAAAATATTCATACTTTAGTTGTACCATGTTTACTCTTAGCGTTTATTATTTCCTTAAAACACCCTCCTCATTATTACTTTTAAACATACGTATAGTTCACGGCCATTGTTATTTACTACCTACATATAAACACAAACAATCACCCAAAAACGTATTAAATAAATTTAAGTTTTAATCAAAAATTAAATTTAATCGACCCTTTTAATTTACTTCACCCTTATATATTACAAAAAAAAAAATACATTCTTACTATTAGACCCAACATTTTTAGCAAGCATATGTTTCAAATTAATATAATTATTTTATTATTATAAAAATGATTGTAATTAAAATATGATTAAATATTTAATCAAAATAAGTAACTAGAATTATTTATGTTTAATAAAAAAATTTAACTTTTTATTTTAAAAAAAATAATTAATGATTATAATGTTTGACCTATAGTTATGAAAAAATTAAGCAAATTGTTGGTAGCTAAAAGGAGAGGTGAAGGGACATAGGGAAATAAATAATTGGTTGAGTGGTGATCAGCATATGGTTGACGAATAACTTTGTTTCTTAAATATATGGTTAGATGTTCGATTGTTAGTTTGCATGCAGAAAATATTCTTTTTAAAACCAAAAAGGATTAAATTTAAATAAATATTAGCATTTATAGGGATTAGTTTTTTTTTTTTTTTTACTTTAGATATCAGGATATCCATGGACGGCTCAAGAGTTTGAGATTTAAAACAAATTTAAAAAATAGACATTTCATTTGAAATTTATTTTTTTTATTTTTTTATGAAAAATTATTTATTAAGTTGTCATAATTAATTCCATTTAATATTTTTTTCAATAGGTAATAAGACTAATTCATTGAATTTTTTTAAGATATTGTTGATCTTAAATAAGTTTTTATTATTTTTAGTTTTGAGAAACTTCTTTCGTCTGAAGTGAAGCAACTGACAATGGAGTTGTTAAATTATTTTATAAGTGATATATGTATTTGGAAAAGAATATATTTTTTTATATAATTAAGAATGTCATTTGGTTTATCATTTTCCAAACCTATAATTTTTCTTAAGATATTTAATTCTGAAAATAAATCAAATCTATCAATATCCAACAAATTATCATGTTTTAAAGAGTTTTCAAGGTTTAAGCATTTTTTCTTTAAGAAATGTTTAATCCAGTGACTTTAATTTTTTAACACTAAATAAAAAACATAAATGTCTTTATATGTTTAAAATTGTTCAAATACTTTGAAGGGTGGTTGGTAATTGTTTTATCTACAATATACAAAAGGTAATTAATTCTAAATGATTCTTAAAGAGATTTTATAATTTCATTCTCAATGTTTTCATCAAATTATCAAATTGTTTCTTTCTGCACATCTGATAGTAAGTTTTCTTTTTCCTAAACTTGAATTATCTTTTAAAGAAAACCCAACTTTGAATTATGTTCCAATTAATCTAATATCCACCAAAAGACTAACCATAATCTAATTAATAGTTTTGTAGAAAAATTCCAGTTCCTCGTTTCGAAACTCATAAATTGAAAAGTACCAAAAAACATAATTGAGCAAAAGAAACACATTTCTAATTTTAATACAAATCCAAAATAAAATAAAAACAACAACACAAATATAGAGAAAAAACATACTAATCAGAAATGAGGAAGAAAAAATTGGTATATACGGGCATTATGAGATTCAATAATTTGTCAAAACCCTAAAAGAATGACTCTTAGAAGAGAAGAAAGTAGGGAGAGATAAGAGACATCACATAGAGATTAAAAGATAAAAAAAATAAGATTTAGATTGATTATAAGAGAATGAAGATAACTAATCATTCTATTTTTCCTAAATAAAATTATTATTTACTAAATAAAGATTTTAACTCATTAGTTGTCATTTTTAATACCAATAAAAATAACAGACACTAATAATAATTTAATTATATTTTATTTTATTCTCAAACATAAACTTATAATTAATTTAGTAGAGTTATATTAATAATAAAATATTTTTTTGAGGTTTTTTTTTAAACATAAATTTATAATTAATTTTGTAAGAAACCCAATTTCCTTGCTTTCCTTAATCTTTCTTCTCTCTGCCACTCACACAACAGAAACCACACCACAAATTCACTACATATTTCTTCCTCTCCTCTTCCTCTACCCTCTCTGCCTGATCATCTGAATTCCTCTCCCTCTGCTGCAGAAATCCAGACCTGAGGCCAAATCAGGACTCCTCCTCTCTGCTACGATCCCTTTTCCTCCATGTAAGTTACTCCCAACCTCTACCTTCCTCTCTAATTCGAAATCTATAGAACCCATTTCTGCTTAGTCATTCTGGAAACCCTTCTCATACTTGGAATTTGCAATTTCAGCTCACTAAGTGGTATAGCTTAAGTGCTCTTGGGTGGGAGGACCCTAGCTAGTTAGGAATATATATAGAGGTAAGGGAAGCTAACTCCTCTTCTCAAATTTGAATAGAAAATGCATGGATGAACTTGAATTATGTAATGGAGTGATGAATTCGTGTTTGTATTGCGTGAATTGGTGAAAAATTACTTGGTGATTGTTAGAAACTAGTCTGATGCATGTGGGAATAGGTTTGTGACCTGGTATTTTCGCCTAGGCGAGTTACTCTCGCCTGAGCGAAAGCATCAGGAGACGCACCCCTGTTCCTGCGCGAAGCCTCGCCTAGGCGAGCTGGAGTCACCTGAGCGAGATGCGATCTTGTCTAGGCGAACCAGTCTAGCCTGAGCGAGAGTTCGCCCAGGTTTTCTCTTTTTGCCACTGTTAGTGTCTCGCATGAGCGAGATAACCTCTCGCCTAGGCTAGACTTTTTAGCCTGAGCGAGAGGTACTGCAGTAGTAGTGCTTCAAATCTGTTTTCTTTGGTAAAAATATATGTTTTAATGCATCTTTGTGCAATTTAGGCTCTGTATGATTGGAATGCTACCATTGATGTATTGAATGATTTAATTGGATGAATATAAGTTATGAGAAGATGAAGTTTAAATGGAATTTCAAGGAAAATCCAAGTGGGAATTGTAGTGTGTGTAAGGATGTAAGGAATCTATAATGGTTGGTATCCTGGAACTCCAATAATCATTCAAGCTCAGATAGAGTAGAATGGATTATGTCGTGAGGAGTAGCAGGAGGTCCTCGTCGTCGGACTCGATCAAGTCTTAGACATGGATGGGACTTACCCTGGGAACGGTCGGGTGAATACTCCATGTGTCCAGACTCTGCAGAGTCTGGGAACCGTTACAGGTGCAAGCCACCAAGAGCTCCAACGTCACTTACACAATCCGGATATCGAGTCTATAAATTATGATTGAATTATATGCTATAAATGATATCTCTATTTGCGAAGTGTATTGATGTTGTTTCTTTCAGTTAGCTTACCCTTTTTGTTTGTGTTGTCTGCTTTTGCATATTATCCCTTTGCAATGATCACCTATGTTTGGTGGGAGCAGAGCTGAAACCAGATGGAGATGCCCCCTCTTGAGTAGGAGTTGGAGCCTGGCAAGGAGTGCCCACTATAGTTTAGACTTTTACTGTATATTTTGAGGGTTTGGGTGTAGTTTAGCATCCTTTCTACCTACTCTTACCTGGTGTATATGTGTTCATAGATGTAGCAGTGTGGAGGACTGTACTAGATATATATATACTATGTGTGTATAACTGCCACCCCTACTATTTGCTATGTTTAATCATGATATAATGTTTTATTTGATAGTATGAAAAACTATTAAATAGGATGTTACAAATTTAATAATGGTATATTAGTACAAAAAAATTGAGGCCTTTTCTCTTCAACGTAACTTTATAATTAATTTAATAAAAAAATATTAGTAGTAAAAAATAATTTTGATGCTTTCTTTGTCTGGAGGCCTAAAGCTAATGATTCACTTGTTCTACCCTTGAGTCCCATGAAAGTACCTCAAATTACAAATTTAAGATGCAATAACTCATTAAGTATGAGTAGAAATGTATATTATTAATATTGTTCTAACCAAAAAAATCGACAATATTGTGCTTTGGAGTATTTAAGGGTATATATTTCTATTTATATCGAATTTATGGGAACTATTTAACATTAGTGTGGTCCCCATGTTTTGTATTCTTTTATTTTATTTTATAATAAATTTTCAAGTGATAATAAATAATTGATAGACTTTGAGATGTCGCTATATATGAGATGTCAAAATTCATAATTGTTGGAAGTCTCACATCGACTAGAGATAAGTCAGACAATTTCATAGTATATAAGTGGGTGCAAATCTCACCTTACAAGATGGTTTTGTGGGATTGAGTTGGGCTTAAAGTTCACTCCTTAACATGGTATCAGAGTCATAGTTAAAGTCTATCAAGATTTGTGTTTCTTAGACATGTAGTTTCACCCGTTATCGAATCACCCATTAATATCTAGTCCCACATACGAGATTTATAGACCTTGGCGTGTCCACTTCTTAACAATAATGATATTAGATATGACCATATATTTGAAAAAAATTGGAAGTATTATGATTGTTCTAGTTGTGAAAAAAGAGAAGAGAAAACTTAGCCGATTCAATTTAGTTTCTCTCGCATAATTAACTTTATAAGTTAATCTTATTTAATATTCTTTTGTAGAATAATCTTTTAATTAAATTTTGTACTGAACATACCATCAACAAAAATGTCATAATCAAAAAATAAATATACAAGGAGAAGTATTTTGGTATTCAGTGCTATATTTAATGTTCTAAAGTTAGACCGATTCTTATATTGATAAAGATATTACCGTACTATTTTATGATTAGTTCAATTACAATTTAATCAAAGTTAAAACTAGAAACTTTATGCTATATTAAATAATAAAGTAATACAAATTATAAAAATTAAATTGATACTCTTTCATAAAATAATAAATGGCTAAAAGATAATAATAATAATAATAATAATAATAATATTATTATTATTATTATTATTATTGATGGTTGGTATCTTTCTCATACAAAAAAGAGGTGTTCACCATTCAATCAAATGCACACTTCATTTTTCTAAATTATGTTACTCAAGCAATCTCACTTGTGTTTGAGTGAGATCATTATTATAAGAAAGCTCCACTTTTATGAAGAATATATATATATATATATATATATATATATATATATATATATATATATATATATATATATATATATATATAGTTTCTAAAGTTTTAGTTACTAAAAAATTAATATCTAAATTACTTAATATATTGACTAATTATTGTTAATTTTTATTAATATTAGTTGTTATTTAATAATTTTTTTAATAGATAAATCACTTGTTTATTTGTATTAAAGTTAGTAAATTAGAATATGTATTATATTTTGGGTAGAGATTAGATTGTGATAGATGAATGATTGATTTGTTATTAAATTGGTAATATTTATAATGGAATTATAAAAGGCGCAGACAATGTTGGTGAATAAGACAGCATAGAATATATGAAAGTTTTGCAATGAGGCAGGAGGAGGTGGCTCATGTTTGATGGTATGAGTTCCGATTGCTTATTCAATTTGAATTCTGAATGATATTGATAGCACAACAGTTTAGATATTTCTTATATGCTCAATATCTGCAATCCAATATGATATCATATAATTATAATACACAATTTTAAAACTAGGCTCCATTTTACTGGCAAAATGTAAACAAAGAAAAATAAATAAATTTAAAAATAAGGATGTTGATATTTTATCTTTATATATATATAATTTAAAAAATTAAGTACTATACATATTTATATATAATTAGTTTAAGAATATTTCGTTAAAATTGGATGAATTCAAATAATATTTACAAAAAATAGTTTATTTTTATTTTTTGGAAAAATTATTCTAGCGTTTATTACAATATAAAATATGTTTTCAGTTGCAGTTAAGCACTGCACATTAAATTTAATTAATTGATTTTTATCTTTCAAAAACGCGTTAGTTTAATTTTTTGTTAATTTTATAAAATTATTACTAAATACTAAATTTTGAGATAATTCCAAAGTCTAAAATCATATATTATTATGTGAATGTAAAAAGTGTTACTAAATACTAAATTTGGACCTACAATGACTAAAATAGCATATTTTAAAGAGATTTTTATAATTATTCTACGATAATGGTTAAAGATAATTAATACGCATTGAATTTTACAAAAATTTATAATTAATTATGATATTAAATTAAATTAAATATGATCTCATAACCATTGATATAGTTTTATTCTATTTAAAAGACAAAAACGTTCATAACTATTGTACAATTTTATTTAATGCTCATCATTAAAAGTTACAAAATAATTAAATAACTATATTTTGATGATGCTAAAAATTAAAATATAATTAAATACAAAAAGGTTTAAATTAATAGAAAAAACCACCAAAAAATAGTGTTAAATATATAAAAAGTTTATAAAAAAAAAATTAAAGTATTAATCTGAGATTTCATTGAGTTTCTTTTCTCTCACTTCTCAATGACCTGGTAACATTCCTCTTAACTTAACAAAATATCTAATATTAAAGAAACAAACAATATTTCAATATCTGAAATTATTAATTATAAATACATAAAGCTAGCAATATATCATAGAGATGTTTTTTTTTTGCTTTTTAGTAGAGACCTTAGAAATTCCAAGATGTTGATTTTGTATCATAGAGTTATTAATTAGAAATTTCAAATGATATTTTGTCTTTATAAAATTTGTTATATGCATATATTATTTTAATTAATAGAGTTAATTATTTCAGTTTTCAATGTAAAAATGATGGAATCAATCCCCTTAGGACACGGGTTAGCATTTTCCTAATTAAAAAGTTGAATAACATGCGAGAACACACCAAATTCATAATAAAAGTTACAAAATATAGGCAAACTATACTTATTTTGAAACAATCTAAATAACTATACGAAGGTAAAATATTAAATCACTTATACTATTATCTATAAATAAAATTCAAATTAGCTAACAATTATTTTCACAAAAAATATGAGAAATTTTGAATTGCATATACTTACAAAAATACAAGCACTAGTGTTATCTCCCTCTAAGACTCCAAGGAACCACTGGTTGATCTAAGAAATCATGACAAACTAAAATAAAATCACTCTCCAATCACTCTGAAAGCTTCCCTCCAACCATGCTCCAAATCATAAATCGCCCATATAAACTCAACATCAATATAAGTTTGCACCCCTAAAAATGTTGAAAAACTACCCATATACTTATTCTAAATTCCTCTAAAAATACCAACACTTGTAGCTGAATCAAGACAACCCTTAGCTGCACTCTTAGTATTTACCTTAAGCCAATTAGCATATGAAACTTGTCATATCACATTCATAAATGAAACCACGCTACCCTCCCTAGTTTGAATATTGAAAATTTTCAACACCAAAAAAATTAGAAACAATATTATTCATATGCTTATTAAATTTATTCTCAACCATACACACAACTCCTTAATTTGAAAAATATCAAAAGTCAAAGAAATTGGATTTTCAAATCTAGTGTGGTTTTTTATCCTCCAAATCACCTAGATAACTACAATAATCACTTTAACCCCTTTAAGTAAAGCACTACAAGGAAACATCATATACTGAACAACCAAATCCAAAGAGGAAAACTACAAATCTAGAAAAATTCCCTTCAACCATTTCCACAACTACATAAAAATAGAACAATGAAAGAAAGATTAAACATTATTTAAGAAATTCTAACCAATTTAGATATGCAAATGTTAGAACATCGACGATCATTCCAAATATTGATAAAATTAGTCTTATCCAATGTCCAAAAAGTATTTTCAAATACTACATCATATGCATCCTTAGTACCATGTTAAATTAACAAAGAGTTAAAGAACATATATTTTTTGTATTTATAGTTAAGAAATCAAATAATAAATTTAGCCTCAAAAGATAAGGTGGTCTAGTGATTAAAAAAAGGAAAGGAAGGAAAAGGTTATGGGTTTGATCCCTCCCACTGGAAAAGTTAATTTAATCTTCCTATCTTAAGAATAACATAATATATTTTAAATAAATTAAAAATGCAATTTATTTTTGTTTCATTATTTTTCTAAATAATTGAATGAAATCATTAATTTGATCTTCCTATCTTAAGAATAATATATTTTAAATAAATTAAAAATGTATTTTATTTTTGCGTCATTATTTTTCTAAATAATTGAATGAAATCATTAATTTTCCACTATAAAATATAATATTATGCCAAACTCTTT
>Ga0214543_1012738_pt1 | contig 10999 bp, 9 predicted proteins | sample CNSS2metaG_FD_160094 | JGI IMG/M metagenome (GOLD analysis project Ga0214543, IMG submission 160094) | Root nodule microbial communities from cowpea collected in UCLA plant growth center, Los Angeles, California, USA - CNSS2 | ecosystem: Host-associated > Plants > Roots > Nodule | place: USA...
AAGCATATAAAGGGTGTTCGACCCAGGTCGCTTACTTGTGGTAATGGTGAGGAACTTAAGCGATTAAAAACATATCAAGGGTGTTTGACCCAGGTCACTTACTTGTGGTAAGGGTGGGGAACTTAAGTGATTAAAAACATATAAAGGGTGTTCGACCCAGGCCGCTTACTTGTGGTAAGGGTGGGGAACTTAAGCGATTAAAAACATATAAAGGGTGTTCGATCCATGTTGCTTACTTGTGGTAAGAGTGGGGAACTTAAGCAATTAAAAGAATATAAAGAGTGTTCGACCCAGGCCGCTTACATGTGGTAATGGTGGGGAACTTAAGCGATTAAAAACACATAAAGGGTGTTTGACCCAAGCCGCTTACTTGTGGTAAGGGTGGGGAACTTAAGCGATTAAAAGCATATAAAGGTTGTTCGATGTAGGCCGCTTACTTGAGGTAAGGGTGGGGAACTTAAGCGATTAAAAACATATAAAGGGTGTTCGATCCAGGCCACTTAGTTGTGGTAAGGGTGGGGAACTTAACCTATTAAAAGCATATAAAGGGTGTTCGACCCAGGTCGCTTACTTGGGGTAAGGTGGGGAACTTAAGCGATTAAAACCATATAAAGAGTGTTTGCCCAGGTCGCTTACTTGTCGTAAGGGTGAGGAACTTACGCAATTAAAAACATATCAAGGGTGTTTGACCCGGGTCACTTAATTGTGGTAAAGGTGGACAACTTAAGCGATTAAAAACATATAAAGGGTGTTCGATCCAGGTCGCTTACTTGTGGTATAGGTGGGGAACTTAAGTTATTAAAAGCATATAAAGGGTGTTCGACCCAGGTCGCTTACTTGTGGTAATGGTGAGGAACTTAAGCGATTAAAAACATATCAAGGGTGTTTGACCCAGGTCACTTACTTGTGGTAAGGGTGGGGAACTTAAGCGATTAAAAACATATAAAGGGTGTTCGGCCCAAGCCGCTTATTTGTGGTAAGGGTGGGGAACTTAAGCGATTAAAAACACATAAAGGGTGTTCGATCCAGGTCGCTTACTTAAGGTATAGGTGGGAAACTTAAGTTATTAAAAGCATATAAAGTGTGTTCGACCCAAGTCGCTTACTTGTGGTAAAGGTGAGGAACTTAAGCGATTCAAAACATATCAAGGGTGTTTGACCCAGGTCATTTAATTGTGGTAAGGGTGGGGAAGTTAAGCGATTAAAAACATATAAAGGGTGTTCGATCCAGGTCGCTTACTTGTGGTAAGGGTGGGGAACTTAAGTTATTAAAAGCATATAAAGGGTGTTCGACCCAGGTCGCTTACTTGTGGTAATGGTGAGGACCTTAAGCGATTAAAAACATATCAAGGGTGTTTGACCCAGGTCACTTACTTGTTGTAAGGGTGGGGAACTTAAGTGATTAAAAACATATAAAGGGTGTTCGACCCAGGCCGCTTACTTGTGGTAAGGGTGGGGAACTTAAGTTATTAAAAGCATATAAAGGGTGTTCGACCCAGGTCGCTTACTTGTGGTAATGGTGAGGAACTTAAGCGATTAAAAACATATCAAGGGTGTTTGACCCAGGTCACTTACTTGTGGTAAGGGTGGGGAACTTAAGTGATTAAAAACATATAAAGGGTGTTCGACCCAGGCCGCTTACTTGTGGTAAGGGTGGGGAACTTAAGCGATTAAAAACATATAAAGGGTGTTCGATCCATGTTGCTTACTTGTGGTAAGAGTGGGGAACTTAAGCAATTAAAAGAATATAAAGAGTGTTCGACCCAGGCCGCTTACATGTGGTAATGGTGGGGAACTTAAGCGATTAAAAACACATAAAGGGTGTTTGACCCAAGCCGCTTACTTGTGGTAAGGGTGGGGAACTTAAGCGATTAAAAGCATATAAAGGTTGTTCGATGTAGGCCGCTTACTTGAGGTAAGGGTGGGGAACTTAAGCGATTAAAAACATATAAAGGGTGTTCGATCCAGGCCACTTAGTTGTGGTAAGGGTGGGGAACTTAACCTATTAAAAGCATATAAAGGGTGTTCGACCCAGGTCGCTTACTTGGGGTAAGGTGGGGAACTTAAGCGATTAAAACCATATAAAGAGTGTTTGCCCAGGTCGCTTACTTGTCGTAAGGGTGAGGAACTTACGCAATTAAAAACATATCAAAGGTGTTTGACCCGGGTCACTTAATTGTGGTAAGGGTGGACAACTTAAGCGATTAAAAACATATAAAGGGTGTTCGATCCAGGTCGCTTACTTGTGCTATAGGTGGGGAACTTAAGTTATTAAAAGCATATACAGGGTGTTCGACCCAGGTCGCTTACTTGTGGTAATGGTGAGGAACTTAAGCGATTAAAAACATATCAAGGGTGTTTGACCCAGGGCACTTACTTGTGCTAAGGGTCGGGAACTTAAGCGATTAAAAACATATAAAGGGTGTTCGGCCCAAGCCGCTTATTTGTGGTAAGGGTGGGGAACTTAAGCGATTAAAAACATATAAAGGGTGTTCGATCCAGGATGCTTACTTGTGGTAAGGGTGGGGAACTTAAGCAATTAAAATAATATAAAGAGTGTTCGACCCAGGCCGCTTACTTGTGGTACTGGTGGGGAACTTAAGCGATTAAAAACATATAAAGGGTGTTTGACCCAAGCCGCTTACTTGTGGTAAGGGTGGGGAACTTAAGCGATTAAAAGCATATAAAGGTTGTTCGATGTAGGCTGCTTACTTGAGGTAAGGGTGGGGAACTTAAGCGATTAAAAACATATAAAGGGTGTTCGATCCAGGCCGCTTAGTTGTGGTAAGGGTGGGGAACTTAAGCTATTAAAAGCATATAAAGGGTGTTCGACCCAGGGCACTTACTTGTGCTAAGGGTCGGGAACTTAAGCGATTAAAAACATATAAAGGGTGTTCGGCCCAAGCCGCTTATTTGTGGTAAGGGTGGGGAACTTAAGCGATTAAAAACATATAAAGGGTGTTCGATCCAGGATGCTTACTTGTGGTAAGGGTGGGGAACTTAAGCAATTAAAATAATATAAAGAGTGTTCGACCCAGGCCGCTTACTTGTGGTACTGGTGGGGAACTTAAGCGATTAAAAACATATAAAGGGTGTTTGACCCAAGCCGCTTACTTGTGGTAAGGGTGGGGAACTTAAGCGATTAAAAGCATATAAAGGTTGTTCGATGTAGGCTGCTTACTTGAGGTAAGGGTGGGGAACTTAACCGTTTAAAAACATATAAAGGGTGTTCGATCCAGGCCGCTTAGTTGTGGTAAGGGTGGGGAACTTAAGCTATTAAAAGCATATAAAGGGTGTTCGACCCAGGTCGCTTACTTGGGTTAAGGTGGGGAACTTAAGCGATTAAAAGCATATAAAGGGTGTTTGCCCAGGTCGCTTACTTGTCGTAAGGGTGCGGAACTTAAGCGATTAAAAACATATAAAGGGTGTTCGATCCAGGCAGCTTAGTTGTGGTAAGGGTGGGGAACTTAAGCTATTAAAAGCATATAAAGGGTGTTCGACCCAGGTCGCTTACTTGGGTTAAGGTGGGGAACTTAAGCGATTAAAAGCATATAAAGGGTGTTTGCCCAGGTCGCTTACTTGTCGTAAGGGTGAGGAACTTAAGCGATTAAAAACATATAAAGGGTGTTCGATCCAGGTCGCTTACTTGTGGTATACGTGGGAAACTTAAGTTATTAAAAGCATATAATGGGTGTTCGACCCAAGTCGCTTACTTGTGGTAATGGTGAGGAACTTAAGCGATTAAAAACATATCAAGGGTGTTTGACCCAGGTCACTTAATTGCGGTAAGGGTGGGGAACTTAAGCGATTAAAAACATATAAAGGGTGTTCGATCCAGGTCGCTTACTTGTGTAAGGGTGGGGAACTTAAGTTATTAAAAGCATATAAAGGGTGTTCGACCCAGGTCGCTTACTTGTGGTAATGGTGAGGAACTTAAGCGATTAAAAACATATCAAGGGTGTTTGACCCAGGTCACTTACTTGTGCTAAGGGTCGGGAACTTAAGCGATTAAAAACATATAAAGCGTGTTTGACCCAAGCCGCTTATTTGTGGTAAGGGTGGGGAACTTAAGCGATTAAAAACATATAAAGGGTGTTCGATCCAGGTCGCTTACTTGTGGTATAGATGGGAAACTTAAGTTATTAAAAGCATATAAAGGGTGTTCGACCCAGGTCGCTTACTTGTGGTAATGGTGAGGAACTTAAGCGATTAAAAACATATCAAGGGTGTTTGACCCAGGTCACTTAATTGTGGTAAGGGTGGGGAACTTAAGCGATTAAAAACATATAAAGGGTGTTCGATCCAAGTCGCTTACTTGTGGTAATGGTGGGGAACTTAAGTTATTAAAAGCATATAAAGGGTGTTCGACCCAGGTCGCTTACTTGTGGTAATGGTGAGGAACTTAAGCGATTAAAAACATATCAAGGGTGTTTGACCCAGGTCACTAACTTGTGGTAAGGGTGGGGAACTTAAGCGATTAAAAACATATAAAGGGTGCTCGACCCAGGCTGCTTACTTGTGGTAAGGGTGGGGAACTTAAGCGATTAAAAACATATAAAGGGTGTTCGATCCAGGTTGCTTACTTGTGGTAAGGGTGGGGAACTTAAGCGATTAAAAGAATATAAAAAGTGTTCGACCCAGGCCGCTTACTTGTGGTAATGGTGGGGAACTTAAGTTATTAAAAGCATATAAAGGGTGTTCGACCCAGGTCGCTTACTTGTGGTAATGGTGAGGAACTTAAGCGACTAAAAACATATCAAGGGTGTTTGACCCAGGTCACTAACTTATGGTAAGGGTGGGGAACTTAAGCGATTAAAAATATATAAAGGGTGTTCGACCGAGGCTGCTTACTTGTGGTAAGGGTGGGGAACTTATGCGAGTAAAAACATATAAAGGGTGTTCGATCCAGGTTGCTTACTTTTGGTAAGGGTGGGGAACTTAAGCGATTAAAAGAATATAAAGAGTGTTCGATCTAGGTTGCTTACTTGTGGTAAGGGTGGGGAACTTAAGCGATTAAAAACATATAAAGGGTGTTCGATCCGGGCCGCTTAGTTGTGGTAAGGGTGGGGAACTTAAGCTATTAAAAGCATATAAAGGGTGTTCTACCCAGGTCACTTACTTGGGGTAAGGGTGGGGAACTTAAACGAATTAAGCATGAGATAAGGGTGTTCGACCTAGGCCACTTACTTGGGGTAAGGGTGGGGAACTTAAACGAATTAAGCATGAGATAAGGGTGTTCGACCCAGGCCGCTTACTTGGGGTAAGGGTGAGGAACTTAATCGAATTAAGCATGAGATAAGGGTGTTCGACCCAGGCCGCTTACTTGGGGTAAGGGTGGGGAACTTAAACGAATTAAGCATGAGATAAGGTTGTTCGACCCAGGCCGCTTACTTGGGGTGAGGGTGGGGAACTTAAACGAATTAAGCATAAGATACGTGGAAAAGTCGTATAGTTGAGAACCCTTCTTTTTATTTATTGAATATGGGTGCCTTGTTAAAACCTCCCTGGCCAAAACCCCCTTAGGGAAAAAAGACCAGGTGAGGAAAAAGAGTACACCCAGGGTTACAAGTATTCGGCTCAGTACAGTATACATTTAACTGAAATAGAATTTGAGGTGGGACACATTCCAGGTGTTGGGTATTTCTTCCCCAGATAAGTGTTCAAGGCGATAAGCTCCTCCTCCTGCGTCTTCACGTATGTGGTATTGGCCCTCCCAATTGACGGAGAATTTGCCATCCTTCTTTCTTACGCTGCTGGCCATTCTCCAGACTAAGTCCCCATTTACGAATGATCGTGGACATAGGTTTGCGTTATACTTTCTGGCAACTCTTCGTTTGGCAGCTAGATTGCGTATTTGGGCATTTTCTCTGAGTTCGGGTAAGAGGTCGAGATGGGTGGCCATGTTTTGGTGGTTCTGGGTTGGGTCGTATAGTTCTTGGCGCAGGAATGGTTCGTCAATTTCAACTGGTATCATGGCGTCTACACTATAGACTAGGCTGAATGGGGATTCGTTTGTTGATGATTGAGGGGTGCACCTATAAGCCTATAGCACTTCTACTAACTCTTCGGGCCATCGGCCTTTGGCGGTATCTAATCTCTTGCGTAGCTCCACGAGGATAACTTTACTTGCTGCCTCTGCTTGCCCATTGGTTTGTGGATGCTCTACGGAACTTGTGATGTGTTTGATGCCTAGACCGGTGTAGAACTTGGCTAGCTCTTTGTCAATAAACTGTCGATTGTTGTCTGTGATGATGGTATGTGGAACACCATATCTGCATATGATATCCTTCCAAACAAATTGCTGAACTTGCTGGGCCGTGATGGTAGTTAGCGGCTTGGCTTCTATCCATTTGGTGAAGTAATCGACGGCTACAATTAGGAATTTTACCTGCCCTTTGCCGGGTGCAAATGGGCCTAGAATGTCCATTCCTCACTTAGCGAATGGCCATGGGGATAGTATGTGGTGTAGTTGTTCTTGTTTTTGGTGAATAAGATTGCCATGTTTCTGACATGGTTTGCACATTTTGACATAATCCTGGCAGTCTGCTTCTATTGTCGGCCAGAAGTATCCGGCTCTAAGAACCCTGGTAGCCATGGTGCGTGCACCAGAATGATAACCACAAATACCTTCGTGTAGCTCTTTAATAACGTATTGTGCTTGTTCTGCCGTGACACACTTAAGTAGGGGTTGGCCATACCCGCGTTTGTAGAGGTCATCGCCTATCATGGTGTACCTGGCGGCCTTAGCCAGCCAAGTTTTGTCCGCATCTAGAGGGGGGTTGTTGGTTTTGAGGTACTAGATATAGGAGGTGGTCCAGTTTTGGTCTTGGGAGGGGGTGACATTGTTCGCTGGGGCGTGGGTTAAATTTTGACAAGTGTGTGTGATGGAAGGCGTGGATAGTGTTTGTTGTAGTAAGGATCGGTGACAATTTTTTAACTTGGTGCTGGCCAATTTGGAGAGGATATTGGCCCTGATGTTGTCGGTTCTTGGGATATGTTCAATGCGGACTTGTTCGAAGGCGGATTGAATGACTGCTCGGACCAGATGGTAATACTGTAGAAGGATGGGGTCTTTGATCTATAACTCGTCATTTAGATGGCCTACAGTGAGCTTGGAGTCATTTTTGCACGTTAACCTCTTGACGCCTACTTCCCGGGCCAGGGAAAGGCTGGCGAGGATGGCTTCGTACTCGGCTTGGTTATTTGACGTTTTGAAGACAAAGTGAAGGGATTTTTCAATGAGGATGTCGTTGGGGCCTTCTAAGACGATGTCAGTGCCGCACCTCGCGGATTTGAGGAACCATTTACATGAAACGTCCACTGGTCCTCTGTGGGTGTGTGCTGTAGGTCGTTGACGAAGTCTAAGAGACACTAGGCTTTGATGGGGCCATGGGGTTCATAGCGGATGTTGAATTCTGACAGTTCGACGGCGCATGATGACATGCGTCCGACTAGATCTGGTTTTTGTAATATCTTTTGGATTGGGTAGTCAATTTTAACGGTAATGGTGTGGTTTTGGAAATATGGGCGTAGGCGGCATGCCGCATGGACCAAAGATAGGGCCAACTTTTCTACCATCTGATATCTGGTTTCAGGATCCTGCAGCGTTCTGCTCACAAAATATACAAGATGTTGCGTGCCTTCTTTTTCCTGGACAAGTGCGGCGCTGACAGTGTAGTCGGTGGCTGTGATGTATACGAGTAGGGGTTGATGGGTGTCCGGCTTGTGGAGGATAGGTGGGGAGGTTAGGGTTGTTTTTAATTTTTGGAAAATTTGTTCACAGTCATCATTCCACGTGAACCGGGTGGATTTCTTTAGGAGTTGGACTATGGGTTGGGTTTGTTCGGCTAGTTTGGGTAGGAAGCGAGAAATGGCTGTGAGACAGCCAATGAGACGTTGGACCTCCTTAATAGTAGTGGGGCTGCGCATTTCGATGATGGCCTTGCATTTTTCAGGGTTGGCTTCTATGCCGCGCTAGGTTAACATAAAACCAAGGAATTTACCCCGCTCAACGCCGAATACACACTTGTTAGGTTGAGACGAAGGTTGTATTGGCGTAGTGCAGAGAAAACTATCGACAGGTCCTCGGCATGTTGGCGATGACTTGGAGACTTGACAACCATATCGTCGACGTATACTTCAACACAGTGTCCCATTAGGTGGCTGAAAACCTTGTCCATCAGTCGTTGGTAAGTTGCTCCGGCGTTTTTGAGACCAAAGGGCATGACCCTATAAAAGTAGTTGGCGTCGTCCGTGATGAAGGCGGTTTTGTGCATGTCGGATGAGGCCATAGGAATTTGGTTGTATCCGGAATATGCATCCAAAAAACTAAGCACCTTGTTCCCTGCCACGCCGTCCACGAGTTGATCGTTGTTGGGTAATGGGTAAGCATCACGAGGGCAAGCCTTGTTTAGGTTCGTGTAATCTACACACATCCACCATTTGCCGTTGGCTTTCTTTACCAAGACAACGTTAGAAAGTCAAGTGGTGTACTGAGCTTCTTCTATAAACCCTGCGCTTAGTAACTTGTCAGCTTCAACCTTAGCTGCTTGCCGACGTTCTTCGCCAAGCTTGCGTTTTTTCTTGGATACGTAGCGGGCTTCTTTATATATGGATAGTTTGTGGGATGCCACTTGAGGGTCCACTCCAAGGAGGTCGGCGGCTGACCAGGCGAAAAGATCGGTGTTGTTGATGAGGATGGGTGTGATGGTGGCACGCTCGTCAGAGTTTAAACCGGTGCCTAGGTTAATAGAGTGACCATTGGGAAGCTCTAGAGGGGAGGTGTCCTCAACTAGTTTAAGACGAACATCCCGGGCTACTCTGGGGTCTAGATCTTCGCCGGATAGGGTTATGCTGGAGCCGGGGGGTCGTTCGATGTGGTTGGTTTGTTGGATTGGGAGCTGTGGTCGTAGGCTGGCCATGTAGCATTCGCGTGCCAAGCGCTGGTCGCAGTGGATGGTAAGGATGTTACCGAACGGGGAAGGGAACTTCATGGCCAAGTGAGGGGTGGAAATGACGGCGCCAAGGGTATTGAGGGAAGGACGGCCCAGGAGGATGTTATAGGATGTTGGCGCGTCGACGATAAGGAAGCGAATTGGGATGGTTTTAGTCTGTGTCCCCTCCCGAAAGACGGTGTGGAGGTCGATGTAGCCACGGGTGGATACTTGTTCGCCAGAAAAGCCATAAATTGGCTCGTCATATGGGACCATGACGGTGTCAGGAAGTTGAAGTTTTTGGTAGGTGGCCCAGTAGAGGATATCAACGGAGCTACCCTAATCAACGAGGACTTTCTTAACAGCGTAGTTTTCGATTTCAACAGTGATAACCATGGGGTCATCTTGTTGATGGTCGAGGCCGTGAAAGTCGTTATCCGTGAAGGTGATAGGAGGCATATGGCGTTTGTGGTGGGAATGAGTGATATGGTTGATGGATTGGATATGACGGAGGTGTCTTTTTCTGGCGGAAGAGGTGGATTGGGCAGGGCGTTTGTCGTGACGGGAGTCATGTGGAGGACGTCTATGATCGGATCGAGTGGGCGGATATCAGGACGTGGGTTAGGCTGTGGGGTGGGGTTGGCGGTGGTGGTTGCATAGTCGTTGCAGAATTTGGTGTGGAGGGTTTGCATTTCCTCCATGCGGACATAGTCAGCTGCACGTAATTTGAGCTCGTGCATGGAGGCAGGTGGGTGGAGGTAGACGTTGTTGGCGAAGGGGCCGAGTTGTATGGTAAGTGCCATGCATTGGAGGATCATCTCCTGATTGAGGTGTGGGGTACAAAGAGTTGCCTTACTGAAGCGATCTATGAACGCTCTGAGTGGTTCGCCTTGTTGTTGTCTGATGCCCAGGAGGAAGATTGTGGTAGTTTGGTGCGGGCGACTGCCAGCAAAATGGGTGGAGAACATGTGAGAAAGGATGTCGAAACTGTCGATGGAGTAAGATGGAAGGGTTGTGAACCATTCTAGGGCAGGACCCTTGAGGGTGGTGGGGAAGGCTTTGCAAAAGACTACATCTTGGAACGTGTACAGGGCGACATGGGTGATGTAGACTTTGAGGTACTCGTCAGGGTCGGTTTCGTCAGTATAGCGGTCCAGGGTGAAAGGTTCCCACTGGGCAGGAAGAGGGGTGTTGGCGATAAAGTCAGTGAAGGGGTGACGGCGTCTAGGCTGGTGGGGAGGGAGCAAGTGGGGTGGGATGGGATGGTTGATCATAGCGGGGAAGGTAGATATAAGGTTGTGAGGGGGGATGTGGCTTATTGGGGGGTATTGCGGGTTGTATGGTGGAACATGTGTGGTGTGTAGGGTGGTGGGTATGTTATAGGGGATCTGTGTGGTAGGTGATGAGTCATTATTTTCATCCATTCCACTAGTCTTTGTGTACCCATTAGACAGTTGATTATTGCTTAATTGTTCATCATTAGAGTATTTTTCATCTAATGGGCTTTATTGGGCCACTGTTCCTAATTTGGACTAATTTCACATTATTTGGCCTAATTTTTGTTTTTAATTATTTTTAGGTATTTGGGTGAAGCAATTTTGGAGCTTGGACATTAATATTTAGTTGAAGAGACTTTCCACATCATTGCCACATCATTTCCATATCATTTCCACGTCAGCAAAGTCAATGGGTCAACATTTGAGGCCCATAGTGGCATTTTTGTAAATCTGAGAGGGTGAGTGGCAGAGTGGCAGTTTTGTAAATATAAGTGGCAGGGGTGATATGACCACGAAATTAGGTCTGCATGAGAGAGTTCAGCCGCTCCATCATCTTCAACCTCTCTTCAAAACCTCCATTTTCGTTCTCAAAGCTTCCATGGACGTCCCCCTTGCGATTTTTCACATTTTTGGGTCATTTTTACCGTTTTTATGCATATTTGACAGCACCCATTGAGGGTTTTACGTTTTGAATTCGTTTTGTTGCTTGGGCAGTTCGTTTTGTGGGTTTTATTGACTTGGAACAATACCCATTCATGGGGTTTTCGCATTTATATATGATAACACCGTT
>Ga0214543_1012745_pt1 | contig 10991 bp, 6 predicted proteins | sample CNSS2metaG_FD_160094 | JGI IMG/M metagenome (GOLD analysis project Ga0214543, IMG submission 160094) | Root nodule microbial communities from cowpea collected in UCLA plant growth center, Los Angeles, California, USA - CNSS2 | ecosystem: Host-associated > Plants > Roots > Nodule | place: USA...
ATCAAAAATAACAAACATAAATGAAAGGGATGAAGGATTAGTGAACTTCCTTTCTAAACATGCTTAGTCTTCTTAAGCATGTGCCTTCATCCTTGGTTGGGGTCAATCCTTCATCATCCTCCCCTTCATAATAACGGGCTGCCAACTTCGGATAAATGCATCGTGCCACTGTTTGTTGCCTATGTGGTCGTAATTTTACAAATGCCCATTCTCCTACTTCAAACACCACTTGTTTACGTTTCTTATCTGCATACTTCTTCATCTGCTGTTGAGCACGCTGCAAATGATATTTTAATTGTCGCAGAGCTTCATCACGATCCACTAATTCTGTTGCCACAGCCTCCACATTTGTTTCTCCTTGTGTAAAGCGAACCAAAGGAGGAGGTGCTCTCCCATATACCACTTCAAAGGGTGTTTTTCCCGTAGTCACATGAAAAGTGGTGTTGTACCATAATTCAGCCCATGGTATCCAATCCACCCAATATTTAGGTTGTTCCAAAACAAAACACCGCAAGTAAGTCTCTAAACACCTATTCACCACTTCTGTTTGACCATCCGTCTCAGGATGATAAGATGAACTCATCTTTAGCACAGTGCCTTGTATACGAAACAACTCTTGCCAAAATAAGCTCATAAACAAGGGGTCTCGATCACTTACAATTGAATTGGGTATCCCATGGAGACGCACAATTTCCTTAGCAAATATTTCAGCCACTTTTCTTGCCGTATATGGATGCTTGAGAGGTATAAAGTGCCCATACTTTGACAATCGGTCTACTACCACAAACACAACATCAAATCCCTTTGATTTGGACAACCCCGTTATAAAGTCAAGAGAAATATCCTCCCAAACACAATCAGGAATGGGTAATGGTTGTAAGAGCCCAGCTGGAGATGTTGCTGCATACTTTTGCCTTTGACATATATCACATTGCTTAACAAATTCTTGCACCCTTCTTTTCATGCCAACCCAATATAGATTCCCAGCAACCCGCTTATATGTCCTCAGAAAACCTGAATGTCCTCCTGTAGGAGATGCATGAAATTCTTCTAAGATGAGTGGAATCAAAGGAGACGATGCTGACAAAACTAATCGTCCCTTATGCAACAATATGCCTGCTGCCAACTGAAACCCTGCTTAGGATTAACATCTTGTTGAATGTTGTCCACCACTCTTTTAAGGAACGGATCAGATTGTTGCTCCCCCTGTACCTGCTTTCCCTGCAACCATATAGGAAAAGAAATAATATTTCTTAATTCGCCATCTTCAAACACCCGTGACAAAGCATCAACAACTTTATTATCGGGGCCCGGTTTATAAACCACTTCGAACTGATATCCCAACAATTTAGCTATCCAATGCTGCTGTTCCGCTGTAGTTATTCGTTGCTGCAACAAATACCCCAAACTACGTTGATCAGAATAAACTTTGAAACTTCTGCCCAAAAGATATGGCCTCCAATGTTGTACAGCTAGCACTAAAGCCATTAATTCTTTCTCATAAGCGGATTTACTCAAATTATTTGGTGATAAAGCCTTGCTGAAGTAAGCAATAGGTCTACGATTTTGCATCAATACTGCACCAATTCCCGCTCCTGAAGCGTCACATTCAATCTCGAATGGTTGTGTAAAGTTTGGGAGAACTAAACCAGGAGCTTGTGTCGTGACTTTCTTTAATTCTTCAAATGTTGTTAAAGCCGTTGAGTCCCATTTAAACCCATCCTTCTTAGTTAGTTCTGTCAAAGGCTTGGCAATCCTTCCATACCCCGCAATAAATTTTCGATAATATCCCGTCAACCCAAGAAAACCCCTCACTCCCTTCACATTGCGAGGAATAGGCCATTCTACTACACTTCGAATTTTTTCAGGGTCAACTGCCACTCCCTGTTCTGAGATAACATGGCCTAAATATACCACTTGTCTACTGCCAAACACACACTTCTTTTGATTCACCACAAAAGCTTGTTGCTGTAACAGTTGCAACACTAGAGATAAATTCTCTAAGTGGTCTTGCCACCTTCGACTATACACTAAAATATCGTCAAAGAATACTAAGACAAACTTCCTTAGATAGGGCTTGAAAACTTGATTCATTATTGATTGAAAAGTGGCTGGGGCATTAGTTAACCCGAAGGGCATTACCAAGTACTCGTAATGGCCTTCATGAGTGCGAAAAGCTGTCTTGTGCACATCTTCCTCTCTCATTCTAATTTGGTGATACCCGGACTTCAAGTCTAGTTTTGAAAAGTAAGCAGCTCCATGCAACTCATCCAATAGCTCTTCCACCACAGTAATCGGGTATTTATCCGGCACTGTTACCTTGTTCAGTTCTCTATAATCCACACACATCCTCCATGAAGCATCCTTCTTCTTAACCAGAATGACTGGGCTTGAGAAAGCACTTGTGCTATGCCTAATAGTTCCTTGATGTAACAATTCACTCACCTGTTTTTCTATCTCTTCTTTGTGATGATACGGATATTTGTAAGGTCGCACACTCACAGGTCCGACCTCCTTATACAGTTCAATACCATGAGAAATCTTTCTAGCTAGAGGTAGTCCTTTCGGTTCCTTGAAAATTTCTTGAAAAGTGGACAACACTTGCTGCACTTCATTCAATTGTGTAATAGACAAGCCCCTGTCAATACCTAGATAATTTTTCTGTGTTCTTTGGGCCATTAAACTTTGCAAAGAAGCCACCATTTTTGTTTGACATCTCCTTTCTGTTTTCTGTCCCTGTAATTCCACTGGGTATCCCATCCAGTTAAAACTGATAACTCTGTTTTTCCAATCGAAAGTCACCTTACCAAATTCTTGTAACCAGGCTACTCCCAATATCATATCCAGCCCTCCTAATTCCAACACATGCGGTATTACAACAGTATGAAAATTTCCAAATTGGATTTTCACGGGCTTGCATCTACCCAAAGTGGGTATCTTATGGCCATCACCCAACTGCACTCCAATAGGATTTTCGTTCTCCATTTCCAATCCCAAAGCTGCCACTACATGAGGAGATATAAAGTTGTGGCTCGCCCCACTGTCAACCAACACCACCACAAAAACTCCATTAATAGAGGCTTCCAAGCGTAAGGTCGAAGGAATAATCCTTTCATTTCCACCTATCTCCACTCCTCCAAACATTCCCATAGCTCCGCAGTCCAATGTGGACTCTTCCTTTTGCTCCATCTCCTTACTAGCGATAATCTCTCCTTCCTCATTCACGGTTTCATCATCACCCAACACAAGCAACCTCAACTGTCGTTCTGCACAATTGTGTAATGGATGATATTTTTCACCACATCTGAAACAGAGCCCTTGTGCCTTACGATTCATTAATTCGGAATAAGGGAGATGTTTAGTACCCCTATTTCGTTCTGATGGAGAAGATCGATCGCTATTAGCACGTTGTATGGGTGATCCAGCAGCTCTAGCCCCTCCTTGGGCCACACTTTCGTTTGAGAACCCTTTGGATTGGGCTCTAACACTTGGACCCACTCCTATACCCATCTTATTTGGGTTGTAACCCGACCCGATACCAGTTCTATCTGGGTTATTCGAAACCCATCCTTGATTTCCTCTTCCCATGCGTCCTTCGACTCCTCTACCACTTTGTTCCCCATATAACTCAATTTCTACGTTCCTCGCGATTCGCATAGCCTCTAAGCGGTTGATAGGATTGAAAGTGCGAACACGTCTTCGAATCTCCGGTCGAAGACCACCGATGAAATATCCCAAATATTGTTCTTCCGACAATCGTGATACCTGGGACGAAATGAATTCAAACTCCGACAGGTATTCCTCTATGCTTCCTGTTTGATTCAAGTCCTTAAGTTCCTCATAGGGATTGTCACTTCGACCACCTCCGTATCTCCCAATCAGCTCTTGTTTTAACTTCGTCCAAGTCAACCCCTCTCCAGAGTCGCGGAGAAGATTGAACCAATGGATAGTGGCCCCTGAACCTCGAAATAAGTCTCTGCGCGCGTAATCCATCCCACCGGGTCAGTTCCGTCGAATAAAGGCAATTCTACCTTCTTCGCTGTCATCCTTTCCTCCGGTGACGCTTCCATTTCTGGAGACGATGAAACCCGCTCTTCACTTCTTGCAGTATGCAATCTAGCAAATTCCTCCAACATAGATTGACGAAACTCCACCAACGATTGTCGCATTGAAGCCTCCATTGCCGTCAAACGCTCCTCCAATGCTTCCACTCTATCTGACATCTTCGGTGGCATGGAAAAAGCTTAACTCCGCTGGCTCTCCTCGCAGGTTTCCGGCAGGTCGGACCAGTGATAGAACTATGACCACAAAAACAAATCAAAAAAGCACAGCAAATGATAGTGTATGGAAACTGTATTATTGAATGTGTGAAAATGAGCAAAACGGTGGTATGACAATATAGAATATCTCCAGAGTCTATGACTCCTCCAGAGAGATCACTCTCCTTACCCTATTTCATAACAAACTTCCCGTCTCTCCCCTCTCTCTTTCCTCCCTTCTCAAATACTTGTCTCCTTTTGCCACGTCATTACCCTCCTAACTAATTAATATTCCCTGGGCCTGTTTTCTTCCTCCTAGACTAAACCTTCCATATCTTGGGCCTTCCACTAACATGGCCTTCTTCACCATCTTTCTCATGTTGTATCAGCCCCTCCTCAAGTGTTCTATCACGTTCCGTAGAGACTGAATTTCATTTCCCTGCTTTGGATGTGTTTTTTAAGGTCTGCTTCATAGAAAGCAAAACATGTACTAGAGCAATATACTATTGTAGGCTGCATCGAGAAAATGTTATTGTAGTTTTGTGAAAAAGGTAAAACGTGATGATAATAGTGTCTTGCAAAAGTTATTTACCTTATATTGTCTTATCTGCTGCTGCCTCAGATTTATCATTAAAATAATTCTAATCGACATCCTTTACCTAGGATAATGCATCTTGCTTTAGATTTATTCTGACGCTGAATCTCAAGTAACTTCCTGATGCGTGCATATTGCTATAATTGGCAAAAGTTTCTACAGACTTTGTTACCTTTTTTTACTTGGCTTTTAAAAGTGTCTTTTTGGCACCTGCAGATTGCTATAACAGGCAAAAGTTTCTTTACTTCTTCTTCCATTGCAGCAGACCTGATAATGAATAATATTCTGAAGATTGGTCGTCTTAATGTGATCGGAGATGTCATTTTGTTCCTTGGAAAATTGTGTGTCAGCCTCTCATGTGCTTTGTTTGCGTTCCTCATGTTAGAAACTCACAAATACAGATCTGCTCTTAACAAGACCTCGTCTCCACTCTTACCTGTTGTGGTATGTTTTCTATGTTCCAGGGTCATTAATACGCAATTCAATAATTACACATAAAATTCTTCTTCACTCTTTAACAGGGGAAAGCTTTTCAAATTGTTTATTTTATATTATTAAACTTGATAGCTCTTTGTGCCAATAAAATGGTCTGTTATTATATACATTTTTTATATATATATATATATATATATATATATATATATATATATAATATATATATATATTATTTATATTTTAAAATCATTATGTTAAATCACTGTGTTGCAACCTATAGCTATTTACGTAACTTGTATATATCTTGGGATTGTACATGAATCAATGGCTATGCAGCTGCACCACTAATTGCACGGTACAATACACATTAGACTCAATATACTCATGTTCCAAAGAAACTTTATGAGAAGTGTTAGAATATAATTAGCTATTACAAATTTTTAGGAAATCAAACATTACATAATATTGGATATTAGTATGATTGATTCTTAATTATTAGGTGTCTTTATTGTAGTTGATTCTCTTCAATAGTATAAATACATATTGTGTATTCTGACACACGATACATTCAAAACATATAAATATCTATAAGAATTGTTAAATATAGAGGAAAAACTGTATTGAGTTAATCTCCGTTATGTCTAAAATACACATAGGGTGAATATATTTATAATAAAGAGTGATACAAGTATATATGACAACCAAACATAAATATGGTAAATAGAAGATACTGTTACAAATAATATCAACAATATCTACCAATATCCACAATGTATATGATGAGGCTCCTGCGTCATGGTACTCGCCGGAAAAGCTCTCCAATCGGCATTCCACCGATTGAAACTCGCGGAGTGCGAGGGAAACGCAGTGGAATATTTCGGAAATGGAGTTTAAGCTCGGATCTCACTGGCTTGGTAAACCCTAATGAGGTTAAAACCTAATCTAGGGTTTAGGGTGAGCTGACGAAAGTGGGAGTATTCTCAACCAATCTATTTAACATTCATCTAAGCTAACCATTACATGAGGTTGGCTTTCCTTTTTATAGGTGAAAAGGCAACCGAAAAAACATAGAGATGAAAGGAAAACGTGAAAACAGAAACCCTATTAACTCAGGGTTGGTTGGCCTAAACAAAATTCCTAACTAATACAGTGAAAGGCGTGAAGCAGGAAGAGAGGGATGCTCGCGTGAGTAAACCCTAGGCAAGGTTGGCTTCAAAAGAAAGAGAAAGCTGTGCAGCAAAGCAATTGAAAGTGGGTGAAGAAACCCTAGCTGCACGCCTTTCTCGTGAAGAAAGACTGGTTAGAAAGATTGAAATGGGAAGTGAGGCTGCGTGACGAAACCCTAACGGTGCTCTAAGTTAAATAGAAGATACTGTTACAAACAATATCAACAATATCTACCAATATCCACAATGTATATGATGAGGCTCTTGCGTCATGGTACTCGCCGGAAAAGCTCTCCAATCGGCGTTCCACCGATTGAAACTCGCGGAGTGCGAGGGAAACGCAGTGGAATATTTCGGAAATGGAGTTTAAGCTCGAATCTCACTGGTTTGGTAAACCCTAACGAGGTTAAAACCTAATCTAGGGTTTAGGGTGAGCTGACGAAAGTGGGAGTATTCTCAACCAATCTATTTAACATTCATCTAAGTTAACCATTACATGAGGTTGGCTTTCCTTTTTATAGGTGAAAAGGCAACCAAAAAAACATAGAGATGAAAGGAAAACGTGAAAACATAAACTCTATTAACTAAGGGTTGGTTGGCCTAAATAGAATTCCTAACTGATACAGTGAAAGGCGTGAAGCAGGAAGAGAGGGATGCTCGTGTGAGTAAACCCTAGGCAAGGTTGGCTTCAAAAGAAAGAGAAAGCTGTGCAGCAAAGAAATTGAAGGTGTGTGAAGAAACCCTAACTGCACACCTTTCTCATGAAGAAAGACTGGTTGGAAAGATTGAAATGGGAAGTGAGGCTGCATGACGAAACCCTAACGGTGCTCTAAGAGGAAGAGAACGCGTGTTGGTTGATCTGCGGAAATGAAAGAGAACAGTTGGGTTGCGCATGTGGCTGGATCCGTGTAATGCAAAGTGATTGGGCTGAGTAAAGACAAAGCCCAATAGTCAGCTTCCACATTCCAACATTATGCCAGCTTTATTCCATACTTCATGATGCTCTGCAGAAACGGACGTTGGAAGAATTGGGCTTCTCGACCTCATATGATGATGCACGCTGATTGCAAGTATTGGTTGGGTGAAGAATTGGGCTGCACGCGTAGATTGGCCTAACAGAGACGCAAGGCTTCACTATGCCAGTAAGAAAAAGCATGTTGTCCACATTGGTGTGGTGAATTGGGTCCCAGGCCCAATATCAATTGGCAGCTTGGAAATAAAAGGCTGCAATAAGCAAAACAAGCTCAATTAAAACAATATTTATTTAATTGAAAATAAAGAAATTTAAAGAAATTAAAAAGAATAGGCCTAGGTGTTGGCCTAATGCTATAAGCCTTATTGAGGTCATATAATCCCCTCCCTCTTGAAGAGGATCTGTCCTCAGATCAAGAGGGTTGAGAAAGGCTCACAACAACTAAATTGAATGGTCCACCTGGATCAAACACAAATCTGCAACAGTCATCAAACAAAATGACATGAAAATCATAATGACTATGCAACATAATTGATTGGGGAATGTGTTAAAGTTGGCTTATAAATTTTGAAAAAGTTGGTATTAGGCCCACTTCAAAAAACAATGGCTTACACTTTGACTAAGATGATTTTTGAAAAGAATTTTAAAGTCAAAGTGTGTTTGCACAAGATGTGGAGGAGGATGAAATAAGGGAATGAGATGGAGAACAAAAAATTTGAGAAGGAAACAAAACAAAAGTTTTAATGAAAAAGTGAGAAGAGTTTAAAGATGGGAGAACTCCCTTTGGAAATGGGATCTTCATGTAAGGAATTGGTGAATGATTGATCACCAAATCCCTAACACCGAGTTCCGTTTTTGCTTTTGAAATGCGCGTTAACTCTACCACTTTAGATTAGATTTTAAGTTCACTCTCTTGTCTTATTTTCTCTCTTTCCTCTTGTTAGAATAAATAGTCTTAAAGGAGATTCATTTTCCTAGGAGCATGCTTTAGATCTAGTTCCTAGAAGCATGCTTTAGTCCTAGTTCCTAGGAGCATGCTTTAGTTCTAGTTCCTAGGAGCATCTTCTAGAATTCTCCTCTTTCCTCTCATCCATTGTATCTAATGTACTATAAATATTGAAACCTAAGAGGAGAGAACACACACTCTCAAATTCACTCTAAAATCTTCTTCTCTTTAATTTCAAGTTGGTATCAGAGCGGGTCGATCCCGCTCTGCCTGTCTATGTCAAAGGATTGGTCTTCCATCGTCCACCGCCGTCCACCGCCGTATTTTTGCCATCCAGCACCTGGGTTCGAGTCGCCTCGAGGAGCGCAATCCAACCCCGGTGGTCGCGCCTCCGTACGTTGCTTCACGCGCCGCCACGCGTCGTTCAACGCCACTGCTTCCATAGGCGCGTGGGTCTCACGCGCCGCCGTCCCGTCGCCAGATCATCTCCAGACCACCTTCGTCTGACTCGTCGGAGCACCGTGAGTCCATATTTGTTCTTTGTTTCTGGTTTCACAGCGTTTTGGTGAGTCTCCTAGGGTTCTCTCTCCTAAAACCCTAAGATTCTTTCTTGACCCCTGTTTTTTGTTCGGTTCTGCTGTTTTTTCTTCGGATAGTCCACCAGCTACTGTCAACTTATCATGTCTTCAAGGAGTATTCCATCTTTTTCGGGCACTACTTCCATAATTTTGGAAAAATTAAATGGAAAAAATTACTTGTCTTGTTCTGCATCTGTGGAACTTTGGTTCCTTGGTCAAGGGTTTCATGATCATTTGGAAGAAGATGGAAGCTCAGTGCCACAAGATCAAATTCAGCAATGGAAGAAAACTGATTTTCAGCTTTGTGCTCTACTTTGGCAATCAGTAGAGCCTAATATTTTGAGTACGCTTAGGGCCTTTAAAACATGTCATTCTTTTTGGAAGAAGGCCCAAAATATATTCGCAAATGATATCCAACGGCTCTACGATTCGGCTAATCGACTATCTTCTTTAAAGCAATCTGACAATGATATGGTAACTTTTATGGCTGAAGCTCAATCTGCTGTTGAGGAATTAAAGGTGTTCTTAGAAGTGGACTCATTAGAAGAAATAAAAGGAAAGTTGGATAAGTTTTACATGGTTATGATTCTTCGAGCAATGAATCCGAAATTTAATCATATTAGGGATCAAATTCTAACTAGTCAAGAAGTCCCTTCTATGGAGAACCTGATAACACGTCTCCTTCGTGTTCCATCCCTTAAGCATAGAAATGTCCAAGAGAATGCTGAGTCTTCTGCTATGATTTCATTTCGTGGTAAAGGAAATCGTGGTGCTAGAGGAGGGCGTGGTGCTAGAGGGCGTCCCCAATGCACATATTGTAAAAGAATGGGCCACATTCAAGAGAATTGCTACTCACTACATGGCTTTCCTGGAAAGACAACCAATATTTCCAAAGCTGAAAGTTCTGAGACAAAATTCTCTGAAGAAGAATATCAGGAATATTTAAAGTTGAAATCCAGCAACCTAGCTCAATCATCTACAACTCCTAGTTTGTCAACTGCTTGCATTTCACAATCTACGGAGAGTCACAACCCATGGATTATTGACTCAGGTGCATCTGATCATATTTCTGGTAATATCTCCTTGTTCTCCTCTCTCTCCTTTCCTAAAACATCTCATTTCATAACCTTTGCTAATGGATCCAAAGTAGCTTCCCAAGGAATTGGTCAAGTTTCTCTTTCTCCTTCTTTGAACTTAAAATCTGTTCTTTTCGTTCCTGAGTGTCCCTTTAGTCTCATCTCTTTAAGTCAATTAACAAAATCATTAAATTGATCAGTAACCTTTGATGCCAACTCTTTTGTCATACAGGAACGTGGTACGGGTCGGATGATTGGCGAAGGACATGAATCTAGAGGCCTTTATTACCTTGGTTCTAGCCCATCTATATCTTGTGTTGCTTCATCTCCTAAATTGCTACATGACCGCTTAGGACATCCTCATTTGACGAAACTAAAGAAGATGGTCCCTGAACTCAATAGTCTCCAAACTTTGGAATGTGAATCATGTCAATTAGGGAAACATGTGAGGTCTTCTTTTCCTAAACATTTTGAATCTAGATGTGATTCTGTTTTTTCTATTATCCATTCTGACATTTGGGGGCCAAGCCGTGTGTCATCTTCTGGCTTCAGATATTTTGTTATTTTTATTGATGAGTTTTCTAGATGTACCTGGATTTATTTAATGAAGGATCGTTCTGAACTTTTGCAAATTTTTACATCCTTTTTAAATGAAATTCAAAATCAATTTGGGAAAATAATCAAAATTTTCAGAAGCGATAATGCTAAAGAATATTTTTCCTCTGAATTATCCACGCTCTTAAACTCACATGGCATTTTGCATCAGTCTACTTGTCCTCATACACCTCAACAAAATGGTATAGCAGAAAAGAAGAATAGACATCTAGTTGAAACTACTCGTACCTTATTGCTTGGTGCAAATATGCCGATTCATTATTGGGGTGATGCTATCCTAACTGCATGTTATCTCATTAACAGGATGCCTTCTTCTTCTCTTAAAAATAAAGTTCCTTATTCCATTCT
>Ga0214543_1012746_pt1 | contig 10990 bp, 9 predicted proteins | sample CNSS2metaG_FD_160094 | JGI IMG/M metagenome (GOLD analysis project Ga0214543, IMG submission 160094) | Root nodule microbial communities from cowpea collected in UCLA plant growth center, Los Angeles, California, USA - CNSS2 | ecosystem: Host-associated > Plants > Roots > Nodule | place: USA...
ATATATATATATATATATATATATATATATATATATATATATATATATATGCACTAATAAATTACTAGAAAGTGATTAATCTTCTTAAACTGTCCAATCGGACAATTCAAGATTCAATACATTTAAACTATTAGTATTGTATCCCCTTATATCTAATTTTTAAAAAAAATGTAGTTCTTTTAAAATGAAAACTCGAGGATAATACATAATTTTCGTATTGAATCTCAAACGGGAAACTAAGGCTAACTCATAGTATGTACAAATAATCCAAACAATTTCAATTCCAATGAAAACCAATACTTGCAATAATCAAAATTGAAAATTAATATATAAAAAACGGAAAATGAAACAAAAACGAGTTAGAAACTTACCTTGGAGGATCCATGGTACGACACTTGCTGGAAAAACCGAGAAAGAGAGCCATGCACGAAATGGAGGTGCAGCACCAGCGGAGGCGATGCCGCGACGGTGGTCGGAGGATCCTGGTGGCAGCGACGGAGGAGGGTGGTGGCAGCGACTGTGACAGGGAGAGAGACGAAAGAGTGACACGATAGTGACAGGAGGTGCAGCATAGAGAGGGTTCGCATTCGCCTTCACCTTCGCCTTCGCGTGGTTGTAGTGGTCAGAGGTGGTCGGAGGTGGTCGAAGACTCTGGTGGCAGGTGTTAGGTGAATCGAGGCCTAAAACTTGGCTGGAATTGCAAAAAAGCTACTGCACCATTATATGCTTCGGTTCCTGGGTAACCGAGGCATATAAGGCGAGGTAAAAAGGAATTTCTTCACTAGTGATACAAACTTGAGCATACATTTAATTACTAACAACAGAAGCAATTGTGGAACTTTTCCATTTCAACTCTATCATTATCTATCAATTTTGAGGACATTGACATTTAGAGAGCTTGTCACCTTTTTGAACACGTGCAAACAAGAATGAATGTTAAACCTAGACGACTTTATCAATGTATCCTCTTTGAGACAATCCAAGAATGCCATGTGACCTGTCACAAAAACTGAATTCTTGGAACAACAAAAGCATCGCCAAGGTCCACCATATCAAAGTGGCTATTTGACACAAATTTTGTCCAAGTCAAAAGTTCAACCTGGTACTAGAAATGAGGATATCGTCAACATATAAGAAGAGAATGATGAATTGACTCCCACTAGCCTTCAAGTACATGCATTGATTTGAGACATTTTCCATGAAGCCAAAAGAAGTGACCATCCAGCCAAATATCAAATGTCATTGTCTAGAAGCTTGTCTAGGTCATAAATAGACTTCTTCAACCTGCAAACTAAATGCTCTTTGCCTTATTTAGCAAAAGCTATCAGGTTGATGTCCTCATGGTGTGTTTCAACACCATCAAAGACACTTTGTTTAAGTGCTCCAATTTCTTACAAGGAGCTCTCTAGACCGTTGTGGAATCACGAGTAATCAGGAGTAAAAGCGGGAGGCTCTTCTTCTCTCAAAGAAGAGTCCATATTGGTAATTGCCATATATAAGTTCAAAAAGATTCTTTCCTATCCTTAAAATTTGTCCTATTCAAAGTTTTTACCGAAGTCAATTGCATGGGAAAGAGCCAATAACAACAAATAAACATCAAATATGCATAATCATTGTGCAATAAAATTTAATGTTTCTGAACACACCGTCAACATGCATGTCTATAATACCAAATTTCTCATTCACCATGGCCTAAGGGTCCCGAATCATAATAAATAAGAAATATAATTAAGAAATAAAATACAATGCATAACTCATGTCATAAAGAAATCTAATACCGATATGGTACAAGGCAAATAATTGACATAAGTAAATATTCAAAGTACATTGTATGAAGAAATAAAATAAAATACGAGCATGATTGACATTGATGTAATATAAAATTAATTAATGAGATAACACACAAAAATTTCATACAATTGTATCCACGATAGGTGAATTCAGAATCATATAAAATTATATTAATCATGCTTAACAAAATATAAGAAAATTATATTATGCATGGACAACCCTTAAATTAAAAAAAATACTATTGTCTTATATAATTAAGTTTTATTCATGAAATTAAGTTTTATTCATGAAATAATTAAAATTAAATTATTTCATTCACAGAAAATCTTATATAATTGTGCCCACGATAGATGAGATCACAATCATATAAAATTATATTACTCATGTTTATCCAAACATAATAAAATTATATAATGCATGAAATAATTATATTTAAAAGAAATATCTCGACAATTTATGTAACATTCCGACCGGATATTACGGATTTTTAATAAAATAAAGAAAATAAATAAACACGTCGCAGTGAATAATACCTCATTTCCCATAAAGCGCGGGAAATTTAAATTTTTATTACTTCCAAATAAAATCCAAAAATCCAAAGTTTATAAAAAGAAAATAAATCAAAGTTATCTCATTAGAGTTTACATATTATTTCAAAACCATAAAATAATAAAATCTCCCGAGATATCCCCTCTCTATGGCTAAGCTCCACAGAACCACCTGCATCAACATCATCTGCTCACGTGTACCGCGTACACGATCATCGCTAAACACAAACAGATAGGGTGAGCTTAACAGAATAAACATATGAATATTTATATATACATATAAAAATACATTTATTTTCATATAGATCATACAATCTCCCAAAAGGATTTCCTCATTCGATTCCATATCACATGGCCACAACCATGTTATTCGTATTCTACATCTTCTAGTGATTACCTCAAGGTGACTTGCTGCCATACCTATCGGTCACAATCGATAAAGCACGTGTGGGAAACCATTGCTACAGATCACACATCGTAACGCCAGGTGGAGTTCCCAAATACGAACAAAGTTCGCATCGTCGCAAGACTACCAAAATCGTCAGTCAATTATTGAGGAGGGCAATCTATCTGAACCCATCCGTATTAGCCACAACCAGCACACTCACACCAACAACACTCGCCTGGCGAAACCATCTTCACTGCCAGGCGGAACGCACACAGGACCCCCTTGTTTCATTGCTATCTCCTGGCGGTCTAGACTCTACCGTTGGGCGCCACACCAATAACATCGCTCCTACTGGTTTTTGCACATTTTTGCCATGTTTCACCTCTTATGTCTTGGCTATCATACATCCAATTGTTGAATCCTAATATATATGTGTACATCTTATATAATACTATTGTTCTTACTCTCTTAAGGTTCATTATTTCTAGAATACCCATGGTCTAAGTACTTAGATCAAACCTATACATCAACCATACCGATTCCAGCATCTCATACTATCTTAGGATTAGTGTTGACAGTCTCCTCATAGTAACCTTTACATAATCTACTCATATTCGCACCTCAACCTCATATTATGCATTACACGCCAATATGCTAATTGTTCCTATGAACCGATTGTCAATTACCCCAAGTCGCCCATCCAATCTACAAGTTGAGCTTTTGAGAACCTACACCGCTCTCTGTCATAATTTGTATTTCAACTCCAATTCCATTAAAATCATATGACACTAACCCACTCATTTGCTTCCATCCCCTTTTATTCATAGGTTTCTCACCAACTCTAAAGATATTGCCAAAGGTTCATTTTCACTAATTATTCAATACTGTTTCATATCAAGATCATTGTCACATCCAACGCGGACCCAGTATGCTAAAAATAGTCCCAAAACGCTCCTAGTAGTGCGTTGTCGCCTGGCGGCACACTATAGCCCACTAGGCGGTGCACCAGCCATGGATAATTTCGGATTTCTATCACACCTGCTACCCACTTCCTTCATTACCCTTTCTCACTTCTTTGTCCAATCTTCTTTGTTTCAACCAAGAATACAGTAATGAGGTTACAACAATCAACTAAAACTATTTCCAGCACAATTTTACTACCAATTTACCATAAAGACTCACGAAAACCAAAAACCCTCTATCTTTCCCACCTTACCATTGTTTCATTCGAATTAATCCCCCGTTTCATGAAATTCCAAGACAATTCAACATCAAATCACCTTCTAACCATTAACTCTGGTTCCCCTATGATCAAAATCACTCCAGAACCTCAAAACCATAAAAATTGAACCAAACGGGTTCGTGTTGCCTAGCGAGTATTCATCATCGCCAAGCATTTCATCAAAAACCCAAAGATTTGGGTTAGAAGCTTGTGTCGCCTGGCGGTACAGGGTTTCACCGCCAGGTGGTTCCTCGAGGGAACCCAAAAAGCACTAAAATGGCATACGCCGCTTGGCGGCTATGAACAGCCTGCCAGGCGATTTTTGGAATTTTTCTAGAAAACACAAAATTCAACATACAACAAGATGAAAGCATGCATATTCACGTCACACATCATACAATTAATAAAAGTTATAACGCTAACGTGATAAAACTCCCCTAATCTGGAATTCCTTTGCTTATCAATAGAGAATATGTTTGTTCCCTGATCACCAATGGCCTCCCTTTGATTCTACTTAATTCTGCCCTAAAGCTTCACTCAATCCTGACCACTCTCAAATTTTTGTGCTCTCTTCTGCAACCACAATGACAGCCCAATCAAACCTTCTCTCTTACCTCAAATGACCTTTTAAATGGGTCTTAAATTGTGTTTAATGTAGAAAAACGAAAATGGCATTAATCATAGGTTAATTACCATTCAATGTCCTAATTCATTCTGTTTTTCAGCCACCCTTGGCTGCCATTTCTACTAGGGTTTTCCTTTAACCCTTCAAATTCAAGCCAAAGCCAAAAATAACAAAAATGAAGTTTAATTTGGGTTCTCCAAGGCTTGAACCCACAACCATGCCAAAGCCAAGTCAATGCTAAACTATTCAACCCATTCATATTTCATGATAACTAATACAATTCAATAATTACATTATTCTCAATCATGATCAATATAATTTAAAATAGGTTTAATTATGCCTTTGGTCCTTATTTTGGAGTCAAAATCTCAAAATGGTACCCAAATTTTTAAAAGTCTCAAAATGGTCCCCTTTTTTGTTGAAACGTCTCACGTTTGCCCTTCCCGTTAAGTCAAGGATGATGCCGTCAGAGGGAGTGCCACGTGTCAGTTCCTCGATTTTTTGTATTTTTGTATTTTTTTATTTATTTTTTATTTATTTTTAATTTTTTTTTTTTTGAATTTTTTTAAAAAAATCAAAAAAATTGCCACGTGTCAAGCTGTCATCGTGCCACGTGGCAGTGACAGTGACACGTGTCAGTATTACGCCACGTGTCATTTTGTTAGTCTCAATTTGGTCCCTTTATTTTAATTTGTCTCAATTTAGTCCCAATTTTTGTAAAAATTAGCAATTTTGTCCCCCTTCAAATTTAAACAAAATTTAATTTTATATAAATGTTATACAAATATTTTTATTAAATTTGATATTTGTATTCAAATTGATATTTTTATTATATATTTTTCAAAATTATTTTTCACATTCAACTTTACTAAAAATTATTTTAAAATTTTAAATTTATGTGTTTTATTGTAACATGAACTAGGTAATTATGAATTTTTTTTCTATTAACATTATTTTCTATTAACAACTTTTAAACCATTTTAAATAAAGTTCAATGTAAAATATTAATTAAATGAACTTAATTTGGTTAAAAATATTTACTTGAAATATCAATTTTGATGGAAATATTTGTGTACATTTATACAGAAATTAAATTTGATTTCAATTTGGAGAGGGACAAAATTGCTAATTTTAAAAAAAATTGGGACTAAATTGAGACAAATTAAAATAAAGGGACCAAATTGAGACTAAGAAAATGACACGTGGCGTAATACTAACACATGTCACTGTCACTGCCACGTGGCACGACGACAGCTTGACACGTGGCAATTTTTTTAATTTTTTTAAAAAAATTCAAAAAAAAAATTAAAAATAAAAAAATTTTCAAAAAAAATTAATAAAAAAATTCAAAAAATTGAGGAACTGACACGTGGCACTCCCTCTAACGGCGTCAACGTTGACTTAACGGCAAGGGCAAACGTGAGACGTTTCAACAAAAAAGGAGACCATTTTGAGACTTTTAAAAATTTGGGTACCAATTTGAGATTTTGACTCCAAAATGGGGACCAAAGGCATAATTAAACCTTTAAAATAATAACAATTAAATAAAACACAATTGGCATACATGGGACTTGAACCCAAGTCCTCTCACATAATAAAGTATTCTCAACCCTTTGAGCTAGTACTTTTCCTAGTCATACAAGTTAGAGTTTAAATTCTACGGGTCTTACAATTTACACAATAAAATGACACGATTTTCCGACTACATGATCACCATCATTCGACGGTGAAATCCAAAACAATTGAAATTAAAATACATGGATATACATAAACATAAATGTTTAACATTTTTCCCGAACCATCTACTTAAAAGATGTCACTCTAAATATAAGGTCATAAATGCTAAACATTTAATTTGCTCATAAAATATTAAATTATCATAAAAGTGAATATTTATTTATATATCAAAACAAAATATATTAAATATATATATATATATATATATATATATATAATATGTATAATGAAATCCAAAATACTATTCACACATGATTCATAATTGGTATATACATATACTATTTATTTTAAATTCATGCCTGTTATATCTTGTGCACCCAATTATACACACGTAACATGTATTTCATTTCTAATGTGCTAGCGTAGCGTATATGTATATGTTACAAGGATTTCAAACCACATTAATAATTACATCATGAGCGAAAAGGTTTACCGACCATGTTATTCAAATCAATTTTTGAGACTTAATTTTACAAATAACCAAAACCAATAAATTTTCTCTTGAATACACCTACACCAAATATTAACGTAGCCAATTTTACAAATAAAATACAAATGCTACATAGGATTTATGAATGGTACACAAGTGATATACTTAGACACAATGGCATTCTGCAACATATTTTAGGTGCCAATAAAGATCTGATGGTGCATCAACTGTCAATAAAAAATGGCAAAAGGCTGAAACTCTACTACTGACATATGATGGTCTTAGCAGAAGTTGCACCACAATGGAGTTGGGATAGCAGATAATAATAAAACCGAACTCACAGTAACAATGGCAAGACACATGAATTTCAAATGAATCCATACATGTACACAATCCAATCAATAAAAAACATGTGCAATTAGAATAAGCATTCAATTACACATTGCACAACAAACCCCTTTCTCTCTCTCCTCTCTCGTGAGTCACCAAAATAAAAAAACCACCACCGTGATGCACTTGAGCTGCAGCCATAGAGAACCAGTGACTCCAACGCGAGGTACGAACCTGATCTGCTTCCGAAAACGCAATTACCATCGCCACCCTGACAGAACCACGAAGAGTCATCGCATACTCTGAACACCGTCACAGACGCTAGCAGCTCAAGCAGACCCACCATCGCACCAGATCACCGTCGCAGCCTTTGCCGTGAGCACCTCGCCATGGTCAAAGCAGAAGTCGCGAGTCGCCGCTACGAAGCCACCACGGGCTCGAACAAGAGTGCCGGTCCATTGCGCGAGCTTTGAACGAAGCTGCCGGTGACCACCGTGACGCTGACGAACAGAACGTTGTTGCGCGAAACGCAGCCATCACGAGCTCCATGGAAGATGAGGAACAACACCTCCTCGTGACACCAAGGAAGAAGTCCAGAGGATGGCAAAAAACGATTCGTAGCGTAGAAACCCATGAGAACATAAAAGATTGGTGACCCACGGAAATACCAGAGAAGAAACTAGATTAGGATTTAATCAAAACAAAATTAGGGTTCTTCACAACATTTGGGAAAATGGTTCTAAACCCTCGAGAAAGATTAAACGCAGAGCAGCAAGACCATATTTGAGATTTCGCATAATTAGGGTTTTGCAAATTGGAAACATAATTTTAATCACAAATCTAATATACTCTCATACAAATTGTTAGATTATAAATATTAAACCCATCATGAGAAGCATGAAATCATTGATATAATCAATTATTCCCAAATATTAATAGCAGATCCTAATATAATTGTAGAATGCAGAAGCATACCTGAACAATAATTAGGAACACAATATAGATGAAAAATGATACTTGATTTGCCAAATAGAATCAATGAAAGATTAAGAGGTTGTTTACGTGTGAGACGATACTGCTCTCTTTACTGGTAGGAAGTTATCCAGTAATGTATCTTACAAATGTGTTATTACGTCGTTATCACAAAACTCCTAAACCAGCCCTAACCCCTCTCACTCTACACCTTCCAGAAAAGAACAGTTTCTCAAACACTCTTGTTTTCTCTCAATAGAGCTCTGCTAGAGTTGGTCCCGTTCTTCATCGAGCTAGTTTAACTCCACTTCAATTCCACGTAAGTTGGTCTTCAATCCATAACTGCTCTTCTCTCTAGCTTTACTTTTGTGTTTCCAACTAGGTTCATCGTAGTGACCTCATTTTGCTTATGGTATCGGTATTTTCAGCTCATCAAGTTGTTCTTGGAGTTGTGGTACTCCTTCGTAGTGTGCTCGTGTTATTAGCTCTCCTTTGTCCAAGTAAGGCAAGATAGGGTTCCTTGTATTTTCTGAATGTTTGCCTATTTTTAACTTGCTTCGATTTCGTATGGCTTGTGTGCTACTATGGTTATATAGGATGCTCGGTTGTGTTGTTTAGGTTTGTATACGTATGGCTGATGCAGGTACGAACAATGGCCAGAACTGATATTCTCGCCCAGGCGAGCTTGTCTCGCCTAGGCGAGAATAGCAGAAACTGGCCCAAGTTGCTGCTCGAGCTCTCGCTCAGGCGGAGAGCTTTCGTTTTGAGCGAGGAAGAATCTCGCTCAAACGAGAGGGTCTCGCCTAAGCGAGAACTCGTGGTGTCCTGTTGTAGTTCGCTTGGTTGTAGCTCAGGCAAAAGACCTCACCTTTGGACGAAGAGTAGTCTCGCTCAAGCGAGGAGGTCTCGCCCAAGCGAGAACTCGTGAACCCTGTTATGCGTTCTGTTGGTAGTCTCACCTAAGCGAGGACATATAGCTTGAGCGAAAGACTTCTTTCGCCTGAGCGAGGGTTCATGGCTTGAGCGAGACTGGTGCTGGAATTTGTGTTCTTTTCCATATTTTGGTTGCTTGTTGTATGGTTGGCTGGAGTACTCTATTTAAAGTATGAAGTATGTGAATATCCATGTAATATCTCATGTATGGTGCCATATATATTGGATGAGATTAAATGGGGATGAGATGTTACTATGATGAACATGAAATGGAAAATATGAATTTTGTTGGATGGTTGGTTATAAATATTGGCATGGAACTAATATGCATGATAACTTTATGCTCGGTTGGTGAGACATAATTTTGTTATGGTTTAGGACGTAATTCCATGAATCTCTAGGTGAGATGTCATGGTCGTGCCTCATGGTCAGGACATAATTCCCCGATGGTTTTGTGGTGGTGCCTCATGGTCAGGACGTAATTCCATGGCCCCTGTTAGTGGGAGCTCATGGTGGTGCCTCATGGTTAGGACGTAATTCCACGAAAGTTTCGTGGTGGTGCCTCATTATATAATTTAGTAAGGATTCAAGTAAGGATTGCATCATGAAACTCTAAAGAGCCAGTTAATCTCACGTAGAGTGTACTGACTCAAGTGGTGAGAGTAGCAGGAGACCCTAGTCTTTGGTAGGATAATGGCCTTAGATGTTTGAAGGCTAACCTTGTGCATGGTAGGTGAAACCCATTGGCAATTGGCTCTGCAAAGCAGTAGAGGCCACCACAAGTGCAAACATCCATTGAATCTGACTGATTATATGTATCTGGATAATTGAGTCTTAGAGTCGTGCTTGTTGGTCATCATATGCTTTGTTGTTTTATGTATCTTTGCCCTTTTAAATTGTATTCAATTGTATGATAAAACATTTTCCACTCTAGCTTACCCTTTTTGTTTGTTTGTATGTTTTATGTGTGCTGTTCTCCTTTTGCGATGATCATCAATTTATTGATGTGAGTAGATGTGGGAACTTCTCGTTGTCGTCAAGGTGATGGAAATTCCACTACGTAGTTATTCTTGGATTGGATTCCCTACTTTGAGTCTCCTTTTTGGGTTGTGGCCTATGTATTAACTGTCCCATGAGCAAGTTTTATGGGATACTGTTAAACCTTTGTTGAGTTTTGTTGATGGCATCATGGTGTGCCTTAGTCTTTCTCTCTTATTACTTTGGATAACTGTAAGGAGTGACGTTTCTACTCCATGACAATACCCTTTAAATTATTCTATTTGATGTTTCATTTAATTATGTTTATTTATTAAATGGGATGTTACACATTTCATTGAGCGAGCTATCTTAAAAAGTTTCATTTCATTGAATTAAATTGACTGATTAAATTGGGCAAGAAAAATTTAGAGTTTTGCTTATTAAATGATACATCAAGTATTTATTACCGAAAGATGCAATTATTCTTTTATCATATGCTTGAGTTAAAACCTAGGCATATATATAGTTAAATACTTGTACTACCAAATATCAAATACACTATACACAATTCACATAGAAGAAACTAAGACACAATTCACTTTTGGGTGTCTCATTTTTCAAAAACAGACCAGCTTCATCCTCCCTCTTAGAACTGCCTACGTGAGCTCTACTAGGGTTTAGCTCCCATTATTCGTTGCGCTAGAAGAACTCCATTTTATTCCACGTAAGTTGGTTCTCAATCTGTACCTTTCTCTTTTCTAGCTTTGTTTTCATGATTCCAACTAGGGTTCACCTTGGTAACCTCGTTTTAAATTTGTTCCACTATTTCTAGCTCACGAATCTCATCTTTGAGCTGTAGTGCTCATTTGCTTAGGTGTCAATGTCTTTTTGATGAGTTCAAATTTTTGCCCTCATTTAATATTTAAATTTGGGGATTTAATTGAATTTTCGGTGCTTAAAGATTGATTTAATTAGGATTTGTGATTATTGGATTTATTGAGTAAGTTTGGTAAAAGTGGCGTAAAAATTGATTTTA
>Ga0214543_1012757_pt1 | contig 10974 bp, 4 predicted proteins | sample CNSS2metaG_FD_160094 | JGI IMG/M metagenome (GOLD analysis project Ga0214543, IMG submission 160094) | Root nodule microbial communities from cowpea collected in UCLA plant growth center, Los Angeles, California, USA - CNSS2 | ecosystem: Host-associated > Plants > Roots > Nodule | place: USA...
ATTCAAAAAATTAATAAAATAAATAGTTTATTAATGTTGTAATTAATTTGTAATATTTTAATTAGCTTGATTGAATATAATTATTTATATTAACAGAATCAATAAATTAAAAATTTTATTATAATAAGACTAAATATAATTCTTAAGCGATATCAAAAAATTTAATTGAGTGAGCAAATAAAAAATACAAAAATATACATCATTGTTTATATTGTTTATATGTACAATTTCTTTGGTTATACATCCTTTTTAATCTTCCTAACATTCTTACTAATATAAATTACTATAAACTTTCTTCGCTTTTATTATCTTTGTCACGTATTCAATTAATTAAATTAATTTTAAATATTTAATTAATGAAATAAAACTCCAACAAACATATATCATTAAAACATTAATGAGATTACAACTGTACCTACCAATATATTTCTGAATGTTATTCATCATGAAATTTATTGTCAAATAAGAAAATCACGTAAGGGAGAAAGTAATAAGAGTAAAAAAAATAGGAGTTGTAATATCATTCATATCACTTGAATTATACATGGAGGACTCTAAAACTCATATTCTCCGGCCATAACAAATTTTTTATTGCTAATTTGGTTGCTATATAAATAAATGTTAATATATACTAATTTGTAACCACTATTAGGCGGCTATATCAGTCATATATTTCCAACCAACTTTTTCTGTTGCAATTGAGATGATATGATTTATATCATACTCTCACGTAAAATAAAATATATCATCTTTTCAATATCATATCAAAGTACTATTATATTCATAAATTTAAATGGAAATTTTACATCAAATTCTCTAGTAGTTTATTAGGTTTATAATTAGATGGTTGTGGAGAAAATATTTTATGGTCATAAATCATGTATAGCGAACTTTATTGATGTTGCTTTTGTTGTAGTGATAGATTTTCGTAATACAATCCTGCTGATCAAGTTTGTGCAATTGTCCGGTGATCGAATCCTTTAATAGATCATGTAATAAGAAACACATTATGAAAACAAAAGTGAAATTATTTATTTAAATCGATTTAATGTTCATATAGAATGGATGAATTGTTGATTTAACAAATGAACATCATTAAATTTTGTAATTTATTAATTAAAAAAATTATTCTAGAATGTGTTACTATAATTTGTATCAAAATAAAAGAAAAAAAAAACTATGAACTATATTGTTTCTCATATTTCATATGTGACTCTCTTAATATTCAAATTGAATATGTATATATATTATCATTTTAAATTATAAATAATTTCAACTTATGTATTTTTTTTATAAATTGGTAGACATAGAAAGAATGCTAATAAAGACTCTGATCATCAATAATAAAGATATCTCATGCAACATGGAAGACATATCTCTTGTTCTTTGTCAAAAAGTAAAAATATATTATTAAAAACTTTTAATTAATTCATGGAATTATGCTAAATTTATATCTATGAAAACCAATCCTAGTACATAATGATTGAAATTACAAAATATATGAGAATTAATTTAAAACACAAGGAACATTATTAAATTCATACCAATGAAAAATAAAATTATAACTGCATTCAATCAAATATACAAATTATTGAACATTAATATTAAGAGACTTTATCAAGTTCAAAGCTTCTTCAAATCACGTTGACAACAGCTTAGTCCCAGCCAAGTGCAACTGGTTCGAATTGCTCACTGCACATAATCTCACTACACACAAAATAATTCAAGTTAGACTCTCAAGTGAATTGTATTATCACATATAATAGCACCTAAAAACACTAATTGAAAAGGTGATATGCACTTTAAAAATTGGCTCAGACTAATTAAGATAATTAGAGAAAAATTAACAAAATCACAAACTAAAATTTACTTTAGAATTAAGAATTCTTGAGTAAATTTGATTAAATGCAATTATTAATGTTTATGTTCAATAATTAGTATATTTGATTAAATGTAACTATAACTCTTTTCCATTGGCATGAATTTAACAAATTCCTTGTGTTCTAAATTAAATCTCACTTTGTAAGGATATAAATTTAACATTCTTCTATGACTTAATTAAAAGTTTTTAATAATATTGTTTACTTTTTGACAAAGAACAAGGCATATGTCTCTCAACTTTGTTTATGGTTGATCAAAGTCTTTATTATCATTAATGTTATGTCTAAGAATTTAAAAAAAATAATCATACGTTAAAATTATGTTAATAATATATATATATATATATATATATATAATATAAAAATATATTTAAAATTTTTTAAATTTTTTAAATTGTAGGTAATATATATTAGAAATTAATAAAAATTAAATTTTTTTGTATTTCTTTTATTTAAACATAACATTTAATGTAAATATAAAATAAAATATAAATTTAAATATAATAAAAAATAAAAATATTTAGGTTTAATTTTTCTTTTGGTCCCTGTTTTTATTTAAAAATTGACACTAGAATTAAGTTAATTACACCAACAAAGCAAATTATTCATATTAAGAGTCTCAATTTTAATGAAAAGATCATTGATTTGTTTCGAAGAATTTAACGAAATTTATCATAAAAGATCGAATTACATCAGTTTTTTCAAAAATCGGGATCAAATTGAGACTAAAAAAATTGGAGGACCAACTTAACATTTTTAAACCAAAACATGAATCAAAAGAGTAATTAAACCAAATATTTATTAACATAATTTTTATTTTCCTTTTTATTGTCTTTTTAATTTTTCACATATTGTAATAATTTCTCACTCTCATATGTCTTTTTTTTTTTATTTTGAAAGAAAAAAAGTTAGACATAAACTCGTTATATTTCTCATTTATCCTCTTCATTTCCCGTCTCTTGTCTTACTTGATAATGAAAACATTATTTTTTTATTTCATGAGCTTTTTGTATAGTTTTTTATGAATATAGAAAAAAAATAGTGTATTATGTATTAATAATAATGAATATATTTTTCTTTTAATAATTACATGTCTCAATTTTTTATTAGATTATGATCAATTATTTTTTAGTATTATTTACAAAAAAGGTATATTGATAAATAATGAAAGAATAAATTAATCGTTTAAGAGTGATGAAAATGAAATTATTGAATAAAACAATATAGATTCTACCTCTTCACATATTTTGAAGCATTATACTAATGATAAAAAATGTTCAGTTAAAGAAGTCATTTTTTGAAGCATTATACTAATGATTGAATCTAATGATCTCAAAATTATATTATTTTGGCCCCTCCGACGCTTTTGGTCAAGATCCGCCACTGATGAGGATGTATATATCCCCGCGATAATACCCGTCCCCGCCACATCTCCCTTCGTATTTAAATTATTAAAATATTAATTAATTAACTATATATATATATATATATATGTATATATACTTTCTATTTTCATTTCTTCTAATTATTTGGTTTGTCATGAAATCCATTTGCATCTCCAATATATTTTTCATCTTATCATAACCTTTATGTAATTATGTTAAAATGATGCATGTCAATTAAAAAAAATTATGTCTCACATTTGATTATTTCTATTATTTTTTAATATTTTTATTCATTATATATTTTCCTTTAACATGAGAATGTTTAATACTCTCAATTTAATTGTTTAATAGCATAAACCTTTCATTTACTAGTAATAAAAAAATTATTTACTTACTATTATTCATTTTTGTTTCATTTGAAGAACTCTTTTGTTTCGCTAAAACAATTTTCGTTATTTCTCAACCATTGAGTATATATGTTAATATTTGAAAACATTTCTTAAATTTCTAAGGTATTTTTCATCTTATCATATCCTTAATTATACATTTGTTTTTCTTTATGCGATTTCTTTCAATAGTCTCTCAAATTGTTTTTAAGACACACATTTGTTAATTTTTTTATATTTTTATTTGCTGTTTATTTTCATCATGTAGAATACTATTTCGATATATTTTATCTAATTATTTTTTATTTTCTAACTTATTATCAATCATACTGTAATTTTTTCACTATAAATAAAGAACTTTTATTTACTACAATAAAAATTTAATGTAATTGCCATGAATATTTTTTTATCACCATCCAACATATATTGGAGTTCAAAAGATACAGGATCTATGTCAAAAATTTATTATTATGTTTATTATTTGTTCTTTGCATCATTTTGATCAAGTGACGTATTATAACTTTTATTAGTGTATACAAAAGAGATTTATTAGAATTTAAAAAATTGAAGTAAACAAACATTTAAAATGTATTTTAATTTGAATATTCGTTTCCTTTTATATTTTTTTAAAATATTTTTAAATTTTATCAACTAGGTTTCATTAATGTTTGTAAATTTAGTAAATATTTTAGTTCTCATCAAATTTTATTTGGTATTATAATCTAAAATGTAAACAATTATAATTTATTTTAAAGTATTTGATATCGAACAAACAATCATTCTCCTAATATTGAATATTTGATAATATTATGTTTCATTTACATAATTTTTTATTGTTTTATAAAAATTAATTAAAATTAATATTGAAATATAAGAAAACGGGTACGAGTATGGGTACAAGATTATATACGTTACCTGGTGGAGATGGAGATGAGAGAAAAGTTCAATACCCGTTGGATTTGGGTATGTGGATGTTGATGAATTTTTTCTACGAATATAAATATGGAATAGCGAAACCCATCCTCACTTCGTCCCGTTGCCATCCCTACCTCCCACCTTTATATATTGGAAACAACTAGAAATATTTTTCTTCCTAAATATAATTAACATAAAATTATTTTCAAATGCATTGTTTTTTCATACCATTAATTTATAAGGAGACATCCACTCGTCTCCGATGAAGGTTATGTCATTATATATTGGTTAAAATAACTTATTGAATTATTAGTTATGTCATTAAATATAATCCCTACTTAAACTATTTTATTCGATGAGTATCTCTTAAATAAAGTTTAAATTTATAATATTATTAATTAAAATGAACCCATTAAACTATTTTTATTAATCTTAATGATTTAAAATTATTGTTATTTGTAGTACACGAGCAAGACTTAATGAGTGGATTCCATTATTTTTTATCAAACGTAAATGAGATTAAAATATAGTAATGAATTAGGTGTTTATTCATCTAAAACCATTAGAAAAGACGAAATAAAAGAGAACACGAGCGATGATGATTAAGTCAACTTTTCTGATATGTGTTAAACGTGAGACATTTAAAAAAAGAGTGTATACTTTGTATATGTATTGACAATCACAGATTGTCGTAGGTATTGGTCTCTAAGGATGTTACAAATGGATGTACACCACACAAAACACGCTTGTCTGTTTTTCCATCACGTCCTTATTTCTGCATGCATACATGAAGCCACCCTCTTTTCATTCCTTCTCAACCCTGAGACAGAGAGAAACATCCAACAATAACACTCCTCTGGATCCTCCGGAGGGAATACTTTTTCTTCCACCTGTTCCTCCCACAACGAGACCTAGGGATTCACCTAGGCTCGTAATTCAAGTCAGTATTTTTCTTTCTGTTTTTCCCTTCTGCAGATCAAATATATATATTGTGCACTTTTATTTATGAAATGAATCTCATCATGGTTGCATGATTCATAGATAACATTGTTTTTTGTAAACATATGTGATCAAAGATTCAAGTTTTGTGGAAAAGCATTGGTTGGAAGTCCATCACAATCCATTATTTAGATATCATTACCACACCAAATGTCTTGATTCACAATTTTCTGCAATATTAAGGATTGTGATGAATCCACAATCCTTACCAACCCATCATTTAAATTAAAAAGTGTTTGCAAAGAATTTAAGAGAAGATTGTGATATATGGTGTTCAATGTCAGGAATAACAATGATGTCTATCGATTTAACCTCAGTTTGATTTTATATATATATGTTCTAACACTGAATTCAATTATTTAAATCATGGTTTATGTGGCTGGTGTAGGCATTAATTGAAATCTTTAACTGGGTTTTTTTATGCATCTAAGTTGTTTGATACGGATGCTCAACCAACAAAATTATGGAAGTCCTTTATTTCGTAGTGCTTAAGAAAAAATGAATCTCCAAACTTTCATATATTTTCATCTCAAGATATTATAAGTTTTGGAAGTTTGTGATTTGATGATCTAATTTTTTTTGCATCAGAAATGGTACCTTTTGGAGGAGTCATTAGTGATATCAAAGGAAGGGCTGCTTGCTACAAACATGATTGGACCAGTGCATTATGTTCTGGGATTAAGTAATTCTTGTTTATTAAGTACCCTTTAGTTTCATATTGATGAGACTTTTTTCCCCCTTTTTACTTTTCACTGTTATCTGTGCTTAATTTTGATTTGTGATTCTCTAAGTAATATGTTAGGATACTGGCTCCAACTTTCTACATATTCTTCGCTTCAGCTCTTCCTGTTATTGCTTTTGGAGAGCAACTTAACAGGGATACAGGTAAAACATTTCTTCAACAATTTGTAGTTACTTTCAGTGGTCAATGCTATGCTTTTTGTTCCATAACCAAGCATCCATATCATGTTTTTATAGGTGGAAGCTTAAGTACAGTTGAAACACTGGCATCAACTGCTATTTGTGGAATTATCCAGTCAATATTTGGTGGTCAGCCTATGTTGATTTTGGGAGTTGCTGAACCAACTGTTATAATGTACACTATTCTGTATCAGTTCTGCATAAAAAGTCCAGATCTTGGTGTTGAGATGTTTCTGCCTTGGGCTGGATGGTATGTATCTATCTATGATGCTTGAATATCATGCACAAATATGATACCACCATATGATTGTATATTCTAAATACATGTATAAGATATACATATGTACATAAATTCATATCAATATATCTTACTAGACATCACTATGAATAAAAGAAAAACTGTGAATCATTTGTGTATCACAAGTAATAGTATCATATTGTTATACATACTTTATGATTCATATGTTGGTATATTGTGCATATACATACATATCAGTAAAGTATTAAAAGTTATCCTTATTTATGTGAAACAAATCAAATAATCGGTGCTTCGTAGTTATATGTTAGACATTTTGGTTTTACCATGTTCTTAGTTTTTGAACTACATTATGTTCACTTGTGTTTCAGGGTTTGTGTGTGGACAGCTATCATGCTGATTTTGCTTGCAACTTTCAATGCCTGCACAGTTATCACGAAGTTCACAAGACTCGCAGAGGAGTTATTTGGCATGTTAATCACTGTCCTTTTCTTCCAAGAGGCTATAAGGGTACATTGCCGACCCTTGGAAGCAAAATAGAATGTTAATTCTGCACTTCACGATCTAACCAAAAAATCATGTGATCCTCAGGGAGTCAAGGGTGAGTTCGAGACACCCATATCTGAACATGCTTCTGCAGAGGATCATCAATTCCAATGGCTGTATATAAACGGACTACTTGCAGTCATTTTTTCTTTTGGAATACTTCTCACTGCCATGGTCAGCAGAAGAGCAAGAACATGGAGATATGGAACAGGCAAGTGGCTCCAAATATCTGCATATATACTGTCAGATATCGTTGTTTGTGATATCATTAGATATTGTTAGTTACATTATTATGTGTTAGTTTTAGATGTAACAGGGATAAAATCATCTCTTTGTACTTTCCTATATATAAATGCATAACCCTACATGTTCAACCCAGGATTCATTCATACGAGGCCATGTTCAAAGTTTTAAACTTTTCATGTAAGATTTGGGGACATTTGGAAGAACTTTGCCATAAGAATTTCTATAGAAGAAAAGAAAGTGAAAAAGGGTTATTTCTGTGAAGTAACCTATCTTAAAGTAAATTTAGTGTTTGAAGTGCTTCTCTTGTTTTCTTTTCTAGAAGTGTTTGTGGAGAAACTCTTCCAAACATGCCAATGATTTATATTTTTTTTTTCACTTTTTTGATCTTCTTTGTGGCATTCAATGCAGGGTGGATGAGAGCTATTGTTGCAGATTATGGGATTCCATTGATGGTTTTGCTTTGGACTGGACTATCCTATACTGTACCCAACAAAGTTCCATCTTCTGTTCCTAGAAGGCTGGTTTGTCCACTTCCCTGGGAACCTGCTTCTCTCTATCACTGGACAGTGATAATGGTATTATTACCCATATTATGTGCTTTTTCTTATCTTCTAGTGAAACAGAACATGTCCTTCTTTCATGCTAGAATTAGTTTTAGTCCTTACCTTTTAGAAATGGTCAACATTGTATACTATAATTAGTAATTTTATGTCAAACATGTTCTAGAAAACATATAATATGGTTGATGATGGCAAAGTGCAGGATATGGGAAAGGTACCGGTGCTTTACATCTTTGCAGCAATTATTCCAGCTATTATGGTAGCAGGTTTATACTTCTTTGATCACACTGTAGCTTCTAAGATGGCTCAACAGAAGGAATATAATCTTCAAAAACCAAGTGCTTATCACTATGATATGTTCCTTCTTGGTATAATGGTATACCATTTTCTGCAAAACCTTGCAACCTCAAACATCACTTTGTTAACTCCACTAATCAGTTCTCTGACATATCTATATCATTTTCATGTGTAGACTCTGATTTGTGGTTTACTTGGCCTTCCTCCATCAAATGGAGTCCTTCCTCAGTCCCCCATGCATACAAAGAGTTTGGCAGTTCTCAGGAGGCAGGTAAGTATCATCTTAGTTTTACATCAAGACCCTTAAGCCTAAAACACTAACTATAATATATTCTTATATAATTACTGTATCAATTTGTAGATGATCCGAAAGAAGGTGGTAAAAAGTGCCCAGGATTGCATTAAGCAACAAGGAACCGGCACTGAATTATATGGAGCGATGGAAGCTGTGTTTGTAGAAATGGATTCTGAACCAAGTGTTAAGTATTGCTGACTTGATACTACTTATATGTGCCTATTTGTTCAAATCCAACAGCAGTTTGATAGACATTTTGAATTTGGTCCAGACTAAAGACTTGAACGATTTGAAGGAGGCTGTAATGCAATCTTCTGATAGTAATGGAGAAACGCCTGCATTTGATCCTGAGAAACACATTGATGCCTACATACCAGAACGTGTTAATGAACAAAGAATGAGTAACTTCTTGCAGTCTCTCCTGGTTGGCCTATCAATTTTTGCCGTTTCTATCATCAAAATGATACCCACTTCAGTTCTGTGGGGATATTTTGCGTACATGGCTATTGATAGTCTGCCAGGAAATCAATTCTGGGAAAGAATATTGCTTCTCTTCATTGCACCAAGCCGGCGCAGCAAGTAAGTATCCCTACAAGTTTCAAGAGAAATTCTATGTTATCCGGGGAAATTTAAGGATTTTGGTACTGTTGTTAAGGCACTCTCTCCCTCTCTATCTCTCTTGGTGTTCTCAAACTCATTCAACTACTGGTCCAGTACCAAAAACCTTAGATTTCTAAGGGTAACTAGACCACTCAACTCAAGTTTTAGTCTATAAATAATGGTTTTGAAATAGATATATTGCTTCATGGTATTCAAAGCTTTCTTTATTGTTGGGTTTCAAGTGTGAATCTAAGTTTCACATTGGATAAAAATGGTCCCTATATAAAAAATCTTCCTAGCAAGGATTCCATGTAAGCGTGTCCCATTAAGTTGAATGGTGGTATGAAACGATACAAAAAAAGGTACTCGTGGTTAGGAATGATTTCGATGGAGTGTGTACCAATGTGAAAGGGGCTTACCCTTGAAGGAGAGATTGTTGGATTTAAAGTGTGAGTCTAAATTCCACACGGGATAAAAAGGAGAAAGTTGAGCAAGTTAGGAAAGTTAGAAAACCTATAAATTCATTATCTTAATGTTTTGGATTAGAAGTGGTGTTAATTCCTTACTTGGGTTAGGCTGATGTACCCATCATTTCCTTGTGGTGGAAATACTCGTTTGTAGCAGAATTGATAATCTGGCCTTAGTGTACAAAATGTAGTTAGCATTTTCACAAGGGTGCATAGTGTAGTAGGTCTTTCATTTTTCCCTTGGTGTCCAATCATTGTTATTTTCATATAGTACAAGAAGCTAATAACATTTTAAATTTTGTGATTGCTCTAATGTGAGTACTTTTTGGCAGAATTTTGGAAAGTCCTCATGCCTCGTTTGTGGAATCAGTGCCATTCAAGACCATAGCCTTGTTCACAGTCTTGCAGTGTGTGTACTTTTTAGTATGTTATGGAGTGCAATTGATACCTATAGGAGGAATACTTTTCCCATTACCTTTCTTCCTTCTCATACCCATAAGAGAGTACTTGCTTCCCCGCATATTCAAGCCTGCTGATCTTCAAGAACTAGATGCTGCTGAGTATGAGGAAATTCTTGGAGTTCCAAATGAGGTATGTCTTGTGCTCAACAATGTAGTTATATGTTTGTACACAATAATTTCAAATCCAAACCTTTTAACAATCTTCAAAACTGTTTGATCAGATCAAAGATCCAAGTGAGGATGACAACAACGCAGAGATATTGGATGAGATAACAACTTACAGAGGAGAATTAAAGCATAGAACTGTAAGCCAAAGGAAAAACAGAAGCTTCAATGAAGACAAGCAATAGACAGATATGTATGCATAAGGTATTCATGATAACATGCTGATCAGAGGCAGAAAACCTGACCTTTTTTCTTCGCAAATGATGAAAATTGAGTTTAAAATATACAAGTTTGGTTTGTTCAAATTCATCTTTGTTGAGTTTTATGGGACCTATCAAGTGAAACTTCATCTTAAATGTGACTATAAATTTGTCTGATGTATACAACCATACTTATATCACCAAAACTAAAACTTAGCTTGTAATCAAATGACTCTGTAAAAATGTCATCCACATTTCTTTTCATCTGACTATTCAAATCTGATAAACAGTCTATATTTATAGTTTTCATTTCACAAGAGAGTTCTGACTGACTACATAACCCTTTACCCTTTAAGGGTTTGAATAAATATATGCAGATATAGTGTTTGTTTTAT
>Ga0214543_1012758_pt1 | contig 10974 bp, 4 predicted proteins | sample CNSS2metaG_FD_160094 | JGI IMG/M metagenome (GOLD analysis project Ga0214543, IMG submission 160094) | Root nodule microbial communities from cowpea collected in UCLA plant growth center, Los Angeles, California, USA - CNSS2 | ecosystem: Host-associated > Plants > Roots > Nodule | place: USA...
AAAAAAAAAAAAAAAAAAAAAAAAAAAAAAAAAAGCAGAAGGAAATGTGAGAAAAAGCTCATTCTAAAAACTTTTTCCAAAATGTACTATGTTATATGTTTCTGGAAATTTGTTTTGAAAAAATTATTCTGAAAAATTCATTCCAAAAATATATATCGTATACATTTCAAAAGTTTGTTTGAGAAATTTTATTCTAAAATATATTTTATGCATTTTAGAGATCTTGTTTCAGAAATTCTGAAAGCTTGTTCCAGGAAAAAACTTAAAATAAATATTTAGAGGTCATTTTAACGAAAAAAGTAAAATTACCATTTTGAAAATTTTGGGTGCTTCCAAGAAATAATAGGAGTAGTATAAGTAAAAAATATCCAATAGTTAAAATTGTTAATATATTATTACTGGAACCTAATTACAATAAACTTTCCAAAATAAAAATATAATTAAAAAGAAAAAAAAAACTTACTTAAAATTTCCTTACTTACAAAAATAATACGAATGAAATGATTTAATCTAATAATAATAATAATAATAATAATAATAATAATAATAATATAATGGAAGGAGAAAACGTTAAATATGCGGCTGGCAGCAGCATAACCAATAACCAACTGAGTAACCGACCATAGAAACGCAACACAAGGAAGAAGAGGAGAGTGTGTTGCGACTCTGCGTGGTCAGGGATGGGTCCCAGCATCTGTTCCTCCGATGCTCACCACCTTCTCCATGCAAATCTCAAACCTAGTTCCCCTCCTCTCCGTCCACGCGCCCAATTCCTCACCTTCGCCTCCAATTTCTCTCCACCTCAGCCTCAGGGAGGTGTTGAAGACGACGCCACGGCCAAGAAATCCTTTGCAGTGGCGACAGGGGAACTCTTCCTGGGGTTGGCGTCGCGCCTCATCAAGAGCCGCAACAAGGGAAGCAGCCTAGTCGGTGATTCGGATTCGGTTGCGTTCGTGAATTCTTCAGGGAAAGTGTACGCCGAGGAGAGAATTGGGGCGGTGGTGGAGGACGAGATTGATCCGGACGTGGTTTGGGAGCAAAGAATGGAAGACGTTGAAGCGGAGCGGAATAGGTTCAGGCGCGTGGTCACCACCCCTGGCTTTAGTTTCTCTGCTGCTGGACTTCTCTTCCCTTACCATCTCGGTGTTGCTCAATTTCTCATTCAAAATGGTTACATTAAGGTTACCTATTAGGTTTATATATATATATATATATATATATATATATATATATATATATTACATTATGCTATACTGGATCGATGTATTATTGTGTGTATAATGGGAGAGAGTTTTGTGATGCTGATGCAGGAAACGACGCCGTTAGCTGGTTCCTCTGCCGGAGCAATAGTGTGTGCTGTGATTGCTTCCGGAGCTAGCATGGAAGAAGCCTTGACTGCTACTAAAATATTGGCTGAAGATTGTCGGAATCGAGGAACTGCGTTTCGCTTGGGGGTACGCATACCTCAATTCTCACACTACTTTATATACTTGCTCTGTTACTGTTACTGTTACTGATTAAATATATGGAATTTTGTCGGGCTATAATTTCTTCTGATGTATCTAGGCTATATCACTCTTCCACTGTGTTTTCTTTTCTTTACTTTTGTTGCTCGCTTGCACTAGTAGTATCAGAATTTTAGTAATTTGGAAATCCACAGCTCCGTCTTGTACAAGTCTTGTCTTGACCGCAGTACGAATGATTTGTTGCAGTTTGTAAGCCTCATACTGATCCTTCTCTTGATATGTTATTACGTGCTTCTCTAGTTTTGAAATAGCCGAACAAAGTGTTCCTGTGCTAAGACAGCCTCCTTTATATGAAATAGTTTGTTTGAGGTGCTTGGTGAGCAGTAGGTTTGCCCATGCGCTTCGGAAAAACTTCTGCTATCCAGGTTTGAAGGTTCTCCATAGAGAAAAACAAATGCAACAATGTACAATCTATGTACGTCTTTGGGGCATGCATTTGGTTGGAAATTTAAGGGTATTTTTGTTTCACATGAAATTATTATTGGATAGCATTGTGCGTGACTGAATATGACCTTTCTAATGTGTTCAGGATCCAATAACTGTTTAAGAAGGTTGCCTTTTTCTTGTTTGTAACAAGATTGAAAGGCTTTCATGCATTTTTTACCACCTACTTTTTTTTTTATGCTTAGGGGGAATTTATTGTCTATTTTAATTTGTACCTTCCCTGCTCTCCCTCTAGAAGTATTTATTTTTTCATAAAATTAAATATAAACTCTCTTAGAATCATCCCTCAAAGTAGTCCTGAAGGTAGATCATGTTTATCCGATAATGTCACAGTTATAGGTTGCAACGCAGAACCATGGTACCCATGCCTTTGAATGTTTGACAATTCTGTCTGTAACTACAAATGTGTTAGATAAAAACTTGTTAATCAGTTGCTGGCTTGGTCTATTATATAGACAAATGTAGTCTCATTTTGAATGAAGTGTGAATTGTGGTTAAGAATTAGAACTGTCATTAATCAATTATTGCAAAAGTTTGAGTTGTTTGATGAAAGGTACGTGAATGGTTTTATATTACATTTCTAACACAATCCCCTGAAAGGGTCTTTTAGGGCTTGGGCAATTTTATATTACGTGAATGGTTTGATGCACAAGTTCTCTGATACCATGACATGAACCAACTTTGCCAAAAGCTTAAGCAATTAGATAAATACAACATGAATGATTTTATATTAGATCTCCAACAAGAATCACAAAGACAAATAAGTGAAAAATGAAATGAGACTTTTTGTGAATTTGGAGGCCAAAAGAAAACCAGATAGTTAGGATTTGATTAGGCTAGTACTAGGTTATGTAATGAATGATAACCCCAAATCTTTTTGCCTTTAGAGTAATGCCACTTTCTTCTGATACAATTGGAACTTTTGATTTATTAAGTATCCGTTAGAAAATGGTAAAAGAAAAGGCCGCTTTGACACTTTTACTAGATATATCTGCTTTTGAGGTATAGCTATTAATGAAACTTTATTCAATTGAAATGTGAGTTTCTGAACTGAAATAAGAGCCTGCGAGATCTGCAATTACCTGTGAATATGTAACTAAATCATTTCCTTTTTGAAGTTCAAATCTCACCATTTTGGTTCAATGTTTCCCTTCACAGGCTGTTCTACGTGACATTCTTGACAAGTTTTTGCCTCATGATGTTCATATAAGATCTAATGGGAGAGTCCGAGGTAATTCTGGATGTTCAGCACCTGTTAGTTTTTGTCATGAAACTGTCTCGTGCAAAGAACAAAACTGCAAATCCTTTTGTTATGTTTCTAGAGCTGGTGGAAGTAACACATGCTAAACTAGAAAAAGATATAGCGTATCAACAATTGCACTTGCAAATTTGATTTTAAAATTGCATTCATAGCCTCAGTTTATTACATTATTAAAAAAGTGGAAATAAGGATTTATTTTATCTTTTGAACTTTTGGGCCAAAAAATGACGTAAAAGTTATCTTTATTAGTGGAGAAAAAATTTAAAGTCTTGCTGTGGTTTATGTTGCACTTCTGTTGCAGTTGCTGTGACACAACTTCTTTGGAGACCCAGGGGTTTGTTGGTAGATCAGTTTGATTCCAAGGAAGATCTCATCAATGCAGTGTTTACCTCTTCCTTTATCCCAGGGTGATTTGTTAGTACTATATTTCCTTCATTGAATGTGATTTCTTTACTTGTTATAGATTATTAAGTAAATTTAAAACTTTCTCATACTCACTCCAGATATCTTGCCCCAAGGCCAGCAACGGTGTTTCGGAATCGGTTATGCATTGATGGGGGTTTGACTTTGTTTATGCCACCAACATCTGCTGCACAAACGGTATTTTTGTTATTTACTTATTGGACTATTGATTCAATTAATTAATTATTTGTTGAAACCTTTGTTTAAGTGGTGAGGGGTTTATAAAATGTGTCCTTTTTTCTCTTTGGTCTGTCTGGGAACTTTTTATTAAAATTGAATGACATGTCGCTGAAAAGGGGAATTCGGCGAGTTATCATAAGTTATCAAAGTAAATAGCTGAGAACCGACATTGATTCAACTCTGATTTGTCCGATCCTCTCGTGCTCTACCTTTACCCCTTCCACTAAAAAATTGTTGGAATGAGTACTAACAGAAGCTTCATCGCTTGTTCCTTGACTTCTAGTTGTTTAAACTTCTTTTCATGCACTTTTAATGAACTTGGCAATCCATCAAGTGAGAGTTTATTAATGTATTTTGATTCTTCTATGGCACATGCAACAAAGTTGAACTTTGGTACCAAAGACCGAAATATCTTTTCTACAATGCTAGTTTCTTCAGCTGTCTCCAAAAGTGCACATCTTGCTGACAATAGTCATCACACGAGAGAAGTAATTTCAAATTGTTCATAACACTTAATTCAAAATATTTCAAACTCAACCTGAAGAGCAGCTGCCTCCTTGCGCTTGTAGAACACTTTTTTTATGGAATTCCAAATGTTTGGACGTGATTGTGCAAATGATGTTTTCCAAGATTTAACGGTCAGTGACTTGTAAAAGATAATTTTTTTGCCTTTAAATACTTTAAGCACAGTCCTTGAACTTCATTTTTTGGAGCCTCTGTCACTGCCGTGCCTGTTGCTGGTTCTCAATTCCTTCAAAAACAACCTGCCAATACTCCTTGAACCTAAATAAGTTCTCCATAACATGCTTCAGTGGTCATAATTTCCACAAAAACAGGGAATGAATGATTTAACAAAGTTGTCAGTGACCATTGTCTATTGCTACTGCAAAATAATCAAAAATGAAAGATTGACAGACTCTCTGTCTCACTTTCCAGTGTATGCCCAAACTTAACCTATTGGTATCTGCTTCCAATCTCCCTTATTTACACTTTAAACCGAGAACCTAAACTCATATATACTACTGTTGAAAATATAGATAATGAAACTATTGCAGTATAACGAAAATTCTGGAAGTGCATTTTCTTTATTAATCAGTAGATAACCATTACCTATGTATTCGTAATACTACAAAAACAACAGTAGATAACCATTATTCTACTAACAATAATCAATTGCATAAAAATAGGAACCAACCAATTCAGAACGTGGACTTTACCACTTAGTCGAACAACTACTAGATGGTCAAACGCTATCCAACCTCAATTTATTTAAAAAATTTGAGGATTTAGGATAACATGATGGCCATGGAAAATGATTCCGACTTTCTCAGATCATTTATGAAAAGATGAAAAAGTCAAAAGGTTTTCTAGAGATAGGTGAACCATGGGGATTCGCAGGTTTGTGTGGTTGAAATGATTGAAAATATTTATTTTTATGCACTTTAATTGTTGCATTTGAATTCAGATGTTACTAAACAGATCTATGATTTATCACATTTATTTGTTGTCTCGTTTCAACCTAAATTAGTATCTACCACTTTCACAGGTTCGCGTTTGTGCTTTCCCAGCAAGTCGATTGGGATTGGAAGGGATAGGAATTAGTCCAGACTGCAATCCAGAAAATGCATGTAGCCCACGACAGGTAACCCTTATTCTGTGAATTAACATAATAATTTTGGTAAGGGTAAGTGGAGATGAATATTCTGAATGAAAATCATTGCAGCTTTTCAACTGGGCACTTGAACCAGCTGAAGATGCAGTTCTTGACCAACTCTTTGAGTTTGGATATCTCGATGCTGCTGTCTGGGCAAAGGAAAACCCAGTTGAAGCAGTAGTTCAAGATGGTAGTCCTGCCTTTGGAAACAGCACTGCATCCAGTGCGAAATAGATTGATGATGGTCCTATGTACGAACTCATGATGATAGTTCACTGTGTGGATTGAAGATGCATAAGGAAACTACAGACAATTCGAATCAACTAACATTGCTTCCTTGTAATGGAACATCAAATTAGGAAAAAAATTCATGGGGAGAAGTACAGAATGAGAGTACTGATCTCGTCTTTTTATATTTATTGTAGATTGGAATAGAATCAAAGGAAGGAAAGAAAGAAAAAGAAAAGGTAATATGTTTAAGTTTACCAGTCAGAAGGTTAATGTAATTTGAAAATTGTAGTGAATTATAAATAGAATTTACAGCTAGTTCCTCTGTGCCAGACAAAGTTTTGGTATTATTTTCTCGAATGTGATGTTTGTGGTATACAAAAACTAAGTTAGAGTTTCAACTGGTTTTTTTAAGGACAATCTTATATACAGTTGCTATTGTTCTATTATTAGTTTGAGTTTCTTTTTAGTAATTTTCATAGTAAATAATTTATTAAATATTATCGCTCGTCATTGAAGTGAAAATTTAAACCTACTTGTTTTTATGTTTTGATTTATTTTTATGTTTTCTCCATTAATATTTGCTAAACAAATTTATAGAATTGTTTGAGATAATTTTCCTTTTAAAGATAAGTGGTATGGAAAAGTCTAGATAAACACACAGATATATGAGAGGTGGAAAACACTTTCGCCGAATTAAAAATTTACTGAAAAATCTGATTAGTAAAATGGGCTGATCCATTGGGTTTTCCCTTAGTAAATTTGTGTTAATTTGATTCCGTTGATATTTGAAATAGGTTAAATTTTATTAACTCAGTCTGATTTTAAGTTGATCAACAAATCATTTCCATTTATTTAAAAAATATTTAATTTCTTTTAAAACAAGGTTTTTATTTTAAAACTTAAATCATGTTAATAAAATTAAGGGTTAAATATGTTTTTGGTCCTTCAAGTTTCAGCCAAATTTAGAATTAGTCTCTTATCAAAATTTTTGACCAATTTAGTCATTTATCTTTTAAAATGCGTGAATTTAGACCTTTGAACCAAATTTTGTTAAGTTTATCTAACGTTTCAAGCGCATTTCATGATAGTATTTAAATTATTTATATTGTTTGACACATTTTTGCTTCAATGTTAACTTAAATACTATCATGAAATGCGCTTGAAACATCAAATAAACTTAACAAAATTTGGTTAAAAGGACTAAATTCACATATTTTGAAAGATAAAGGACTAAATTGGTATAAAATTTTGATGAAGAATTAATTCCAAAATTCACTGAAACTTGAGGGACCAAAGACATATTTAACCCTAAAATTAATTTTAATTTTAGATATATATATATATATATTAATATATCTTAGTGTTTTAATAAAATATTTTATAATTCTCATTTAAATTCTTTATTTTTAAATATAATTGTTGTTTTATAAAATAGGTTTGTACATAAATCTAATCAGTGAACTTAACTCAAAATTGCTAAAGTGATGATACAAAGTATTGTCCACGTTGTATAGCTTGATTACCAATTCATTCCACAAAACCTATTTTTACACCTTGCATCTAACACATCTTGGTCGTTTGAGAAGAACACAAACCGAGTATACCAACCTTCAATATCAATATTCTATCCCACCTTATGTAACAATCAACTTATACTCCATACAATTGGATCTAATTACAACCCAAAATATTCAAACTCTCATCCAATATCCCAATCAAATAACATATCATATTTCGAATTCATAAACCACACTCAATTAACAAAAACTATTTCTGAATTTTCACAAGTCTGATTTATAAATCAGTAAAGTCCAAGTTAATGCCAAGTTTTAGTCAGGTCTTACAGAATACTCCATTTAATTTTCTACAGGTTCAATCGACCAGACATAAATAAGATGGCCATTAATTGTCCATGGCTGAATTTCCACAAAAATGTGCTTGAGAAAACCATTTCGTGATTTTAATTAATTAATTGGTTACTTTATATATACCAACATCATCAACATTTGGCAGATTAGTTTTGTTTACTATGTCTAGACATTAATTCCCACACATTACACCACACTCTAATAATCATAACATGATGCTGCATATATATGTGTATATATTTATGGTAACTGCTACTGCATTGATGCAGAAAAATAGTTTCAGCACTATTTGTATTCAAACAAAAAGATTGAATTGATGAACAGTTGGTTGACAAAGTGATTATAATCTCAGTGGGAGACATGGACAGCCCATTTTGCATCCTTCTTTTGCAGCAAGTCAGAAAAGCACAGTGAAAGCACACACCAATCACATAGTCAAGGGAAAAGAAAAAAACAAACCCACATTCTGCAACCTACAATACAAACCTTATTTTCACCTGAATTTTCAATGCAAAACATTTCTCTCTTACACAGACATAAACACATATTAGTAGTAAACTTGTGCAGACAAAACCAAGGTTTCAATTAAAAGTCTTTTTTCTTTATTGCAACACAAGCGCCCACCATACCCACAGATCGTACAACTCCATGCACGCTGCTGCCACTTCTCTCTACAAAAACCCATCTTCACTTCAAAATACAATTATAGAAAACTTTGTTGCTTCTTCCTCATTTCTCTTTATTACAACAACCTCTCTTCTTCTTCTTCGGTCTCCACTTCTTTGTGCTTTTCCTTGCTCTCTAGGGTTTCTCAGAGGTCTTGTTCCATAGACATTTTGGCATTCTGTCCACCTCCATTAGTGTCTTCAAACACGATTCATATGGAGGTGGCCAGCATGCCAAACGGACTCTGTGTATCTGTCTCTCTGAGAAACCTTCTTTGAGAGTTCAGGTTTATGATCTTCATTTTTATATTACTTATTTTTCTCACTTTTATTATACTTAACGTGAAATTTAAACTCATACTTAAATTCTCATCGTGTATCGTAACATGGATCTTCTTCCAAATCTTTTACCAGCGTTATTTGAAAATGCGTTTTCTCTTTTAACTTCTCTTGCAGGTTCACATTAATCAGAAACAGCAAGCTTTGATGAAAGCACTTACTAAAGAGGCAAGATTATTGTTTTGGCTAGATAGACATCAAGATTTGAAGGTATTTAATTACTTTTCGTTTTTCATTCAAGTGTATGATTTGGGGTGGAAGTGAAGATGTGAGAGAAACTTGTAGAAACGTAAATTGCATTGATCATGTTCCACTTCTCCTTTGATTACTGTGATTCTATTTGTTTGTATTGTGTATTGTTTTGGCTGGTGTGCAAGTCAACCATCAAACTCCAACATGAAAAGAGGAATATGCAGCAGTTGTTCTACTTTTCTCTTTCTTGTTTGAGGCAATAAAAACTTTTGTCTTGGCTTGTTATGATGGTGAAGCTGTACCTTTTTGTATACCTTTTCAAACTTTAAAGGAATATGGATGATTGCATGTGTCTCCACTTACTTAAATTCCATTGGCTTTCAGTGCTGTGGTTGCAGCATTGGATTCCTAACCTAATAACTCCTACAGAAATTTTTAGGTAAACACAGACAATTCTTTAAGACACATGCAATGCAAGTTTATATATAGATGATCATTGCATACCTAACATCAATATTAAACAAGAATTTAGATTCTCTGTTAGTTTTTTGTGTTGTTTCTCTGCTATGTCTTCATAATATACTGATTATCATTAAATTTAACGTTTTAAAATATATTAAAATAATATTTAAAATATCAATATAGTATTTTTGATGCTCAAAGGACAATATAAAAAAAACTATTAAACAATCGTGATGTGTTGTAATTGTAGGGTATACTGCATAATTTAACCATTTTTTAAACAATATTCACTTCTAAGTTATTAAATCCACCTTACACATATATATTAATGAGTTTTACACCATAATTTGACCAGATATGTTATAGGTTGTGAAAGTTCTGATAATGGATATAAATATAATCATAATTCACACGTGTCTAACTACTACTCTATAAAAACTTATATGCACCGTTGATAACAGTGTTGAGAATATAGAAAAGAACAAACTACAAAAAACTGGTGTGTGTTCCAGTAAAGAAACTCATAACTGATATGCATAAATATAAATGAATCACCAACCACCACTATTATTATTATTATAGTATTTTTCATGTATGAGTCATTCTATAATATCTTGGGTTTAATTTTTGGAGATTATAATTATTACGGAATATAAGTGTATATTAAGATTTATATTAATACACTAATATAATTAATGTTTTATTAGGTTGTTGGCAAAAATATACACAAGAAAATATACAAAAGAAAATATCGTATTATTAAAAAAAATTATTGACAGAAAAAAGCTCTGTCAATAAAATAATATTCAGATTTAATAAACGAAAAAAAAATTATAAAAAAAATTTATTAACCAATTTTAGGATTTTAATTATTGATAGAAATATTTCTAAATAATACATACTCGTTAATTTAACATTTTTATTACTAAAGAATATTTTTGTGTAAAAATTTTGTTAGTAAAATTAATATCAAAGTTTTTGTATAGAATCCTATTAAAAAAGCAGAACGCATTAGCTATCTGCTCTTAGGTTGACATTAAGAGCAAAGAGTCGGGCAGAAAAAAAAAATGGTGGGAGAAGCTCTCCATTATCGGTGCTCTTGTAGTTGGATCGTCCAGAATCACAAGAATCCTTAGTTAGAATGAAATTTTGATTATGATATGGTTATGTAAAAAATCATGTCGGAAGTTGATTTTTTTTTTTTAAATTCCATTAATAAATATTTTCTTTGTATAATTACTGATTTGATGCTCTAACTTTTTGCTTAAGTTCAATTTGGTACCCAAACTTTTGTTTTGTTCAATTTAGTACTTCAATTCTCTAAAGAGTTTGGTTCTCTCCGTTAAGTTGGAGTTAACACCGTCTTCGTACAATACATGTGTCGAGCCATGAAATTTTTAATTTTTTTAATTTTTTTTTCAAAAAATTTAAAAACGGCCACGTGTCAGTTTATCATCGTGCCACGTGGCAGCTTACAATCATGACACATGGTAGTGGTAATAGTTATTTTCAATTTAATACCCCAATTTAAATTTGTGGTTCAATTTTGTACCCAATTTTTTAAAATGATTAAATTTCGTCCTCTCCAATTTGAGACCAAATTAGTAAATAAGCTTAATTACAATTTATATATACATGTTACAATAATTTTTTGTAATATATACGTCAAATCATTTCACATATATATATA
>Ga0214543_1012759_pt1 | contig 10974 bp, 8 predicted proteins | sample CNSS2metaG_FD_160094 | JGI IMG/M metagenome (GOLD analysis project Ga0214543, IMG submission 160094) | Root nodule microbial communities from cowpea collected in UCLA plant growth center, Los Angeles, California, USA - CNSS2 | ecosystem: Host-associated > Plants > Roots > Nodule | place: USA...
AAAGACTACTCTAAGATACTAGGCATGATTACATGCAACAGTAGATATGGCAGTAGGTAGTTTCCCACACTCAACACCCTACACATAGGGTTAATGATACAATAGGTATAGGTAATAATTCTAACAGCACTTTCTCCTAATGTCTGAGCTATATGTTTTTTATAATTCTAAGATTAGTAGGTAACCATTTTTTAATGCTAATCATCTCTATTCGTGGTGTTGACCATTCAAATGGGATGCAAAGTCTGTCCAGCAAACCAGCTTCCGAGGTTTTTTGAAGTCGATTCAAAACTACAAGTGCAAATTAAATTTTTACTTTGGAGGGAACTTTGACCTTTGAAGACAAGGCTACATTTAGAACAACAATTTTACTATATAGGTTCCAAACAGTGGTGTAAACATGCAATCAGGTGAGAGATCCAGATCAATTAAAGGACCAGAAGAGTCGTTTCTTGATACTCTAAAGATAAACTGAGTAGATTTTCCATTATTTCCCAAGCATCCTAGTTTCCAAAAGTAATCGTCTTTTAGTCCAACGCCTTGCACTTCAATGAACCCAATGAGAAATATTGATAACAAAAATCTCAAAATTTCAATGTCAGATTAAATATTCCACTTTCACCGTGTCCATGTAATTGTTCAACAGTTCCAAAGGCAGTAGTAACTTCCTCCCCTTAGACATAGAAAACACTAGGTCCACTACATTTCTCCAAAATACTGCTTACAAGACCACTTAACTCCTTCATAACCATCGAAAAAGAATGATGCGGCACTAGTACTAGAGCACTCTCCCATTTTGACTACACACCTAACCAGTTGCGTTGCCTCTTACTACACCAACTGTCTTCAGTAAACACTCCTAACAATAGTTCAACAACACTTTCAACAGGCAAACAGGCCTACTAAATCATCAGCAACCATTTCAAGTGTCATCAGACAAGTAGTTCAAAACACACTTCTCTCTATTCCAACTAACAATATATCAGTAAGCGACTTACGAAACTCAAGTTACCGACTGCAGAGAAAAAAAAAGTACAAAAATAACTGAAGAACTTACATGAAGACGAGCCACAATGTAATCGAGAGTAGCAAGAATCCGAAGAGGAAATTGACCGGAGAAGCCGCCATTTAAGAAGGGAGAAACGAGTGGTTCGAGGAAAACGAGTCAATTTCAATCGAACTCTAAGAATTCCGCGAGCAGAAACACGTAAGCGGTTCTGTCGCGAGATTCCATCAAAGAGAAGACGACAAGAAGAAGAAGAAGAAGAATCAGAGAGAAAAGGAAGCGACAAGTGAAGAACCCTAGAGGAAGAAAAGAGAGTGACGAAGGGTTTGGTTTGGTGGTTGAGAGCGTCGTGATCGGAAGCGTTGCTGAGTGATGCTTTATAGTTGATTGCTCAGATCCGATCCGTGAGATGCTCGGTGATCCAGGGCGAGTTGGGTTGGGTTGGGTCTGTGAGAAAGTGGGGGGAGTGATCGGGTGCGACGCGGTGCAGGAGAAGCTGCAACGATTTATAACAGCGAAACTATGACGTGGCTCGCTGGTAAAACTAAACCAAAGCAAAGGGTCACTTTTTTTGCAACGCTCCGTTGCGTGGTGATGGCGGTTACTCGCTGCGAGGCTACGCTAAGCTTCTTTCTTTGCCCGCGCACTTTCCTCATCATCTCTGCTGTAGTTGAGTGCTTCAAGGTATCTTTATGTCACTTCTTGGACTTCCTACTACTTAGTACTACCATGTCAGTATTTTACTTTTCTATTAATTTTTTTTTTCCTTCCACTAATAATTATGGTTCAATTTTAGGACCAGGGCCACGCTACCACATTTTTTAAGTGCTTCGTGCTCTACCACAACAAACAAGTACCATTTCAGACTTCATTTTTTATTTCTATCTTTAATCACCTCAATTATAATTTTATCAAATTCTATTTTTTATACTTCTGATTTCATTTCATTGGGCCACTTACTGAGCATGATGCGATGCGTCTTACAAAAACAATAATTCACCAAATAAAAATAATAGTTTGGATTTTCATTTGATTGGCCACTTACTGAGCACGATGCGATGCTTCTTAACAATTTTTTTTTCTTTTTAGCTTATTACATGTTTATGTAAAATCTAAATTCTTTATTGCATCGAATAAAAAATATTTTATGTTTGTTATACTGTAAAAAAAATTATTATTAATATAAATTTCTTTTTTTGGCCGCCCAAGATACATCCTTGTTCAATTTACTCATGGTTTAATCAAAAGATGTTTGGAATTTGAAAATAAATTCAATGAGTTGTTGGGTGACGTTACACCTTAAATTATTTGGATCTGATTTAGTATTTCGTTTTCTTAAATATATTTATTTAATGAGTCTATGATATGATCAAAATATTTAATGAGTAATATTTTATCATATAATGTTATTTGTTTTAAGATACAAGGTTAAATATGTTTTATGTTTTAAGTTAAATTTTATATTTCTTTTATTTTACAATTTAACAATGAATAATGTTAATATCTTTTACGTTAAAATTGGGAATGACATGGTATTAATTTATATATGTTTTGAGATTCTTTTTATTTTACTTAGGAAAAAGACACAACAAAATTTCAAATAGAATTAGGATAAGTGTAACAGAAAATTTTCTCTTATTTTTTTCAAAAAAAAAAAATACTCCATATAGATCTTTTAAAAAATTAACATATTCCGTTGTTTACCGGGAAAAAGATTAGCTTTTGACAACGCGTTTTCACATTGACATTTTCTTGGTAATCAATAGATGCTGGAAAAACTTTTTAACTCTCGATCACATCTTCCGATAATTATATATAAAAAATAGGAGTGGTCATGTATTGATTAAACATGTTCAAGATTAAACATGTCAAAAAAAAAATATTAAAGAGTTGATCGAAAAAAAAAAGTAAAAGGTTTAATTATTATTTTATTTCTCTTATTATTTTTTTAAATTTTTTTAAATGTTTAATTTGGTCATTGTCGTTAAGTTGATGTTAACATTGTTTCGGTAGTATTATTTTTTAGAATTTTTAATTTTTAATTTTTTCTTAATTTTTAATTTTTTAAAAAAATTAAACTGTCACATGTCAGTTGTGCTACGTGTCAAACTTGAGTATTTTTTTTAATTGAAGAAAAGTGTCACACATGTCAAGCTAACCTTAGTTGTTTTCAATTTAGTTTCTTTAATTACAATTTTGATTTAATTTAGTTTTCAATTTTTTAAATTGTTCAATTTTGTTCTGATTTGAGATCAAATTAGTAATTAAGCTTAATTACAACTTATATATACATGTTATTTTATTTCTTGTATTTTTTTACACTTGAAATTTTATACACATGTAAAAAAATAATAATTTGAATAGTTAAGTGGAGTGATTTGATCTATAAATATATTAAAAAAATTATATAAGTTGTAATTAAGGTTAATTACTAATTTGGTCTCAAATTAGAGAAGTCAAAATTGAATTATTTTTAAAAGTTAGGGGACTAAATTCAATCAAAATTATAAATAGAGGGATTAAATTGAAAACAACCAATATTAGCTTGACACGTGACACAATTGTAACATGCCATGTGGCAATATTTTTTTTTAAATAAAAAATTCTCAAATTGACACATGTTATCACCATAAAGTGACACATGTTTAATTTTTTTATAAAAAAAAATTGAAAAAAAAATAAGAAAAAATTGAAAATTTCACAAAATGACACGTGACATGTATGAAAACGATGTTAATATTAACTTAACTACAGAGATCAAATTTAGCCTTTTAAAAAATTTAAAGGACTAAATTGAACCAAAAAAATAAGGAAACCAAAATGAATCAAACCAACAAATTAGTGGACCAAATATAAATAGATAAAACTTATTTTTCGAAGACTTATCTACTTTTTTTCTTAAAACAAGCCGTTTGATTTAAATCTCATATTTAAAATAAAAAATACAAACAAAAATTATTTATTGTATTTAATTATAATATTATATGTTTAGAATCTATTACAAACATGTGTCTTGACATTGCAAACGAGTCATAAGAAATATATTCAACAATTGAAAAAAAAAATCAAAAATAAATGATGGTGTGACATTACAGACATGCTCATTTTGTCATATGTATATGGTGTACAACTCTCGAGAAAAAACTAAGTGTGTAGATGATTTTGGTTGTTTTTACGTGTATTTAATTATTTTGTACATGATGTTCAACTTCTACAAAAAGGTTGAATCCAATATCTAAATAAATATACCCACAAGTTGTTATGGAGAAAAACGTAGTTTTACCAAAAAAACATTTGAGCAATTAGATGTACAAATTATTTTCTTCATGAAAAACTTAAATGTGAAATATATATCTCAAAACCATAATAGTATATAAAATAAGACAATTTGGTTTGTATCACCAGTGCAGTAAGGGCTTTCTGCCACGATTATTTTTCACATTTTGCCTCGGGTCTGAAACCGAGGCATATTGGGGCGAGGCCAAAAGGTACACCTTTTGGCCTCGGTTATCACTCGAAGCCATAGACCCAGTTTTATGTCTCGGTTGTTTTGAAACCGGTGTCATATACACAACGTTCTGCTAGTGCGTGCCCTTGTCGGTGATGCCCTGGGACTAATGGTTCAAAATTTAGCCACTGCTGCCATACTCTACGGCACCAAGGCCACGGCCACAATTGCCACCAACCAAGGATTCGAAGCTCCCTTCCCGCCATCCAATCCTCCACAAACTCCACACAATATCCAAGAACACTCGTTCTTTTCTCACACCGCGCTTCTCCCTCCGATCTTATCTCACCTTGGCTTCCACGAGCTGGCAACGGCGGCACCGTCGCTGTCTGACGCAGCAACCACCGCTTCCTCGGCCTGGAATGTTCCTTCCACAATCTTTGCTCCCTCCGATGCCTCTCTCCGCACCTGCATTTCTTGCTCCGTCCCGAACCTCCTCCGCGAACACATCGTTCTCGGCCTCTTCACCATCGATTATCTCCAGAAACTTGCTTTCGGCATCAAGATTGAGACCTTGAGTGCAGGACGTTGCATCACTGTTACCTCTGAGACGCATCATCTGAATACTAACACCTACACCAACAACAACAACACCAACTAAGAAAGAAGGATTCACGAATTTCAAACCCTAAATAAACCCTATGGCTTCGGTTGTTTGAGGAACCGAAGCCATTGACCCCCTTTTGGCACCGGTTTTGAGCGAACCGGGACCTATACCCCTCTTTGGCTTCGGGTATTTGGAGAACCGAGGCCTAAAACTTGATTCTAATTGCAAAAATGTCACCTCGTCATTATATGTTTTGGTTCCTGGCCAATCAAGACATATAAGGCGAGGTAAAATGAGAATTCTGCATTAGTGTATATCGGACAAATCTTTCTATAGTCTAAAGTATATGTCCAAGTGTTGGTACAATATATTTAATTTCTTCATTATTAATCTATGTTATAGCAAAATTAGTTTAGACCTATGTACCTACACTAGAATATGTTAGATAATAATGATTATATTATCAAGCTCGAATTCAATAGCTGAAGGCACAATTTGTTAAAAATACTCTACACAAAATGCTTGGGAGAAACAAACTATGTGTTTTAGGTGCAAATTTATGTATATTTATTTATTTTATGAATATAGAAGAATAAGTTAATACTATATGTTTTCTCATAATTTTCTTCGATTGTGATTTGATTATTATTTGGTTGTGTTTAGTGTATACATTTCTTAATCTTTGATTAGATTTGATAAATTATTGTTTATTTTTAAACTTTTAAAAATATATATGGATGAAAAAATAAAATAAAATATTATTTTTTAAAAAAATATGATATTATCTCATTCTTAAATCATTAAAACTCTGAAAAGTTTCATATTAACTTTTTGGTATATATATATATATATATATATATATATATATATATATATATATATATATATTTATATTATATTAGGTCTCTCTACTTATGGTCATATAATTTGTCTGAAAATTGTATACCTATTAAATTTTTATTCAAACTAAATACATTTTTTTATTAATTTTAACTATAAGGGCAAAAACATCATATTACATTTTAATCTATTAAAATATTTATTTTATCTATCATGTTTATAAAATCATTTACAAAATTTGATGATATTTTTTCTTCAAATCTTTTCGTCCCTAAAAACAAACAACATTATTTTTGTTTCTTTACTCGAAAATCTCATTCATTAAATATCCATGAAATCCATTTTTTGAAGCAATCAGAGCCTAAATGTCTTATCACTAGAGACTGTGTAATATTAGGTAAGACTCCAACCTATCTTAAAGAAATATATGTCTTATTGCTTGAGACTTGTGTAATACTAGGTAAGACTCCAACCTATCTTTGAAGAAATATATGTCTTATCGCTTGAGACTAGTGTAATACTAGGTAAAACTCCAACCTATCTTTGAAGAAATATATGTCTTATTGCTTGAGACTAGTGTAATACTAGGTAAGACTCCAACCTATCTTGAAAAAATATAGGGTTAAATATGTTTTTGGTCCCTCGAGTTTCAACGAAATTTGGAATCAATTCCTCAACAAAAATTTTGACCAATTTAGTCATTCATCTTTTAAAATGCATGAATTTAGTCATTTTAACCAAATTTTGTTAAGTTTATCTGACGTTTCAAGCGCATTTCATGATAATATTTAAATTATTTACACTGTTTGACACATTTTTGCTTCAATGTTAATTTAAATACTATCATGAGATGTGTTTGAAATGTCAGATAAACTTAACAAAATTTGGTTAAAAATACTAAATTCACGCATTTTGAAAGATGAAGGACTAAATTAGTTAAAGTTTTGATGATGGACTAATTCCAAAATTTATTGAAACTTGAGGGACCAAAAACATATTTAACCCAAAAATATATGATAGGTAGAATTGGACCTACCTCAAAGAAAAATGAGATGGATAATGTTTTAAACTCTCTTAAATTATATCTTATCGCTTAAAACTAATTAAAAAAACAATTATAGTGAATAAAGAATAATATATTTATCCTATACAAATAATATATATATATATATATATATATATATATATATATATATATATATATATATATATATATATATATATATATGAAAACATATCTCCAAAACAATATAAATAACAGTAAGTAAGATTCAATAAAACCTTCAAATAAAAAAACAAGTAAATAAATACATAAATATTTAATATTTTTAAAAAAATATTTGAAAACTTAAGTCACATAAATAATTTAATATTACTTACTTTGCAGGTATAACAAGTTGAAATGTAGAGCATAAATATGTATATAATAAAATAACAGTATTTTTGTAATTTAAAAAAAACATAATTATTATTTAAATAATGATATTTTAATCTAATTTTTTTATTCATTTAAACATACCACTAAAAGAAATAAATAAGATAATTAGAATGATATGTTAAAAGAATTGGTCAAAATATTTCATTTATTTTTTAATAAGATTTGAAAAGAATTGAGTCAGAGTATAAGTTACTATTGTCTTAAAATCAGTTTTTCTATTTCGTAGACTATGTAAGGAGCTTTATTAAACCAAACCTATTTTGGTCATTTACTAGGAAAAATAAAGTAAAATGGAAATATTACTAAATAGAACGGGGGTGCAAATAGTAACATACTGATTTAGTTTTTCTTTTAATAAAAAAAGGTTTCTTTGGGCTTCATTCTTGCTCCGTTCTCAGTTTCGCAAATCCCTTCCTCCGCCGCAGTATCTCACTCTCAACACCATCCACCGCCAAGAAGCCGCCACTCACCTGCTCTCTGTCTTTGGTTGTTGCATCTTTCTCACTCTCTCTGCGCCTTTTTTTTCCCTTAACCTTTCTTCATCATCATTCAACATCTGTTGCTATCAAATATTAATCACTTACATTCATACAAAACAGAAGGTTCAGGATTGGAGATTATTGAAAATCGTCCCAAGTCATGGAAAACAGTGCGAATCATTTAGACGAGGACGTTAGCAAGAAAGAGTAGGTTTCTTTATTTATTCCTCTTCCTTCAACAGGCATCAATTTGTGTTTGCTTCAAATTTTCTGATACGCAAATAATAAATTGGAGCCTTTATCTTCGTTCAAAATTTTGTCGTTTTTCGCAGAGAATCACCTCAGCTTGCGGCGTTGTTGAAAGAAATGAAGGAAGGACTCGATACTGTGAGGCGTAAAGTTCAATCTTTAACTGCCAAAGTGAGTGTCCCTTTTTTCAATTCAAGCAATTTTTTTGAATGACTCCGTTAACGTAATTTCAAATTCGTTACAATTTTAAGAAAAGTTTTTCTGTTGTTTGAATATGAAGTTTCGCTATTTGGGCCATTCTGGGGATTCTATTAAGTTTTCTGTTCTAAGTAAATATACCCTTATATCAATGAATGATATGATTATTATTATTATTATTATCATTGTGTCTGTCTATGTTTCTTATATCAGGTGAAAGAAGGTGAGTATCCTACAGCAGATGGATTTAGCTACCTTGAAGCTAAGAATTTGCTGCTTTTGAATTATTGTCAATCCCTCGTTTATTATTTATTGCGGAAGGCTAAAGGGTTATCAATAGAAGATCACCCTGTTGTTCGAAGTGTTGTAGAGATAAGATTATTTTTGGAAAAGGTATAGTTTTATCCTTCTGTGTGTTGATCTTCAAGGGCTTCACGTGTATATTTACATTGTGTTATGTGTTAAACATTTGACTTCCTGGTTTCCATTGCAGATTCGGCCAATTGACAAAAAACAACAATACCAAATCCAGAAACTAGTGCAGGCCAGCGAAAATGCAGCCAAAAGTGATATTCAAAGTAAGGACCCAGTTGCGTCCAATAAGAGTGAGGATGCATCAAAGTATCGTCCCAATCCTGATATGCTTATTAGCAAAGTAGACTTAACTTCGCAGGTCAGTCAGTGTGTATATATGTGATATTATAAATAGTGTAAAATTTTGTGTATTGCATGGTGGTAATATCTTGAAAAAGGTGTTTTCCTCGTCTTATCTAACTTTTATTATATGATGCAGGATGGACATGATACATATCAACCTGTAAAGTTTGCCCCAACTTCTATGGATATAGAAAAACCTTCTAAGCATGAAAGAAATGCCTTGCGAAGAGAAAAAGAAATTCTGAAACAAGCTAAGCAGAGTGATTATATCAGGACATTGATGAATGATATGGAGGAAAGACCTGAAGAGGTAAAGTTATTTTTAGTGTTGAATCATTATGACTTATAGTATGCTTGGGTTTCAGTTAAACTCCTTTCAAAAGTATTTTCAGAATCAAGAGAGTAAAATATTTTTTAAACAATTATCTGAACTTGCATTTAATGATTTTACGTAATGGTTTGTTTTGGCTGCTCACTACTCTACTCAGGTGAGGGATTTTGAGGGAGCTAGCAAAGAAGTTGATAGATTTGTCTCCAAGATGGAGAAACGTGCTCAGCAAGAGGAGGAGATGTTCACTCGTGTTCCTCTTACGAAACAGGAGAGGAAGCGAGAAAAATACTTGAAGAAATCAAGAAATGGGTATGGGAAGTGTTTGGAATATTTTCCTTTTATTCTCCATTCGTAACAAGTAAAACGAATTAAATGTGTGATAACATTTTTGTTTAAATACCTTTTTCTCTCTCAGCTTTTGTGCTTTTTTCTATTTCAGGTTGCAAGGTCTAACAGAAAGTTTCTATGATGAAATCAAAACATTACCCTTTGAAGATAGAACCGAAGAGCAAGTAATGGGATCTGGTAATGGTAGCAGCAGAAAGAGCCGAGTACATAAGCGAAAGGTATGACATTTTATTCTTTTATTCTTTGAAATTATTATGTGGAAATTGTAGACTTCTTTTTCGAACTTCATATACGAAATTTTGTTTAAGTCGAATTATGTGGATGGGGTTTATGTACTGTTGCATCTGCATTGCATATGACTAACCAAATTATTTGATTGCTCTTTTGTCCATTTTGTGTAATAAAAAGTTATTTAAATAAACTAATGTCTTATTCCTCTGGAGTAAGCGTGTAGAGTTGGTTGTTTGTCGAATAGTTTTGTAATTTTCGAACCAATTTCTGGTCATGGAGAGTTTATACTATATGTACAGTTGTTTACTGATAGTTCTGAGTTGTGTGCTGAACACAGTAATAAAAATGATACTATGATATCCGCACAACACGAAATAAAGTTAAAATGCCCCTTGAGGTAATTTGCTCACCAACACAAATTTTGCATGTAATTGAAAATTTGAGTTTTATCCTTCAACAGATACACATTTTCCCTTCCCTTATGCTTGTCTTTTAATTTGAAAAAGGACTTTTTAGTGTATGCATTATCAACCGACATGGTTGCATTGTACTGTTACAGGGAACTAACAATTTTAGCTTCTTTGCAGAGGAAACACTGAAAAGAGGAGATTTAGGGGTTTGACCTAAAGGTTCTGGGAGGCTGACCACCACATGGTGTTGGAGGAAGTAGTAATATTAGGTTGAATGCAAAGGAAATGTAAAAGCTAGTGTTGGGTATTGGGGAATTCCTTCGTGTTTGTAGATTTATTTTTGTACTTTATTGCCATCCTAATCGGCTGGTCCCAATGAGGAACGTGGATCGGAGATTTTGGAAGAGATGAAAGTGTTTTTTGGTTTATTATTACGGAATATTTTTTTGGATAAATTTGACAAAATTTTCATAAATAGAATTAAAATAGATTAATTTTTATTTTTTAATAAAAGGAAATAGTAAAGTAGAATTTTTGTTCCGAGTAAGTAACTTGCAAAATTTGTTAAAAAAACTATCATTTTCCACGAAAATGATAGGTTTTTTGTACGTCTTTTTTGGTTCACTTTATGTCCGAGTGGAAAAATGCATGGATAATATATATATATATATATATATATATATATATATATATATTTTTATATATATATATTTTTTTTTTTCAGTTTTGTTT
>Ga0214543_1012763_pt1 | contig 10964 bp, 9 predicted proteins | sample CNSS2metaG_FD_160094 | JGI IMG/M metagenome (GOLD analysis project Ga0214543, IMG submission 160094) | Root nodule microbial communities from cowpea collected in UCLA plant growth center, Los Angeles, California, USA - CNSS2 | ecosystem: Host-associated > Plants > Roots > Nodule | place: USA...
ACCCCAAGGACCCAAACAAGTTGTTGGGGACCTAAATGAATTGTTTCCTTATTTTGCAGATGACTTCTAAATCCAGAAGGTCAATGTGGTATCTTGACAGTGGTTGTTCAAGACACATGACTGGAGAGAAAAAGAAGTTTAAGAACTTTAAAAGAAAGGAACAAGGATTTGTCACTTATGGGGATAACAACAAAGGAAAAATACTTGGAACGGGTGATGTAGGTGGAGGAAATACTTTGGAGATCAAGGATGTACTGTATGTGGAAGAACTAAAGCACAATCTTCTCAGTATAAGCCAATTATGTGATAAAGGACTCAAAGTAATATTTAAGAGTGACTACTGCACTATTCATCAAAAGGACTCCAAAGAAGTAACCTTAAAAGGTATGAGACACAATAACATTTACTTGATTGATCTTGATAATGCATCATCTAGTGATATAACTTGTTTGATTGTTAAAGAAAAAAACCCTTGGTTGTGGCATAAACGAGCTGCTCATATTAACATGCAACAATTAAACAAACTTATTTCTAAAGAATTATTAATTGGACTGCCAAAAGTAAAGTTTGAAAAAGATAAACTATGTGATGCATGTCAAAAAGGAAAACAAGTAAAATCTTCATTTCATTCAAAAAATGTGATTTCTACATCAAAACCTTTAGAACTCTTGCATATGGATTTGTTTGGAGGAAATTTTTATGCTCTTATTATTGTTGATGATTACTCAAGATATACATGGACCTTCTTTCCCACACTAAAAAGTGAGGCATTTAAAGCTTTTAAGAAATTTGCAAAAGTAGTTCAAAATGAAAAAGATTTGAAAATTAAAGTTTTAAGAAGTGATCATGGTAGAGAATTTCAAAATGAATTGTTTGAAAACTTTTGTGAAGAAAACGGAATTATGCATAATTTTTCTGCACCTAGAACTCCTCAACAAAATGGAGTTGTAGAAAGGAAGAATAGATCTTTAGAAGAATTAGCTCGCACAATGTTGAACGAATATGATATGCCTACATATTTTTGGGCTGATGCTGTGAAGACAACATGTTATGTATTAAATAAAATGCTCATTAGACCAATTTTAAAAATTAGCCCCTATGAATTGTTTAAAGGAAGAAAGCCTAATGTAGCTCATTTAAAAATATTTGGATGCAAATGCTTTGTTCTAAATAACGGAAAAGAAAATTTGGGTAAATTTGATTCTAAAGCCGATGAAGCTATTTTCTTAGGATATTCATTAACTAGTAAAGCCTACAGAATTTTCAATAGAAGAACCTTGAATGTGGAAGAATCTATGCATGTATTTTTTGATGAAATTGTGGACCTTGAGGAAAACCCTCTTGAGTCAAATAAAACAAATGCAGGTGATGAAGAATATTTTAAAGAAGCTCTTGATGAGATGTATCTAAATGAAAATACATTGACTGAAGATCTTGCCAAAAGCTGGAAATCACCTAGAGCATTGTCTCTGGAAAATGTCATTGGAGATATATCAAAGGGAGTAATTACTAGAAATATGTCAAATTTCTGCATGACTGTTGCTTTTGTTTCACAGATAGAACCTAAAAGTGTAGAAGAAGCTCTTCAAGATGATCAATGGTGTATAGCAATGCAAGAAGAGCTTAATCAATTTGAAAGGAATGAAGTTTGGGAACTCATTCCTAGGGATGATTCACACCAAGTCATAGGAACAAAATGAGTGTTCAGAAACAAGCTGGATGAAGATGGAAACATCACTAAAAACAAAGCCAGACTTGTAGCAAAGGGATACAGACAAGAAGAAGGTATAGACTATGATGAGACATATGCTCTGGTTGCAAGGTTAGAAGCTATACGTTTACTTCTTGCCTATGCTTCTCTCATGAAATTTAAACTATATCAGATGGATGTCAAAAAGTGCTTTCCTAAATGGATTTATAAAAGAAAATGTGTATGTTGAACAACCACCTGGCTTTGAAGACTATAAGTTTCCTAATCACATTTATAAATTAAAGAAAGCATTGTATGGATTAAAACAAGCACCTAGATCTTGGTATGAACAATTAAGTACATTTTTGTTAGAAAATGATTTTGAAAGAGGTAAAATTGATTTAACTCTGTTTATTAAAAGAGTAAATGAGCATATTTTGCTAGTTCAGATTTATGTAGATGACATAATATTTGGGTCTACTGATAGTTCACTATGTAAAGGCTTTGCAAGCATAATACAGGGAGAATTTGAAATGTCAATGATGGGAGAATTGACATTCTTTCTGGGTCTACAAATTAAGCAAATGGAAAATGGAACTTTCATTTCTCAATCTAAGGAAGCAAGTACTCCTATGGGAACCTCCCGCTACTTAGACAAAGATGAATCAGGAATAGAGGTAAATTAGACTATGTTTAGAGGCATGATAGGTTCTTTGTTGTATCTTACTGCAAGTAGGCCTGAGATTATGCAATCTGTATATGTGTGTGCTCGTTTTCAAGCCAATCCAAAAGAATCACATCTTACTGTTGTGAAAAGAATTTTAAAATACTTAAAAGGAACTGCATGTTTTGGACTTTGGTATCCTTCAAGAGCATCTCCTAATTTGATAGGCTATTCAGATGCTGATTATGGTGGTTGTAAAATAGATAGAAAAAGTACCAGTGGTACTTGTCACCTCTTAGGAAGTTCATTAGTCTCTTGGCACTCTAAGAAACAAGCTTGTGTGGCTTTGTCAACTACAGAGGCTGAATACATAGCAACGGGAAACTGTTGTGCTCAAATTCTTTGGATGAAACAACAATTAGAAGACTATAATATCTTTCTAAACCATATACCTCTGAAATGTGATAATACTAGTGCTATTAACTTAACCAAAAATCCTATAATGCACTCTAGGACAAAGCACATTGAAATAAGGCATCATTTCCTAAGAGATCACATTAATAAAGGGAATTGTGAGATACAATACGTAGATACAAAGCATCAATTAGCTGATATCTTTACCAAACCTTTAGCTAAAGATAGATTTTATGAACTAAGAAGAGAGTTAGGCATATTAGAGATCTCTTAAATTACCAAAAACTCAATTTCTTTAAAAAATCTGAAAAATAGCGTCAATAATCGATTATAAGTGTCAATAATTGATTATCAGTCACTCTTAAAATATCCCAAAACATTCTGGAATAATCGATTATTTGGGGCAATAATCGATTATCCTTAACTCTGAGCCAAAATAAAAAACTCTCTGGAATAATCGATTATCACTTAGGATAATCGATTATCAGCTCATCAGGATTTATATTTTTCCCAGATTTTGAACCAATAATTGATTATCACCTTCTGATAATCGATTATTACACGTCGTTGGACCAAATAAATCCAAAAACTAGTCGTTGCAACGACTAGATTTGCATTAAAATTCATGTATATGGCCGTTGGAGACACTTCTCTATAAATATTAGCCATTTTGGTCGCTAGAACACTCTTCTCTCACCTTCCACGCTCAAGAACCTCTCATTTTCTCAAAATTCTCAAAAACTCTCCAAGCTTCCCTCTCCTTTACCTCAACAATGGCTGAACCCTCTCGTAGGAAGATTCCTACCCGCAGAAGGACTGCATCTCGTGCCTCTCAACCTTCAACTGCACCTAGGACTACTTCCATTGAAGGAAGGATTTCAGATGAAGATAGAAGATCGAAATTCATCACATTATGGAAAGACAAACCCCTTATCACTCCGAAATTCATCCAGTCTCAATGGTTTATCAATCGCCATTTCACAATTCCTACTTTTCTTGCTGAACAAGGAGTCAAATTCTTCACAGAGATGCATGGCACCTACTACCCTTATTTGGTACGATCTTTCTACTTCAATTACAAATTCAGAGATGGCGTGAGTTTTACAAAGGTGAAAGGTGTTGACATAATTCTGGATGATGATATTTGGGAAAATGTTGCTCAATTTCCCATTCATGATGGCACATCTCCAATCCTTACTGCTGGTATTGAAGGGTTCAACAGAATATTCGCTTATAGATCCTTTATGCGACGACCAGATCAAGAAATAGGTCGCCAATTGCTAGCAGGACCCCTCAAAGTTGATGAGCGTCTACTTCACTATCTTATTGTTTGGATTTTATGTCCACGTGGTACAAATCACGCACGATGTAGTGAAGCAGATCTTATGATCATCTATGCTATGCTCAATTACATTCCTATCCATTGGCCAAGCATCATCCTTGACACCATGCTCAAAGCCAAGATATTGCCTCAATATCCACTCCCATATTCCTTGCTCATCTCTCGTATTTGTGAGTACAAAGGGGTAAACGTCTTTGATGAACAATCTCATAAAACCACTGAGGCAAACAAAATTGCAGAAAACTCCTTGAAGCAGATGAAATTTATTCCTTTTGGGAATACCTACATTCACAAGGATGATATGCCTTCCTCAGACAATGAAGAAGAAGATAATCCTCCCACTGCTCCTATTCCTCCTGTTGACACAAATATTGGAGCATCCAGTGGTGTTGGTGGCTCATCCTCTTCTTTAGAGGATCACATTTTAAACCTAAACTAGAGACTTGAAGAATTCTTTCTTCTCTCCACTCGCCGACATGAAGAAGTCACTGACTTAATTAGAGGACTAGATTCTAGGATTTCTAATTTAGAACATAAGTTTGATAAATATGATGAAGATGATGACATGAGTCAAGACTTTTAAAAGTCTACATCATAGTTATTTTTTTATTGCTATTGTAAAATGTTTTCCAGTTTATTATTTCTTAATAAAAGTCTACTTTTATTGTTTACAATTGTCTAATTGAGGGGGAGCTTCTCTATTAAAATTTTTTTCATATGATCAAAACAGGGGAGAAAAAGTTTAAAAGTTTAAACCAAACAATGCTACTAACAATTCTACTTGTAAGATATTTTGATTGCAGATACTTTAAACATATTGTTTTGATCATCATCAAAAAGGGGGAGATTGTTGGCAAAAGCAATACAAGTCTAAATGTTGAAGCAAGATTTTGATGATGATAAAAGAAGCCTGAAAGCCATCTGGAAGTCAATATGAAGAACATGTGTTGTTGTGTTTAAAGTTATCTTGTAAAGTGTAATTAGAATAGTTTGAATCAATATTGTACAAGGAAATTCTGGTATTTCTCGAAAAATTAAAGTGATAATCGATTATCACTTAGGATAATCGATTATCCTGAGCTAAACCATTTTTTTCAAGAAAGCACTGGAATAATCGATTATCACCTCTGATAATCGATTATTTGTTCAAAAGTTTGTTTTTCATAAAACACACTGGAATAATCGATTATCACTAGTGATAATCAATTATCTTGGTCAGTTGGGCGTGACTGTTCAACTTTTTGACCTAATTTCTGGAACCTCTATTTAAGGAACCTCAGAGTTACTTCTCACTCACCTTTTTGAGAAGCTAGAGTGCTAGTGTTGTGACTGCAAGAGAGTTCTCTGAGTGTTGTCAATAGAAGCTTTGAAAAACCTAGTGTGGGTAGAGTGATAACTTTTCCTGAGAGGTGTTCTAGGAGATTCAGTGCTGTTGTTGTTGCTAGGAAAGCTAAGGTCAAGGTTCTCTGTGTGATTCAGAGAAAGGTGTTCATCTCTTTCATCTCTTGTGTGATCAAGAGAGGTGTTTTCTTTCCTTACTCTTTTACTATCTGATTGTAAATCTGTTATTTATTAGTGATTTAGTTAATCTCGTTTTTGAGAGATTAACAACTGGACGTAGGGTCTTTTGATCCGAATCAGTATAAATACTTTTGTTCAATCTTCTTCTCTATCTCTTTATTTCATCTATTATTGTGTTTAAAGAAATCAATATTTGATTTAATCAATAAATTTTGTAAAAATTTTAAAGTATTAATTTTATTACTCAAAACCAATTCACCCCCCTCTTGGTTTTTGTCCAAACGCTTAAACATTCCGCTGCGCTATACCAACACCAGATACATGGGGTCGGGGGTTGCTTCTGCTGATATGAAAATTTGCCCTATTTCAACTTTATTTCTTGAAGGAAAATGGATCTTTGGCAGTTTGGGACGTGATTCTCACTTTTGGAGGTCTGCTAGGGCTTGTGGGAACCATCCCTTCTTCCTCCTTGTATCTTCATCTTCTTCCATCTTCCATTTCCTAATCTTAGGCTCTCCATGACAATGGAGAGCTAAACCTATTTTGTTGAGGGTAGATGTAACCACTAAACTCTCTTATATTTTGAAAATGCTTTGAATATATATATGCCTATTCCATTAAATGCTAGTATTCTTATTTCCTTGCTTAAAGTTTGCTTTGTTTGATCACCCATTGCATGATACTTGGTTCATTGGGTGTTGGAAAATATCTTTTGAAACCTAGAAATGAAACAAGATACCTAATGGAGCTTGTGTCTAAAAATACAGCTTAATCCATTGGTTGTCTTAAACCTAAGTTCATAAAGCAGGTTTGTTTGTTAAGGGCTTAAGGAATTGACTCTCAATATGGAAACATATGTTCATTCTACTAAGGGATTAGAGTAGACTTGTGGGTTGCAATTAGTATATTAATGGAGAGGGGGTGAGTTTTTATATGCATAAGAGTGAAGTTGGTGAAATCTAACCCTAACAATAACATTCCTATAATTTCTTGTCTTTTCCACTATCTAAGTGTCTTAACTATCAAAGTTCACCTTTCACTTGTTTATACACAAATTTACTTTCTTGCAAAAACTAAAATTATGGATTTATTCTTTATTTTAAAGTAGTTATTAATTGTGTGATTATTTGGTACACGAGTCTCTTGTCAAATAATATCCTAGTCTTACCGGTTACTACTTAATGCAATGAAAAACTATTTTGTTTCTATATACGGATGTAATCAGTGGACAACGTCTTTTGAATATCCTCAAGGCATATAATGACAATTTTCAACTCATAAAGTCTAATACATTTATAAGGATATATATATATATATATATATATATATATATATATATATATATATATAATTAAATCTGTTAGGGCCATTATAGTATTAGCTAAAATATTAAAGTGATCTAATTAGTCAAATTTAGGGCTAAGAGCACACACACACACATTCTAATTTGATGAGGGACCAATAAAAAAATAACCAACAAAGGTTACATAAAGGGTTATGGCTCGATCTGTAAGCATGTACGTTATATTCCTCTTTCGTTCTCTTCATCCACATCAGAAGAGAAAATCAAGAGGGAACCTTCAGGTGTTTTACGATTGGAAGATCAAATACTAATTTCATCTCCGTTGTTCTCAATGGCCAATCCAATATGCTTCCGTATATCGTTCTTTGAGGTTGTGGGAATTATTCTTTTGATTAAAGAGTTTTGTTGCTCTTTTATGATTAACATTATTTGATTCATATTATAATAGAGGACTTGTACAACACCTCAAGTTATACAAAACTTGCGTTGAATGCTAAGATCACAATTTTGACAATATTTATTACACTATTTGACACATTTTTGCTTCAATGTTAATTAATAAATATGATTGAAACGTTAAATAAAGTTAATAAAATTTGATTAAAAGAACTAAATTCATACATTTCTAAAGTTGAAAGACTTTATTGGGCCAAAAGAAACTAAAAATATATTTAACACTAAAAATAAAGACAAAATAGTTAATTGTATTCTTTTGCCGTCATGTGTGCATTAAGTCATGTGGACCAATTGATTTACTTTTTTTAGCTTGCTTAAGTTGATAAAAAATAACATGTTTACTCTTGAAGAAGAAATATTGAAAAAATAAATAAATAAACACGCAAAAAAGAATGAAATGTTGGTAAAATTTTGTCTTCTAAATTGCATAAAAAAACGAGGAAAGTGAATAAATATAACAGTTTACTTCATTAAATATATAAGTATAAAATAATATTTTCAAAGATACTCAATTTGTAAATAAATATTTAAAATAAATATAAAAATAATAAATGAATAAAATTAACTAACTTAAATTTTAGGTTTAAACATTATTTTGATCTTTTTATTTTTCGGTTCTTACCATGTATTTTTAGTTTTTTTTTTCAATCAAGTTCTAATGTTTATTAAGCTTATTGAATTAAGTCTTTTTTTTTTCCGTCGTTTAAATGGTTAACGACATGTGAACAATATATGTCATGTATTAGTTGGTAAATTTTTGTTATTTTTTAATTTTTTCTTAATTTTAAAAATGATTGTTCGTTTGGATTGTGTCACATGATAGTGACAGTGTCACATGACAATGTCAGTGCTTTATATTCAGTTTAGTCCTAATTTTCTTTTAAAATAAAATAGTTTTTGTAAGACTTACTTTCTGTCTTAAAAACATTTTGGACCTAGTGTTATTAAATGGCCTAGGGTCAGCCCATTTCTTACCCCCAAGACCCCCCTTCCAGCCATTCACTTCCTATTCTGTCTTCTTTTTCAAACAGTTCACCTTCCTTCTTGGTGGATGTCCTTGGTGGAGAAGTGGAAGGAGATCCATGGAGAATGCTTAGGATGAGTGGAGAGGCAGCGGAATTGGAGAAGGAGATGAAGCTTGCTCTCGAAAATGGAAGATTGGTGAAGATGAAGAGAAGAATTGGAGCTATGATATGCAAGGTGGCTAAAGGAAATGAAGGATAAGGATAGCCAAGTTTGCTCTCAAATAAGAGTGCTCAGAAATAGCCATTGTACTCATTGCAATTTTGTGCCAAATTAGGGAATAAATTCCACTTCTAATGAAGGAAAACTCAAAGCAATATAGAGTACACAATTAAGCAATCAATTAGAATAACAAAGAGCACTTAAAAACAGAGAAAAACACATAAAACAACAATGAAATAGTGGATATCAAAAACTACAGTTCCAAAAAATGGAAACATCAGCCTCATCATTCACGATTTATCATTTTTTTATATTGAACATTTTTATATGCTTTTTTTTCGTTTGGATGTTAGCTAAATGAGGCAAAAATCAGATTGAAATTTGGTGCACGCAGTTACTAACGATAAATCAAAAACAAAGACTGTGCGTTCAGTGATTTAATGGAAAATAGAGGAAAACTGGAGCATAAATGCTCTCTGAAATTATGTAAGATGTTCTATGGAAATTCAAGGTGAATGAACTTGATTATGATCTAAAATCAAGTATGAATCATAGAAGAACATCTTAAGCACTCAAAAGCACAATCCAATCAGTGAAATGGAAGAAAAATAGTGAGACAATTGCCTTACACATCCACAAGCATCACTTGAAGTTCATAGCTCATTTTGTGTGATGTAGGACTTGGTTCTCATCAAGCAAGTACAAAATTCAGTAATATGAACGAAAATAAAAATGAATTAAAGTGCTTAAACATGACTTTAGACAAAACACAATATAATGAACTAAAAATTAAAAGATGCATTGATTAAAATGAAGAAAAACAGTAATGAATCAAAGAACAAGTGTTGGAAAACAGAAAATGGAACCTAAAAACACATTTACACCAATGAAGCAAGGAGTACTACAAGATGAATCAATGGGGATTCATGTAGTCTCAATGTTAAACGATGGAAAACAATAAGAACTGAAAAAAACAACAACAAAATTTGAAGAAGGCAATGGAGAAGAAGAGAACAACATGGAAATTAAAGACAAACACAAATATGGACCAAGAACCTTACCCAAACCAAGAGATGGATGCAGAAAAGACTTGGATGGCTCTAGATACCAATTGATGGATGTCCTTGGTGGAGAAGTAGAAGGAGATCCATGGCGAATGCTTAAGATGAGTGGAGAGGTAGCGGAATTGGAGAAGGAGATGAGGTTTGCTCTCAAAAATGGAGAATTGGTGAAGATGAAGAGAAGAATTGGAGCTATGATATGGAAGGTGGCTAGAGGAAATGAAGGAGAAGGATAGCCAAGTGTGCTCTCAAATAAGAGTAGAAGGAGTGGAGTGCTCTCAACAACTATGCTTCTACTTTGCAAATTCAAGAGTAACCCTTACATGTGCATAGGAAGCTATCATTTATAGTAGATTAGCTTCCTTAATGCAATTCAAATTAAGCACAAATGTAATGGAGATGTAGCTTGAAGAGTAAGCTGAATTCTTGGTCGTGTGATATAGGTGATGAGGTATGATGGCGCCAAGTGGCATGTCACACACTCCTTGCCATTGTCACACTCTCCTTGTTGTGGTCATGCTTTGCTTGCTTATCTCCATATTTAGAACATTACCAAGGATTCTCGACCAAGAAGGAAATTGGGCTTGGCCCAATTTTATGCACCATGTAATCACAAGTGTTCTAGCTTATTTATTGAAAGCAAAGCTTAAACAATGGCCCAATTTAAATCTAGACTACGTCTTCCATGCATCAAGTCATATTTTGGAGATTTCATTTGCCCATGTGAATAAAGTGAAAAGCCCATGATTGACTTGATCATCTTATGAGAGGTCCATGTGGATCTTCTTCATATGCTTCTAGTGATTGGGCCTCTAGGTAGGCTTGGGCTTGTTGATGCATTTGGGCCTTGAGCCTGATTTGGGCCTAGGCGTTGGCCCAAGCTATAAGCCTCGTTGGGATCACATCACTTCTCCCCCTCCTGAAACAGAAGCTTTGTTAGGGCTTGAGCTACGACCTCCTCCGAGCTTATTGAACGCTTCTCCTCCATGTAAGTTGAACTAAACCTCCATCCCTTTATCTGTTTTGTTTCTGTTTCGAAGTTTTGGCATGATTCTGTCTATGGTCATGGCCTCATTGTTCCTTTCTTGATCATGGTTGTCAGTTCCTTAAGTAGTAGTCATGTTGTGGTGCTCTACTGTTGGAGCTTGTTTGGCTGAGTTAATCTTTGTCTAAGGTAAGGGAAGCTAGGACTTTAAAACTTTTTTTAAGTGTCTTGTATGTTTTTTGTCTTGAATCGTGCTTAAAATGATGGTTTGATGTTCGTGGTTGTGTTTTTTAGTATTGTTGTTTGTTTTTTTTTTTTTTTTTTTTTTTTAAATTTGTGTATA
>Ga0214543_1012766_pt1 | contig 10962 bp, 8 predicted proteins | sample CNSS2metaG_FD_160094 | JGI IMG/M metagenome (GOLD analysis project Ga0214543, IMG submission 160094) | Root nodule microbial communities from cowpea collected in UCLA plant growth center, Los Angeles, California, USA - CNSS2 | ecosystem: Host-associated > Plants > Roots > Nodule | place: USA...
CCCTACAACTCACCCACAAAACAACCAACCACAAACATTTCAATCACGTATGGTATTTGAACGAAAATGAATCATTGGCGATTGTGAGAGTGAAACAAAGAACAAAGTCAAAACGAACCACCACCCACCGCCGTTGAGAACCCAAACCTCAGACCCTATTTCTCTGTTCGATTACATCGCGAGACATTGCTTCTCTCTTCTCTCAAGTTGGAGTGCTCTCTTCCAAATGAGAAAACCATGAGTTCTCTTTGTTGATCCTCTTCTCCATCTTCTTCCACACGTGTTTCAATTTTAAAAAAATAAAATAAAACAAGTTTTTAAATAAAAAAATTGATTAACACGTCACTGTGTCAAAAAGTAAGTTCAAAATATATGTTTAAATATCATTTTCGTACTATAAAAGCACATGTTCTGAATAGAATGAGAGGTTATGAGAGTCAGAGTAAAGCATAGCAATGAAGTTGCGATGGAGCAAGACTGATCCTTTCACCGTGCAATGACCCTCGTCACCTTCTCCTTCGTATTTCGGTAAGATTTCTACTCCTGTAATCTTTAATTTTCTACTCTGTTTTTTGTGTCGATCAACTTTTCTTCAAAGAATTCTAAAAAAAAAAACAAGTAAAAAATAATTTAACTAAACCAACCTAATTTTCGTCTCAGGCTTCATTGATTGGATATATAATGATAAATGCAAGATGATTCTCAAGAAACTTATAACTCAAGTTGATTCAGATCATGGCTATGCGTTGCTCTATGCTCACTGCGTCGCATCGTTCAAGGTTTTATTCCATCGATTACTTTCTCCGAGTTTTTTTTTTTTTTTTTTTTCTGGTTGGAAAGATATTTTTTTTTATTTTCTTTCTTTTTTTTATCAGGATGATAGTTTAGTTGGAAAGAAATTCTTGCAAAAGAATCCCGAGGGTAAATCTTGATCGTGGTTATAAAGAAACGTTATATGAAAAGTTGAGATTAAAGTAAAAAAGAATTGAGTAAGCATTTAATTATTTAGAAGTTAGTAAATTTGCAAGATTATATGTATATATTTCCAAATTTATAAAACTTGACTTATTAATTAAAACAGAAAAACCTAATTATTCATTTAATGAGATGAATTTTGTAATTCATGTATTATCGCCATACCATCTCATTTGACATTCAAGATTTTTAGATAAGAACTAAGACACGTAAGTAATATTTCCTGTGACATTACAATTACAATGTAATGTTTTTTATTATGCTTATTTTTATATTAATTAGATCAGTTTTTTTTTCTGTTCTATATTTATTTTTTAATCTCTCAGTCAAATTAACGGGATAATATAAAATAGTTTTTTTATTTTAGAAATATTAAAAGATTTGATTTTGTAAGCATGGTGGGAAATGGAAGCACTTGATTTAATTTAAGGTTAAATTATACTTTGGTCCCATTTTCGTAACAAAATTTAAATTTGGTACCTCAAATTTTTTTTTGTCTTAATGTGGTTTCTATTTTGGGAAATTTGATGTAATCAAGTCATCTCGTGTAGTAACGGTGTTAAATGGGTGCCACGTGTTACCTTTTGAATTTTTAAAATTTTTTTATTGAATTTTTTTAAAATTTAAAAAAAATTAAAAATTTGTCACATGTCAAGCTGACATCGTGCCACGTGGCAGTGACAGTGTCACGTGTCACTGTTATGGTAGGTGTCATTTTCTCATTTTCAATTTGGTCCATGTATTTTAACTTTTGTCTCAATTTAGTTTTAATTTTTGTAAAAATTATACAGTTTCGTTCCCTCCAAATTGAAACAAAAATTATAAAATGTTATACAAATATTTTTATTAAATTTGATTTTTTTTATTCAAATTTATATTTTTTATATATTTTCAATAAAACTAAGTTTATTTAAATTTGTTTCACATTCAATTTTACTTAAAAATGTTTTCAAATTTTAAATTTATTTGTTTTTGATTATTACATAAACTAGTTATTTTTTCTTAAATTATATAATTGTTATTTTTATACCAACTAAAACATTTGTATAGAAATTATTGAATTTTACACATTTTAAAAATATGTAATTATTTAAAATATAAATTCAAATAAAAAACAATATTAAAGTATGATGTAATAAAATATCAATATAATTTATGAATTTTTTTTGTTATTAGCATTATTTTCTATTAACAACTTTAAAACAATTTTAAATAAAGTTTGATGTAAAATATAAATTAAAATAAACTTAATTTTGTTAAATATATTTACTTGAAATATCAATTTTGATAGAAATATTTGTGCACATTTATATAGAAATTAAATTTGATTTTAATTTGGAGAGGGACAAAATTACACAAATTTTACAAAAATTGAGACAAAAATTAAAATATTAGGAATAAATAATTTAATTACATCAAATTTTTTAAAACAAGAATCATATCGAAATAAAAAAGAATTAAGAAACCAAATTTAAATTTTGTTGTTAAGATGAGAACCAAAATAATAATTTAACTTTAATTTAATTACGCAGACACAGCCTCTATATCTGGGGGTAGGAAAGGAGAAACAGAAACCCTGTTGAGCTGAGTTGCGTTGGGATTGAAATTTCAAATTTCAATGACACACAGTTTGAAGCATACAGTGGATTCGGAGTGCAGTGATAACAATCGGCCGTCCAAGTTATCAAAAATCGAGCATCCCACTCACATTGAAGAAGAAGAAGAAGACGACGAAGAAAAAGGAATGAATCAAAACCCTAGGAATGGGATTCAACGCTATTTGTTTGCAATCGAGTATATCGGCACTCTTTTCTCCGGTTCACAGAAGCAGCTCACTTGTCGTACCGTCGTTGGAGCGCTCGAGGTAACAAATTACAACATCGCGTCACCATTTCCATCCACGATTACTATCAAATCAAATGTGTTGTTGTTTTGTAGGAAGCTTTTGCTAAATTTGTTGGCCAGCCCGTCTCTGTTTCTTGTTCAAGTCGAACTGTGAGTATCACTCTAACCTCACTCACTATTCACGGACAATTTGCAAAATCGAATACGTATAGTATATCAATTAACTGTGCTATGGAAATGCAGGATGCTGGAGTTCATGCCTTGTCAAATGTTTGTCATGTGGATATTCAACGGACCAGCAAAAGGAAGCCCGGTGAAGTGGTTCGTATCTTACATAAACCCAAACTTTATACTAATCGAGATATATATTTGCTCATCTTGTCATTGTAAACATGTAGTTACCACCTCATGAACCTGCTGTGGTTGGAAGGGCTGTAAACCATTTCTTGCAGGTATGTTCTTCTTGTGCTCAAATCAAAATAAATTACTGGGACACCGACCAAATTCGCCACATTTAAAAATACTAGACCACAATTACAAATTTTAAAATGAGGGACTAAAACCAATTATAACCAAATCGTTAGGGACTTAAAACATTTACCCTTTAAATAAATACATTGCTTCTTCTGTCTTGACAAAATGTTTGATCTTCTTACATGACGTGGAACAAGAAAGAAATTCTGAAGATAGCTGCAAAGAGTGCGTGCTTGCAATTTTTTAGTTATTGGCTTGGATAAAGCAGATAGAATTGTAATTTACTCTCCATCACCTTGTGCTTTAAGTTCAATCTTATTCTGAACTGTCAGCATGATGCGTGTTGAGGCAAAAACTTGTACCACAGGCCCACAGCTAATGCCAAGTTAATTTTTTTTTTTTCCATACAATGTGTAATTTTCTAATGCTACTGCATACCCAGGAGATTTTCTGTTTGTGACAGCTTTTCATCTGTGCAGATTCATAATATTTATTATTATCGAATTTTGGCTTTATAAACTATTCCAGGAAGATTAATGAATTATTGAATATGTTCTTAAGAAGAGCAAATTTATTATCAACTTCGTGTTTGTTTGTACTCAAAGTTGGAGTTGCAGTTTTGAAAACCTAAACTAATCTGTTTCTCAAATTTTGCTTATTAGATGATTTCACTTGAGTGTAATGTCTGTGCTCAAAATCTTCTAATATGTTTTTTGGCAATTTGATTTACTTTAGAAGCATGACAGTGACTTAACGATTATCGATGTTCGATGTGTTCCATCTGATTTTCATGCCAGATTTAAAGCACAAGAGCGCACGTGAGTTCTTCAGAATCTTGGTTTTCATGCGTTGATTATCACTTGCTGCATTTATATACCGTCATCGGCTCTCATATAGTTCTATTTGATGCAAGATTTTCATTCTTAGCTCTTATTTATTGGATTATGAATGGAGGAGTTACTTGGTCTCTGAAGTATATTTGTTAAGTTATGAATGAAGTAGAACTGCTTGATCTTTTGAAATTGCCCTTAATTTTTGTGTAATAGTGACAGTGAAGATTATTGCAATAAGGTTCATCTAGGACTTCTGACATTAGCTACTTTTCCGTGCATTTCCACAGAATTCTTTGTTTTGTTTTTGATCATTTGAAGTAATTACCCATTATTTGGAACTACCATTCAGATACTTCTATCGTTTGCTGTCTGGGCCAGAGCCTTTGTCAACCTTTGAGAAAGATCGAGCATGGCATGTATCTGAGGATCTTAATCTTCCAGCTATGCAAGTTAGTTAACAGCTCCGTATATTTTTCAGATTGTCAATCCTCCATCTATGCAAGTTATTGATGATATCCATGCAGGAAGCATGCAGGGTTCTTGTTGGATGCCATGATTTTAGTTCCTTCAGGGCAGCTGGTTGTCAGGTTGTATTTTTTCTTTAATATGTGTGAACAGTAATGCATAACATTCTAATTAATAATTTGTCTAACCTAAAGTGGAACCTTGTTTTCCATTCAACTCTCTTCTACATTCATCTGCTTCTGATTGATATGATAGGACTTCACAGTACGCAGTAATATATTTGAAAAGCATCACAGTAATCAAATAGTAGTCATGATTGAATTTTCATTTAAAGGATTAATTTTAGTTGAATGCTCTATTGTAATTGTAGGCATTCTTTCTAAAGTGTTTTCAGCATGTCTTGTTTATGTTCTAAAATATCTCATGCAAAGTTTCTTTGTACAGGCAAAATCACCAATTAGAACTTTGGATGAACTGAGTGTCACCGAGGTAATTGAAAGTCTATATTTCCCATCTGTAATGGATAGAGAAGGACATAATAAAGTTAGTAGTGATCTTCGTGGCTACCTTAACAACTCCGAAACTGACATTTCTCCTAGTTCAAGTCCATGCATTGATAAAGTAACGACTTCAGGTGTAGGATTTGGCAAACGAAGACGACATCGTTGCCTGGTGGTAACAGCACGAGCACGTTCCTTTCTTTACCACCAGGTTGAGTAATCTAACTTTGAATTGAATCCAGTAAGAAGTTCAATTTTTTTGCGTTATGATTTAATCCTGCATTTTTAATCCAATCTGTTCTGAACACAAAGATGCTAATTGATTTCAGGTTAGATTACTTGTGGGTGTTCTCAAGGCTGTCGGCACTGGAAACCTGACAATTCCGGACGGTACTCATTCATTCATATCTATTCACGTGTGATATATTCACATACATACACTTGATTTCTCACATTATGGGCACTTTGCAGTTGAAAGAATTTTGAATGCCAAGAGTGTTACTTCCGCAAGTCCAATGGCTCCAGCATGTGGTCTTTACCTGGGAGAGGTGAAATATGATCTGCCTACAACTTAGTTCACCCAATCCAATGGATAAATTTTGTCCCTTGTATGAACTTAACTTTATCATTACTTAACTTTGTTTCTTTAAAATTAAGGAAAAACTTTCTCAAACATATCATTTAGCCTTGCACCGATCCTTCCATTAGATTTTTTCCTTCAAAAAAAAGTAAAGGTAAAAAATATTTTATGTAATATTTATTTATCAGCAGAGATCTATCGTCTAAAAGTACGATAAAAATAAAATATATATAGATAGATATAAATTTTCCTTTACTAGTTGATTATATAACTTAAATTTTCCTTTTTAAGGTGGTACTAAAACTCATTCTACTAAAATTTCTTCAATTTATCATGTTCCATATTGTGGGCCTGCTATCAAATTTGGGGTAGGGGAATTTCTATTTTGCATCTCCATAATTTCGACTCGCACCTTTATAATTTTTTATTCTAAAATAAAATTTTAAAATTTCAGAATATAAAATACAAAAAAAATATTTTTAATTGCTGAAAAAAAATTATGAAGGTGCACAAGATGCCCAAATTCGGAATATCATTCTGAGAGTAAAAGGATATATCGGAATACAATAGATATATAAGTAATTGCAGACATCTTTGGTGAAATTTAATGTATCAAATCGCCAATCCGCACCGCAGTACAGTTCTATAATTTAATATATCAATCACATTCTTTCATGTAAATTTTGTAGCACCAACGAGAATAATAAGTTAAATTCATATAATTAAGAAAAACTATAATTCTAATATAAAATTTTTAAATCTATCCATAAAATTCTTGTCTGCTAAGCCTTGAACCTAACTGCAGGGAAAAACTGAGTGGGAAGGAAATTGCGGCCTCCCTAGTAATATGCTTACGCGGATCTAAAAAGTGAAACGAAATATAAAGTACACAGAACAGAAACCAAAATTACAATATCTGCTATTGCTATAAAGAAATTGTGATTATAATACATCATGTAACGAATAATGAACCGATGAAGATAAGAAGTTACTCCACGAAAGAACTAATAGCAGCATGTATGGAACTAGTACGAGCAGAATTTCTCCTCTGCATTAGTGAGTGTGGTCCACTCCAAACAGACTGACTATTTTGGGGGAAAAAAATTCCACACAAAGCTGAAAGCTTGGGGTTTTCATTATATAAACTCTCAAGTAGCTTACTTTTCTGTTGTTTATCTTGTGATCCCTACAAACAGATTGAACAATTAAGTACACTTATCAACTACAAATAATGACAAGTTAATGCAATTGCATTATAGCATGTGATTTCTTGCGTGACTGGTTAAGCAGATACTGTAATTTACTAGATCAAACAGTCCGTGAAATACCTTGTATTTCTTCTGTTGCTGGACTGACGAAGCCTGTCCTTCTTGTTGCTTTGTTCTATATTCATCGTGAAGAACAGTTGCATCACCAACATTTGATTTCACTGTCCCACCATGTTTTGTTGTCTCATCCATCTCTCTCTTGTGACTGTTCATTTCAATATCTTCGTCATCTTCTTCCTCTTCATTCCCCTCCTCCTCATCCCCTTCTTCTAGGCCATGCTCATCATTGCCATCATCATCAACATCGATGCTCCTGTGCTTTCTCTCAGGAGGGCTACACTGCTTCTCACCAATATCCATCTTTGTTACCTCTCCTTTGTCTTCATCAACATCTCCATCAGTGCCCATAGATTCATCTATATTTGATGATGAATCCTCACCACCAGGACTATCTACTTGTATCGATTCCTTAAAATTTACAATATTATTTATGTTATTGGCCAAGCTAGTCAATTATTGGTTTTCATGAAGTAGATACTCAGATTTCTTTAATACTTGCACTATGACCTTCATTTTATGTCTGGGAATCAAGCTTGAGAATATCGTTTATGCCACTTAAAAAAAATTATTTATAATAACTGATTTATATTTTGCACCAAGGCAGGTATATAAAGCCAGTCTGACTATTAAACAGAATAAGTAAATCTTTTGCGGTCTTATCATTTCAGTTCAGAATTTTACCCGTGAGACATGATATGTAAACCCTAAAACTGCCTCCAAAAATTGCCAGACATCCAAAAGATAAAGTAGAGGCGACAAGCCATTAAAATACCTCGTGCTTAAACTCTTTAGCATGCTTATCACCACCAGATCCAAAGCTGCCTCTGGCCATTCGAGCATTTTCCTCCCGTTCTCTCCTTCGTCGCTTTAGAACACAGATAGCACATAAACAGTCATGTTTATGGTGTCTTCTGCAGAATAAGATGAAGTGTAAGCATGCATATGATTTCAATGAACCACTAGGAAAGGATGGGAGCAAGGAATTCTATGTCCCGAGCTCCTCATTATTGAACACTTACATTTACAAATGAACAAAGTATACATTTTACAAAACTTATCTGAAGGAAATAGAACTCCCGAAGTAAATAAAAGTTTCTCTTCCCCTCTATATCAATTCCATGTAACTAAGATATCTCTATGCTAAGAACAATTATCACATAAGAAATTATAATATCATATAATAAATAGAGCTATTTTGCATTTTTGGAATACACACCCATGACGCTTTTTTGTCTTCTGCTTCAATTGGCTACTCTTCCCTACTTTTCCATCACCAGACAGTGTGGTATCTTCTGTTGAAGTCCTTTCCATACCTGATACATAATGAAAACATATAGCATGTTGCTATCAGAATGCCAGAGTAAAGTATTTTACATGAAATGAAAACCATATGTTTTAAGAAGATAATGCATGCAAAGTAATGTTCTTCATTCTTGTGATAGGGTTAAGATATGTTGCAATAAGAGAACTGTTTGCTTACGAGGGAGCTTCCCAGATTGTCTCCAATATGTTCAGATATCTAATACCAACTGATGGGTCTGGGATGAGATGGGATGTATTTGAAGAAAGGTATCATACTTCTGTTTGGATGTTTTACAATGGAATGGGGGAGAGTTTCCACTCCATGCCACTCCATGGAATGGGAAGTAATTGGAATGGTTAGTGGATTAGGAAACAACACCCCATACCCCTCAAATTGGGGGCAGTAAACAAGAAGTATCGGATGAAATAGGTTTCATTCATCCTATGTTAAACAATACAAAGGGGTCTAGGTAGATATTACAACAAAAGTCCACATGGAACAGATCTAATTATCATTCTAAAACATTGTAAATTTTCGAGCTATACATTTTAGAGTGAAATCTCAGAAAGGCAAATTGCATAACTATAACTTCTCAGTTTAAAAATTATAATATGTATCATTTATTGTCACCCTCTCGCCTCCTCACTCTGTCCACAGAAGACCAAAAGATAAAAGTAGAGGAACACAGACAATGACAGAGCCAGTGAGTAAAAAATACACATAAACTAAGCCTACTCGAGCAGAAGATTCCACTAGAAAGCATTGAATAACAAAAATAATAAAATTGAATGAACGGCATATTTCAAGACATACTTCATGCAAAACAGATCCAGAGAACGCAGAGACAAGAGTTACATAGCGAAATGCTTTATATCTTCCATCCTAGCACAGTAAAAGGGAAGGACAACATTTTTAATATATATAAATATAGATAGAGGTGGATGTCTCACCCTTGGTCCCTTTTGATTGTTCCGTGTATAGCCCAGCTGCAGTCCAATACTTCATAAAGTTCTTCTTTACTCGCCTCATAAGATCCAAGATATAGTCACCTTTATTGTTATACTTGTAACAGTTGTCCCAAATGTATTGAACATCCTTATATACATCCTCCGAATTCATATACTTTTCATTTTTTTCAAGATTGCTGCATATAGTTCCAAAGTCCATTGGTGTATCTATGATATCGAAATAGTCCTGGTTCCAAATAAAAGTATGACATAAGACACAAGTAAATATGTCAAAAATATGGTTCCAAGTTTTATAATCAATCACGTTATTCACTATGACTGAACAGATATCATAGATCGTTGTAGGATATAACCTCTATGTCTACCAAGAGAGAGAAAGATAGCTCGTGCATGTTGAACAACAACAAATTAGTATCTACTAGAATGTACTACTTTAATTGCTCTTCATTTTCGCTGTTACCTTTCCTACATAGGTTTAGTATGTCAAGAGAAACGTTACTAAACAATAATTTCTGGAAGTACCCAGGGCGTAGAAGACTGCTTCATTGAAAAGAAGGAAATTTAACAAAACAAAACACTGAAAAAGGAGCAAACTTTAGGTTCAGAGAAATATCTAACATCTCCACCAGAGAACGGAAACCAAACATAAAATAGGTGTCATCCAATTTTTTTAAGAAAATAAGCTATGGAAAAAAATTACTCACAGGAATTCCCAGAGCTTCGGGATTGACAGGAACATTGAAGGGTTCAGCTGCATCCATTTTCATTACCTTCCTTATAATCTGTGCAGAACAAACCGAATGCATTATTAAAGTTGATAATGTAATGCTTGGAAACAGCAAACAAAATCAAGAAGGGCAACTATATCAAAGCTCCAACAAACCACTAAGGAAGCATCCAATTCCTGCTTATTATATAGAGCATTATGTTGAGTGGCCTTTCTTTCTTTTGGGTGGATGACCTCCGTGGAAGCTGACAAAGGTTTGCTTGTGTGCTCCGCATTTGATCCCAAAACCTTTGAAGACTTGATTTTTATGCTACCAGCTCTCTTTGACAGATTACTCAGTTTCATATCAGGCAACGAGTTTGCACTATCCTCCATTCTCTCGGCACTCAGACCTTGTTTTTCAAGGCCATGCTGCTGGCTACTCTTATCAGTATCGCTCTGTGTGGGAGCATCAGATGAGGTGGGTTGGGAGTCCAACATTTTAGGTGTCCTAAGCTTCACCTTAACACGCCCAACTGATTTCCCAATAGCCTTATCAATGGAACCATCAGGATTTATGTTAGCAAGATTGTAATGCTGATCCGTCCCAGTGGAAGAAGGCGTGTCAACTTCCATTCCAGAGTTATCTTTATCATAACCAAACTCATCCAAACCAGAGGTTTCTTCCTTGTTTTGACCCCCACCATTACTTAGGTTATCGTTAGCACTTATTCCATGGTTAGTGGTACCTTTTGACTTCCCTTTCTTATGCCCACGCTTGCGCTTCATGTTCTATCTTCAAACCAAATACCACCCTGAAACAGATTCAAACAAAAGTCAAATAAATCACCACACTACAAAGTACAATAATTTATGCATAAAGGGACCATTAAAATCTTATAATACTGAACACAAAAAAAAAAAAAAAAAAAAAGAAAAGGGGAGGAAAAAAAAAAGAAAAAAAAAAAAAAAAAAAAAATAAAAA
>Ga0214543_1012767_pt1 | contig 10959 bp, 7 predicted proteins | sample CNSS2metaG_FD_160094 | JGI IMG/M metagenome (GOLD analysis project Ga0214543, IMG submission 160094) | Root nodule microbial communities from cowpea collected in UCLA plant growth center, Los Angeles, California, USA - CNSS2 | ecosystem: Host-associated > Plants > Roots > Nodule | place: USA...
CTTAGGGAATCAAAAATAACAAACACAAATGAAAGGGATGAAGGATTAGTGAACTTCCTTTCTAAACATGCTTAGTCTTCTTAAGCATGTGCCTTCATCCTTGGTTGGGGTCAATCCTTCATCATCAGGGGTATGCTTATGAACTGGAAAACAATGGAGCAGATTTCAAGATAAGCTCACTACAGAATCCTAGCTGAAAACAAATATGAAGAAACACAGAAGGAAGTACAAGCATAAGTTGGAATGGACTTACGAGAAGCGGAAAAACTGGTTTGAGCTCACTTGATGCGAAAAGGCGGCTGAACCCTAACAGAGCTCTCTCTCGGAACAGAAGGAGTGACGACTGATTCTGTGAAGAGTGAGAGTGAGTGTGTTAGGGCAGATTAGGGTTTGATTTTATCACTTGGGCTAGCCCTAGGCCCAATTACAAGGGGCAGCCCTTTACTTTAGGACAGAAAAGAATAAAACAATTTTAATGGGCCTTACAATTATGATCCTTTAATAAATATATAAGTATGAAAGAAGTAATACGTTCTTTTATCCTTATAAATATTATATTGTATTTAATACAAACTAAGTTTTAAATATAGATAGTTATTAAGTAAATCTAAGACAACACTAACAAAATTTACACGTTTCAAATAAAATATTATGTCTAAATTAAGATATTTATATGATATTAATAAAGATTGTGAGAACCCAAATTTTCAGCCCCTTAATCTCTCTTCTCTCTGCCATCCACACCACAGAATTGCATTACACTTCACTTGCACCCTTCTCCCTCCCCTCTTCCTCTACCTTCTCTCTACCAAAAAGAATTCTGAATCACTCTCCCTCTATTGCAGAATCCAAACCTGAGGCCAATTCAGGATCTCCCCTCTTAGTACAATTCCTCCTTTTCCTCCATGTAAGTTACTCCCAACCTTTATATTCCTCTTTAATTCGAAATTTGTAGAACCCCATTCCTGCTGAGTTAATTTGGGAACCATTCTCATACTTTGAACCTGCATTTCTAGCTCACTAGGTGGTACAACTGAAGTGCTCTTGGGTGGGAGGATTCTAGCTAGTTAGAAATATATAGAGGTAAGGGAAGCTAACCTCTTTTCTTAATTTTAATAGAAAATACGTAGATGAGCTTGAATTACGTGTTTGATTGATGAATTGGTGTTTGAATTGCATGATTTGGTGAATAATTGGTTTGTGCTTGAGGAAAACTGATCCACTGCATGTGGGAACAGGTTCGTGACCTGGTATTTTCGCCTAGGCGAGTGACACTTGCCTGAGAAAAAACACCAGGAGACGCACCTTTGTTCCTACGCGAAGTCTTGCCTAGGCGAGCTGGAGTCGCCTGAGCGAGAGACGATCTCGTCTAGGCGAACCAGCCTAGCCTGAGCGAAAGTTCGCCCAAGTTTTCTTTTTTTGCCACTGTTAGTGTCTCGCCTAAGCGAGACTGGCTCGCCTGAGCGAGATGACCTCTCGCCTAGGCTAGACTTTTTAGCCTGAGCGAGAGCCACTGCAGTAGTGGTGTTCTAATTCTGTTTTCATTAGTGGAAATGCATGTTTTAATGTATCCTTGTGCAATTTAGACCCTGTATGGTTGGAATGCTACCATTGATGTATTATATGATTAAATTGGATGAATATAAACTATGAGAAGTTGAGGTTGAGATGGAATTTCAAGGGAAATTCAAGTGGAATTGTAGTATGTGTAAGGATGTGAGGAATCTATAATGGTTGGTATCCTGAAACTCCAATAATCATTCAAGCTCAGGTAGAGCATAATGGATTATGTCGTGAGGAGTAACAGGAGGTCCTCGTCGTTGACTTGATCCAGTTCTAGACGTGAAGGGGACTTACCATGGGAACAGTCGGATGAATACTCCATGTGTCTAAACTCTGCAGAGTCTGGGAAACGTTGCAGGTGCAAGCCACCAAGAGCTCCAACGTCGCTTACACAATCCGGATATCGAGTCTAGAACTTATGATTGAATTATATGCTGTAAATGATATTTCTAATTGTGAAGTGCATCGGTGTTTTCTCATTTCAGTTAGCTTACCCTTCTTGTTTGTGTTGTTTGCTTTTGCATATTATCCTTTTACAATGATCACCTATGGTTGGTGTGAGCAGAGCAGAAACCAGATGGAGATACCCCCTCTTGAGTAGGAGTTGGAGCCTTGTAGGGAGTGTCCGCTGTAGTTATAGGTTGCTGTTGTACATTTTGGGGTTTATGTAGTTTAATATCTTTTCCACCTACTCTTACCTTGTATATATAGATGTGGCTTTTTGGAGGACTGTACTAGATTAACATACTATGTGTGTATGACTGTTATTCCTACTATCTGCTATGCTTGATCAGGATATAATGTTTTGTTTGATAGTGTGAAAAACTATTAAATGGGATGTTACAAAGATAAAGTTTCAAAATTTAATTTTAAGTTTTTTATGGTATTTAAAATCATATTTTAAAAAGTACATTTATTATTGTGTATATTTAAATTTTAAATAGTGAACTTTGTATGCAAATGAATAATAATACAAAATATAAGAATTAAAAATTAAATAAGGAGGATAATGATGTTTTTTTTCTTCTCATATGCTGTTACTTAATTAAAAATTCGTTATAGTACTTAGTTTAAAGAATAAATTGAAAGTGACATATTATAATCAAATAAATCTTAAAAAGGTAAGAAAAATAAACTTTAACATTGATCCAATCAACTAGATTATCACGTGTTATTATACTTATATACAAAATCAACTATCACGTGTCACGTACACATTAACGTTAACTTTATCAAGTATCATGTACCGTATTATCAAATGGAAACACACTTCTCACCTTTAAAAATATTTTTATACTTTTTCTCCTTTTTAACAATTAAATGAATATTGCTTTACACTTTCATGTCCAATTTTCTATTTATCATCCTTTTAATTTTAATTATGTTTTCTTTCTGAAATGAAAAAAAAATTAATTTTTATTTTTTGGATTTATATGTTTTTAAGGTTCTTAAATTATAAAAATACATAGTTGATTCCTTTTAAGATTTATGAATATGGTGATTATTGTTTAAGAAAACCTAATGAAAATTATCATTGGACATTAAGATAGGAACTATCTAGATGTGAAGGTTCATTTCACAATGTTTTAGAGAAGAAAAGAGATAGATTGATTCATGAAGCGAAAGTAAAGAGCAAAAGGAAGTAAAAGTAAAATGTAAAGGAAAGAACAAAAAATAAAAATGGAAAGACAAAAAAGGACATATCTGAGAAGCACGCCATTACAAGGTTAGGTTAGAAGCCATGAAACCTTGAAGATGGGTGGAAGGTGTTGCCACTTGAGTCTAGGCTCAAGATAAGGCTTAAAAGTCTCATTCCTAAAGGAAGACACTCTCACAAAGGATGAACACAAAGGTGTATATAAATTCCAAAATGATGAACCCTTTTACAAGTGGACCCCTTATATAGAAGTATTTAGGGGTCTCTAAGCAAAAAGCACATAACTTCCACAAAAGGACTACAAAGTTAATAAAAACCCTACAATCTAGAAGGTAGGTCAAAATGGTGCAATCTAAGGCATGCTAAAGATGCTTCTCGACCAAGGTATAGGAGGTGCCTATTTCTAAATGCTTCTAGATTCTTCTAGGTGGATTATTGACCAAGACACGTGGTCACTCATTCTAGATGTTTCTAGAATGCCTTGCTCATTCTCTCTCTTCCATTTATGTCCTCCAAATACACCACTTGTCTCCCATTTGTGCCACCTTCTAATTGTCCTACAAAACAAGTAAATATGTATTAACATGTTGGCTTAAGTTAATATAATCTTGGTCACGCTAAGGGCACCCAAATAGTTGGGGCAGTTTGCAAGCCTTTAGATTGCTATGTAAGGCGTTGTATCTTTCACCTAGTCTAGAGAGTTTTCTATATTTCTACATTACCTAGCCAAAGGATCCCGTCACTTGGCTTTCGCTAGTAGGGAGGCCAAATGCTTATTTATTGGATGGTTATGCTGAATCTTTCAAGAGTTTTAAGGATGGTTTTTTTTTTTGTAATGATGACCCCAACCGGTCAGTCTTTGTATTTTGATGAGGTCGGGTGTCCAAAGTTTCCATTTTATTGAACTTCTAGCCCTTTGAGGCTCTCAAAAATCTAGGGATGGTTGTGAGTCATTGATACGATCCTACCCAGGAAAGAGTATGATCGTTTCTGAATTTGAACCCTCAAGAGGCACGACACGAATAAATCAGAGAAGAACGCGGAATAAGACAGAGATGGAGGACGCCACAATCTAGCAGATTGATAAGTCAAATGAAGATTCACCATAAAGATGTTAATCTTTGATAAGAACTAGAGGCCTAAGCCAAGAACAAAGAGAACCCTCTCTTTAATGAAATCAAATTCAATATATGACTAAAAGTGTCTACATCAGTTTTTAGTACCTTTATTTATAGGCACATAAGTTTAAGCAAACCTGCAAACCCTACAAGAAGGCCCAAGCCCAAAACATAAAAACATAAACTAATTATAAAAGAAAGCTCAAAACCCAAAAACATAAAACATAACTAATTTCTAAAAGAAAATCCAAAAGTTCATCTTCAAATTCTTCTTGTATGGAATCTTGGGATAGTCCTCTATCATTCCCTCCTTCTTGAAGAGAATTTGTCCTCAAATTCGTACCACTGAAGTTTAGGAAATAGACTTCTATCGTACCTTCCTTCTTAAAGAGAATTTGTCCTCAAATTCGTCTCACTTGAAGATTCTTTATCATTCTCCCCTGTTTGGAGAGAATTCGACCCGAATTCTGAAAGGTCCTCTCGGGTCAAATACGCAACTTATAATGATATATTTGATGGCCCTGCAGGTATTGCACATCGACCCCAATCTATCTTTCATAAGTACCGGAATGACTAGAGTAGCACAGGGACTCAAACTTTCCTGAACCGATCCTTTGTCCATAAGTTGTTCCACATGCTTTTGTATCTCTTTAGTTTCTTCTGTGTTACTCCTATAGGTTAGCCTATTAGGAAGGGATGCACCCTGACTAAGATCCATATTATACTCAGTACCCCTTTTAGGAGGTAAACCATGAGGAATGTCTTTAGGAAAGACATCATCATACTTTTTGAGAAGTTGCTTCATACCTAAAGACAAATAAGCTTGCACAGAAGAGAGACAAATATTGTTAGGCATAAGCAAATATAAGAGTTGTTTCTTAATCAACACTCTATTTATTTCTTTTTCTCTCAATAAAAGGCTTTTATAACTCCTTATTTCTTTACCTTCCTTTTTCTTGCCTTTTTCTGGAATTTTCTCTCTTCCTTCTTTCTCTTTTGCTCTCTTCTCACTCTCATCTTAATTTGATCCTCACAAACTTCTCTAGGAGATAAAGGTGTTAGGGACACCTTCTGCCCCTTAAACAGGAAAGAATACTTATTGGTTAGACCACCATGGGTTACCTTTCTATCATATTGCCAAGGCCTCCCCAACAGTAAGTGACTCGCCTCTATAGGTACCACATCACATACTACCTCATTAACATATTTACCGATAGAAAAAGCAATGTGCACCTGCTTATCTACAACCAATTCTCCATCCTCACTCAACCATTGCAAAGCATAAGGACTAGGGTGTATAGATGTCACCAAACCAAGCTTCTCCACGAGCCGTTTACTTGCTACATTTGTACAACTACCTCCATTAATGATGAGGGAACACACCTTTCCCATAACCATACATCGAGAATGAAAAATATTTCTTCTCTGGGTCTCATCTTCCTCCTTATTCATACTGCCTAATAATCGCCTAACCATCAAGAGATCTCCCTCCAAAGGGGGGACTTCACACTCCTTTTCCTCTTCATCACTACTAGATGATTCTGATGATTCACCCGCGGAATGCTCACTAATGTACTCACCATTCGCCAACAACATCATAGTTCTTCTGTTGGGACATTCAGCTGCGATATGTCCTTTACCCAAACATTTAAAACATTTTATTGCACTAGAACGTGAAGAATCATCATTACTAGCTTGAGAAGTTACTTTACCATTTGAGGACTCCTTCTCCTTAGATTTAGGAATGGTAGAAGTAGCTCCCTCCTTCTTATATTTCTCCTTATCTCTCCATGAGGTGGAGGACTTCCTATAGGCACTTCTTCTCTTGAGTTGTTGTTCCACTCTGGTGGCTTGGTGAATAAGATCCTCTAAGGTTTCATAATGGTGCATTTCCACCACATCTTGAATCTCTCTATTTAATCCATTCAAGAATCTAGCCATTGTAGCCATATGTGTTTCTTCCACTTCAGCTTTCATCAAGGTGACCTCCATCTCTTGAACATACTCTTCAACACTCTTATTTCCCTGTGTAAGTCTTTGTAATTTGTTGAAGATCTCTTTTTTATAATAAGGAGGCACAAATCTTTCCTTCATAGCTACCTTTAATTGCTCCCATGTAGAAATTGGCAATTGCCTTCTTCTAGCTATGTCCACGGTGATTTGATTCCACCAATTCATAGCATAGCCTTCAAACTCCAAGGAAGCCATAAGCACCTTATCATCATCCTCATAATCGTAAGAGTTAAAGATTTGGTCAAGCTTCATTTTCCATGCCAGGTAGGCTTCTGGGTCATTAGCTCCATTAAATTTAGGAATTATAATCTTCCTCCACATCTTATCTCTTCGAGGTGTGTGGTTCCCGAACTCCTATCGTCTTTGGCCTTGTCTTGGCTTAAAATCATGCTCCTCCTCATCATTATCCCTCCTAAGCATGTGGTTCCCAATTGCCTCTCGTGTTTGGCCTCGTCGTGGCCTAAAAACATATGACGCTTCATCATTATGAGAAGAATGGTCTGAATCATCATGTCTCCTTCTTCTTCTCTCCACTCCCTCTAATCTCACGCTCACATCTTCATTAAACTTTTGGAGCCTTTCGAACTGTTGTTGATTGTGTTGTTGCATTTGATTCATTTGTAATGTGAGCTTATCAAGTGCAACCATGAGTGTCGCAGTCTTAGGTGAGACAGGATCACTATTCTGGGAAGAAGTCATGTCCTGCAAGAAAATGTTAGCAATAATAATTTTTTTTTGACCTCACCACTCTACTAAGTGTTTCACTCAATTTTCCACTCGTGTATCACACATATAGGCTTTTTCTTGAATGTACTCTCTTGCCTTTTACCACTCAAATTCCCTTTAGTGCTTGGCAAAGAACTCTAGTAGCTTAAGGAAAGAGTGAACAAACAATGTGAAGAAAGTTGCGAGACCTAAATCTTGACTTAAGAGGACAAAGAAGATTCAAAACACTAGACAAAACTTCAAGGAATTGTAAAGACACAAAACAAGAAAATTAAAATTAGAAAATAATAGGACTACCAAAGATATTTAAATGAGACAACACGGAGACTCTAAGAGAAAGACTGATTGCAAGTAAATATCAATAAACCAGAAATAAAATTGCAATAAAAGTTGTGTTGAACTCCTCATTTTTTTTTGGATCCTCTTTTTTTTTCAATATATATTTGTTTCCTTCTGACTTGATCCACAATATTTTTCTTTTTGCAGTTTAAAAAAAGAAAAAAAACAAACTTAAACAATTGATCCTTCAAATCCTCATACTCATGTAAATCAAAAGTAAGTGTACTTGCACATCCCAAACACAAAAATAAATAATTTCCACGAATCAAATGTAGAAATACACAATTTAAATAAAGAACAGAAAAGAAAAAAAAATTCAACCAAATTGGAAACAACCTTAAGGGTTTTACTCCTTACAAACGAAACAAACAAAATCTAAAACAAAACACAGAACAAGCAGACATTGACAAATTGTAGTTTTTTTTTCATATGACAAAAAAATAACATAGAAGAGGAAATTCAAACCAGAACCTTGCTCTAGATACTAGATGATACGATCCTTTCCAGGAAAGAGTATGATCGTTTCTGAATTTGAATCCTCAAGAGGCACGACACGAATAAATCAAAGAAGAACACGAAATAAGACAGAGATGGAGGACGCCACAATCTAGCAGATTGATAAGTCAAGTGAAGATTCGCCACAAAGATGTTAATCTTTGATAAGACCAGAGGCCTAAGCCAAGAACAAAGAGAACCCTCTCTTTATTGAAAATCAAATTCAATATATGACTCAAAGTGTCTACATCAGTTTTTAGTACCTTTATTTATAGGCACATAAGTTTAAGCAAACCTGCAAACCCTACAAGAAGGCCCAAGCCCAAAACATAAAAGCATAAACTAATTATAAAAGAAAGCTCAAAACCCAAAAACATAAAACATAACTAATTTCTAAAAGAAAACCCAAAAGTTCATCTTCAAGTTCTTCTTGTATGGAATCTTGGGATAGTCTTCTATTAGTCATCCTACTAGGTGCTACACTTCTTTGAGATTTTTGGGGCTCCTCATTTCTATGATGGCTCGACATTTTTTCGGGTTGGCCTCGATTCCTTTGCGAGTAAGCATGAAGTCGAGAAACTTACCATCGTCGACCCCAAATACACATTTTTTTTGGTTGAGGCGTAGGTTATACGCTCAAAAGTTCCATGAGACTTCAGTTAGGTCTTGTGCATGTTGGTTTGCGATTAAAGACTTTACAACTATGTCGTCCACATACACTTTAACTCTTCTTCCAATGAGAGGTATGAAAACCCTATCCATCAGTCTCTGGTACGTGGCTCCAGCGTTCTTTAGACCAAACACCATGACCTCATAGTGAAGGTTGGTTTCTTCCATGATAAAGGTCGTCTTCAATTTGTCATCCTTAACCATTGGGATATTGTTGTACCCCGAATAAGTGTCAAGAAACTTAACATCCTGTGGTCGATGACTTTGTCAACTAGTCGGTCAATGCCAGACAACGGATAAGTGTCTTTAGGACAAGCATTGTTTAGATCTGTATAGTTGACACACATCCACCATTTTCGGTTAGACTTCTTCACTAGCACAACGTTGGCTAACCAAGTTGTGTACTACATCTCCTTCATTTTCCCGGCCTGTAGTAGCTTCTCAACTTTGATCATGGCCGATAGTCTTCTTTCTTCTCCCAATTTCCTTTTCTTCTGAGACACGGGTTTGGCCTATTTCAAAACTGATAACTTGTGGGTTACTACTCATGGATAACTTTTGAACATGCCAAATAAATTATAAGTCATTACACATATAAGCACTTCCAAACAATTATAAACAATATTAAAAATATAATTGCTCCAAATGCACACACTAGAAATTGAACCCTTGACCACTAACCCAAGACAAAGCTCTAACCAACTATGCTACTCTCCACTTCTATTTATGTCCTTACATAATTCAATTAATATTTCTCACGTCCAATTATCACCTTAGAATTATAATTATGGTTAAATCATTCTAGATGTCCCCACTTTTTTAACGAAATCTCAAGTAGGTCCCCTTCCTTTTATTTGACTCAATTGGTTCCCTATTTTGGAGAATTCGTTGCAATTAGGTCCTTTCCGCTAGTAGTACACTAACAGTGTTAACGTGATTTTTTTAATTTTTTTTATAATCTAAACAAAATTGCCATGTGTCAATCTGACGTGGTGCCACATGGCAGAGACAATGTGATATGATAGTGACAGTGCCACGTGTGGAATGTGAAATGTCTCAATGTAGTCCCTGTATTTGTTATTTTGTCTTAATTTGGTCCCAATTTTGTAAAAGTTTATAACGATAACATTATCGAATTTGGCGTCGTTGTTGGGAAACACAGTTAGAATTTTTATCATGTTATTTCTTTTTTGTTTTGTTTTGATTTTATTTTTGTTTATCACCGACATTTTCTTTTTGTTTATTTCTCTAACTAACATTTATTTTATTTTCTTTAGCCATTTTCAATTTGTCTTTAGGCATAATTTTTATTTGAGGAATTTTGTTGGAAAATTTGTGAAACTAGTTGGGGAACACTTTGGCTAAGGAAAGATAAGGTACTTAAGTTGTCCATTGAGACGCACCCCTCTTTCCTGGAAGTCTAGTCAACAAGCTTTTAACTTATTTCTATCCACAATAGTGTACCTATGTACCTTTAGGTACTCTTGGTTTTATCATAGTATGTTTGTCTTCTTGAAATTCTTGAGTGTTTGAACCGAGTCACTTGTATGCAAGAAAAGGATTTTTGAACAAAGTGTTTTCTTCACTCCTTGGAGGAGCTTTGAGTGTAGCCTTGCCTTGTTACTTTGGGAGAGTGATCTAAACACTTGGGTTACATTTTGGGTTCGAATTGGTCTTGCTTTTCATTTTTTCTAACCCCTAATTCATTTATTTTGTTTTGGCTTTGAGTGTTTTATTGTAGGAATCATGGCAAGTTCATCAAATGCACCTACTCCAAACAAAAACAATACATTAATGAGATTGCTTCGGGATTTGGAGTTGTATAGGAAGGAGTCCTTTGAACAATTGAGAAAAGAAAAGGAGCAAAGTGACCTAAGAATCCAAGAGCACATTCAAAGGCTTGAAGCTAAAGAGCAAAAAAGAGAGGCTAGGAAAAGAGGGCATTCTAGGCGCAACCCATCACAAAAGAAGCAAACTCCAAAGATTCCTAAGTTCTATGGTGGAAGTGATCCCAAAATCTTCCTGAAATAGAAATAAGATAATCCTTCATCATTTTACGATTATTGAATATGGTGTGAGTTGATTAAGAAAGCTAAGTGAAATCCCCACTGGACATTAAGATAGCAAGCTATCTAGATGTGAAGGTTCTTTTCACAAAGCTCAAGAGAACAAGCTGATGGATTGATTCAAAACAAAAAGAAAATGGAAAGCACATAAACCATAGAAAACCAAAAACAATTAAAGGAAAAAGAAAACATAAAATGGAAAGGAAAGAAATGGTAAAAATGTGAGAAGCACGCCACTACAAGGCTAGGCTAGAAGCCATGGCAACCTTGAAGATGAGTGGATGTGTGCCGCCACTTGTTATGCAAGATAAGG
>Ga0214543_1012770_pt1 | contig 10956 bp, 4 predicted proteins | sample CNSS2metaG_FD_160094 | JGI IMG/M metagenome (GOLD analysis project Ga0214543, IMG submission 160094) | Root nodule microbial communities from cowpea collected in UCLA plant growth center, Los Angeles, California, USA - CNSS2 | ecosystem: Host-associated > Plants > Roots > Nodule | place: USA...
GGTTCGATTCCCACTGGCAACAACCCACCCAGTATGAATGGACGGAGAAGGGTGATGGGTTGGGGTGCATTGGGCTGTAGTAACCTGACAGCCTCTGGGGCCCGAGGAGGGGTAGCCAGGGATGTTAGCCAGAGGTTTTAAAGGTCAGGTTGGGGGTTCGATTCCCACTGGCAATAACCCACCCAGTATGAATGGACGGAGAAGGGTGATGGGTTGGGGTGCATTGGGCTGTAGTAACCTGACAGCCTCTGGGGCCCGAGGAGGGGTAGCCAGGGATGTTACAAAAATCATGTATGTATAAATGTGTGATGTGTGATGTGTGATGTGTAATTACATTTGTATTGATAATGATGTATCCTTAATGAAGGTGATTGTGTGTTGATGGAAATGTTTATGTACAATGTTATGGTCAGTTTGATGAGGTTTTGTTGATGTTATTAATCGATCTAAGAACTAGATTGAAGCACCAAAATATTCAGCACTACTCTCCATTAATTAGTGCTATAGTCCCTATTGAAAAGAGATGTCAAAGTGGTCAAAATGTTGAAGAAGAGTGGCCACAGGCGACAAAACCCAAGAGTCAATGTTTCTTTTGTGGGTTGATATTGTAGCATATTAAAACGTGGAATGCCTTTACAGAATAGTCATCATAAATTCCCACTTGAACGTCCTGCACTCCCCATTTGAAAAACGTTTGTGTGATATTTGTGCGATGTAAAGTTCAGTTGCATGAACATAATAGTCATCATAACTACCCACTTAAACGTCCTCCACTCCCCATTTGATAAAAATTAGTGTGATTTTTGTGCGATGTGAAGTTCAGTTGCATGAACATAGTAGTCATCATAACTACCCACTTAAGTGTCCTACACTCCCTATTTGATAAAAATTAGTGTAATTTTTGTGCGAAGTTAAGTTCTGTTGCATGAACATAATAGTCATCATAACTACCCACTTAAACGTCATGCACTTCCCATTTGATAAAAAGTTAGTGTTGTGTCATTTGTAAAATGCAGGCCCATTGGCCAAAGAACCCAATTGTCAATAATGTTTTGATGGATCAATTTTGTTGTCATGTTAAGTTGACATCATGAGCTTATGTTGAAGGAGTAATTGATTTGAGATTTGGAGTTGATTAACAAAATATTGATAAAAACTCTCCATTAATTCGTGCTATAGTCCCCATTTAAAAGAGATGTCAATGTGGTAAAAATCTTGAAGAATGGGCACTGACGACACAACCCAAAAATCAATGTTTCTTTTGTGGGTTCATGTAGTAGCATATTAAAAAGTGGAATGCCTTCACAGAATAATCATCATAACTTCCCACTTAAACCTCTTATACTCCCCTTTTGAAAAAAAAATAGTGTGATTTGTGTGTGATGTTAAGTTGAGTTGCATGAGTCTTTGTTGAAGAAGTTATTAATTGATTTCAAAGTCGAAGTTCATTACCAAAATATTGTTCATAAATCCCTAGTTAATCGTGAAGGACTCATCGTTTAAGAAAAATGTTAATGTCTAAAAAATTTAGAAAAAACAGGCCCACTATCCACTGTCAAAATAAAATTCATTGAACAACTATTCATGATGAGCACAAAATGTAAGACAACAACCCACTTAATGTTGCTATACTCCCCACTTAATGCATACATGACATATTGGTCTAAGTACTTGAACTAAAAGTACAATTAACAATATTGAACTTAGGTCCCAAATAAATAGATGCATAACGAAATTGAACGTATGAGTCCCATATGTCTTCGGTGTATGTGTTCTTTAGATCTTTCCACCCATCGGTTATTTTTGGATTGAGTGTATCCATGTTGTACGTCACAACAAAGGCGTTTCCAAAACTATCAACCAAACTTCATTGCGGGTTTAGTTCCTTTTCGAATGCAGCAGCAAAATGTATATCTACATAAGTAAAATTCTATATACAAAAAACGAAGACGAAAGTTTATTACTTGAAAAAAAAGCAAATAGAATTTGATGTCAGTGGCCATTTTAAGTGAAAAGCATACATGGTCATGTATGTTAATGGTGGTGGACGTCCATAGCATCGTGGTCCCAAGGGTTGGTGCGAGTTCTACATTCCTCTGCCCAACAGTACCGCTAACACTCGCTGCCATGATGTGGGGTTGATGTAGATGTTTGTCTCCTTATCCCGGCTTTTGTTGACAAGGATGTGGAATTGCAATTTGATTGCAATTAGGTTACGTGGTTGGGAATAAATATTGGTGGTTATAGTGGTCTCAAAAGTCGTGACCCTTGAGTGGGAAGACATTAAGGGTTGGTAAAGGTTATAACTTTTAGTTTGAACGATTAATAAGGTATGACTCCATACGTTGCGATTTAACCATTAGGTAAGCATTGGAATACATATAGCGTCAATTTAAAGTGAATGACTTAAACAAATTTTCCATCATTCAATCTCCATTCACTAACGTGGGTGCTTTCTTAGTTGACAATTGACAAAATACTCAATATATACTTAAGTGGGGAGTTAGGAATTAATATGTGGGGAGTTAAGTTGAACATTATGTTTCGAGGTTGCAGATTTTTTTCAAATTAATTTAAATAACGTTTTGGGATCACACAATTCACCCACTTAAAAAAATTTTCCATTCTCCAATCTCCATTCACTGACGTGGGTGCTTTCTTACTTAACAATTGACGTAACACTCAAGTCATACTTAAGCGGGGAGTCAGGAATTAGTATGTGGGGAGTTAAGATGAACATTATGTATCGAGGTTGCAGATTTTTTGAAAACTAATTTAAATATCGTATTGGGATCACACAATTCACTCACTTAAACAAATTTTCAATCATCCAATCTCCATTCCCTGAAGTGGGTACTTTCTTACTTGACAATTGACAGAATACTCAAGTCATACTTAAGTTGGAGTCAGGAATTAATATGTAGGGAGTTAAGTTGAACATTATGTTTCGAGGTTGCAGGATTTTGTAAAACTAATTTAAAAAACCTATTGGGATCACACAATTCACCCACTTAAACAAAATTTCCATCATCCAATCTCCATTCACTGACGTGAGCGCTTTCTTACTTGACAATTGACAGAACACTCAAGTCATACTTAAGCGGGGAGTCAACAATTAATATATGGGGAGTATGTTGAACATTATGTTTGGAGGTTGTAGATTTTATGAAAAATTATTTAAATTATCGTATAGGGATCACACAATTTATCCACTTAAACAAATTTTACATGATCCAATCTTGATTCACTAACGTGGTTGCCTTCTTACTTGACAATTGCAAAAATACTCAAGTCCGACTTAAGTGGTGAGTCAGAAAATAATATGTGGGGAGTTAAGTTGAAAATTATGTTTTCTGGTTCCAGATTTTTTAAAAACATATTTAAATATCGTAATGGGATTACATAATTCACCCACTTAAACAAATTTTCCATCATCCAATCTCCATTCAATGACGTCGGTGCTTTCTTACTTGACAATTGCCAAAATACTGAAGTCATACTTAAGTTGGGAGTCAAGAATTAAGATGTGGGGAGTTAAGATGAACATTATGTTTCGAGATTCCAGATTTTTTGAAAACTAATTTAAATATCGTATTGGGATCACACAATTCACCTACTTAAACAAATTTTCCACCATCAAATCTTCGTTCACTAACGTGGGTGTTTTCTTACTTGACAATTGACAGAACACTCAAGTCATACTTAAGTGGGGAGTCAACAATTAATATTTGGGGAGTATGTTGAACATTATGCTTCGAGGTTGCAGATTTTATGAAAACTTATTTAAATATCATATAGGGATCACACAATTGATCCTTTAAACAAATTTTACATGATCTAATCTCGATTCACTGACATGGGTGGTTTCTTTCTTGACAATTGCAAAAATACTCAAGTCATACTTAAGTGGGTATTCAGAAATTAATATGTGGGGAGTTAAGTGTAACATTATGTTTTGAGGGTCCAGATTTTTTGAAAACATATTTAAATATCGTAAAAGGATTACGTAATTCACCCACTTAAATAATTTTTCCATCATCCAATCTCCATTCAATGACGTGGGTGCCTTCTTACTTGAAAATTGCCAAAATACTCAAGTCATACTTAAATTAGGAGTCAGGAATTAATATGTGGGGAGTTAAGATGAACATTATGTTTCGTGGTTGCCGATTTTTTGAAAATTAATTTAAATATCGTATTGGGATCACACAGTTCACCCACGTAAACAAATTTTCCATCATTCAATCGCCACTCATTCACGTGGGTGCTTTCTTACTTGACAATTGACAAAATACTCAAGTCACTCTTAAGTGGGGAGTGAAGTAATAATATGTGGGGAGTTAAGTTAAACATTATGTTTCGAGGTTGTAGATTTTTTTAAAACTAATTTAAATATCGTATTGGGGTCGCACAATTCACCCACTTAAACAAATTTTCCATCATCCAATCTCCATTCACTAACGTGGCTGCTTTCTTCCTTGATAATTGACGAAATACGCAATATATACTTAAGAATGGAGTCAAGATTTAATATTTGGGGAGTTAAGTTGAACATTTTGTTTCGAGGTTGCGGATTTTTTTAATATTAATTTAAGTAACGTATTGGGATCACACAATTCACCCACTTAAACAAATTTTCCATCATCCAATCTCTATTCACTGACGTGGGCGCTTTCTTACTTGACAATTCACAGAACAGTCAAGTCATACTTAAGCGGGGAGTCAACAATTAATATATGGGGAGTATGTTGAACATTATGTTTGGAGGTTGTAGATTTTATGAAAACTTATTTAAATATCGTATAGGGATCACACAATTTATCCACTTAAACAAATTTTACATGATCCAATCTTGATTCACTAACGTGGGTGCTTTTTTACTTGACAATTGCAAAAATACTCAAGTCCGACTTAAGTGGTGAGTCAGAAATTAATATGTGGGGAGTTAAGTTGAAAATTATGTTTTCTGGTTCCAGATTTTTTAAAAACATATTTAAATATCGTAATGGGATTACATAATTCACCCATTTAAACAAATTTTCCATCATCCAAACTCCATTCAATGACGTGGGTGCCTTCTTACTTGAAAATTTCCAAAATACTCAAGTCATACTTAAATTGGGAGTCAAGAATTAATATGTGGGTAGTTAAGATGAACATTATGTTTCGAGGTTGCAGATTGTTTGAAAACTAATTTAAAAATATCGTATTGGGATCACACAGTTCACCCACTTAAACAAATTTTCCATCATCCAATTGCCAATCACTGACTTGGGTGCTTTCTTACTTGACAATTGACAAAATACTCAAGTCATACTTACATGGGGAGTTAGGAATTAATATGTGGGGAGTTAAGTTAAACATTATATTTCGAGGTTGTAGATTTTTTTAAAACTAATTTAAATATCGTATTGAGGTCACACAATTCAACCACTTAAACAAATTTTCCATCATCCAAACTCCATTCACTAACGTGGTTGCTTACTTACTTGATAATTGACGAAATACGCAATATATACTTAAGTGGAGAGTCAGGATTTAATATGTGGGGAGTTAAGTTGAACATTTTTTTTCGAGGTTGCGGATTTTTTAATATATTTTAAATAACGTATTGGGATTACACAATTCACCCAGTTAAACAAATTTTCCACTATCAAATCTCCGTTCACTGACGTGGGTGCTTTCTTACTTGACAATTGACAGAACAATCAAGTCATACTTAAGCGGGGAGTCAACAATTAATATATGGGGAGTGTGTTGAACATTATGTTTCGAGGTTGCAGATTTTATGAAAACTAATTTAAATATCGTATTGGGATCACACAATTCACCCACTTAAACAAATTTTGCATCATCCAATGTCCATTCACTAATGTGGCTCCTTTCTTACTTGATAATTGAGGAAATACGGAATATATATTTAAGTGGAGAGTCAGGATTTAGTATATATGGAGTTAAGTTGAACATTTTGTTTCGAGGTTTTGGATTTTTTTAATATTAATTTAAATAACATATTGGGATTACACAATTCACCCACTTAAACAAATTTTCCACCATCGAATCTTCGTTCACTAACGTGGGTGCTTTCTTACTTGACAATTGACAGAACACTCAAGTCATACTTAAGTGGGGAGTCAAGATTTAATATTTGGGGAGTTAAGTTGAACATTATGTGTTGGAAAAAAGAAGGAAGCCCATTGATTTTGAATGATGATTAAGAAATGAATGATTATCAAGCAAGAATGAAGACAAAATGTTTAAATGTTTAATTGTTTCCTTGTAAAATAAAATAAGTGTATTGTAGAATAGTTTAATTAAACTTAGAATCAACAGCATTTCATTTGTCTCTCTAAAGGTCTTTTATTTTTAGAAAAACTATAGTGATAATCAATTATCACTATTGATAATCGATTATCTTTGCAAAACTTGGATTTTTCGAAATCCTACTGGAATAATCGATTATCTCCTGAAATAATCGATTATCTTGTTCAAAATTTGTTTTTCAAGAAACCTACTGCAATAATCAATTATTCTTAATGATAATCGATTATCCTTGGCAGTTGGAACATGACGTTTCAGTTTTTAACCTAATTTTTGAAATCCTACTGGAATAATCGATTATCTCCTTAAATAATTGATTATTCTGTTCAAAATTTGTTTTTCAAGAAACCTACTGGAATAATCGATTATTTTAAATGATAATCGATTATCCTTGGCAGTTGGAACATGACGTTTCAGTTTTTAACCTAATTTTTGAAATCCTACTGGAATAATCGATTATCTCCTTAAATAATTGATTTTTTTGTTCAAAATTTGTTTTTCAAGAAACCTACTGGAATAATCGATTATTCTAAATGATAATCGATTATCCTTGGCAGTTGGAACATGACGTTTTAGTTTTTAACCTAATTTTCGAAAACCCTATTTAAGGAACTGTAGTTCAACTTCAAAAACACCTTTTTAAGATTCAGAGTTCTTGTGCTGTGACTGCAAAGTGTTGCTCTGTGAGATTCTTAAAGAAAGCTTTGAAAAACCTAGTGTGAGTGAGTGATAACTTTTTCTAAGTGAGTTCTTAGAAGATTGAGTGTTGTGTTGTTGCTAGGAAAGTTGGTCATCCTTTGTGTGATTCAGGGGGAGTTTTGTTCATCTCTTGTGGTTGTTCAAGAGAGGTGTTTTCTAATCCTTACTCTTATATAATCTGTTGTAATCTGATTATTATAGTAATTGAGTTAATCTCTTTGTTTAAGAGATTAACAACTGGACGTAAGGTCTTTTGATCCAAACCAGTATAAATATCAGTGTGCATCTTCTTCCCTTAAACTCTTTATTTATCTGCACTTGCATTTAAAGTAACTGTAATTTCTAAGTTAATCGATTAAAGTTTGAGAAAAATGCAATTCACCCCCTCTTGGTTTTTGACAAATGTTTAGACATTCCGCTGCGCGATACCAACATTATGTCTCGAGGTTGTAGATTTTTTTAAAACTAATTTAAATATCGTATTGGGATCACACAATTGACCCACTTAAACAAATTTTCTATCATCCACTCTCCATTCATTGACATGGGTGCTTTCTTACTTGACAATTGAAAGAATACTCAAGTCATACTTAAGTGGGGAGTCAAGAATTAATATTTAGGGAATTAAGTTGAACATTATTTTTTGAGCTTGCAAACTTTTTTGAAACTAATTTAAATATCTTATTGGGATCAAACAATTCACCTGCATAAACAAATTTTCAATCATCCAATCTCCATTCACTAACGTGGGTGCTTTCTTACTAGACAATTGACAAAATACGCAATATAAACATCAGTAGGGAGTTAGGAATTACTATGTGGGGAGTTAAGTTGAACATTATGCTTCGAGGTTGCAGATTTTTTTTAAAACATATTTAAACATCGTATTGGGATCACATAATTAACCCACTTAAACAAATTTTCCATCATCCAATCTCCATTCACTGACATGGGTGCCTTCTTACTTGACAATTGCCAAAATACTCAAGTCATACTTAAGTGGGGAGTCAGGAATTAATATGTGGGGAGTTAAGTTGAACATTATGTTTCGAGGTTGCAGATTTTTTGAAAACTTATTTAAATATCGTATTGGGATCACACAATTCACCCACTTAAAGAAATTTTCCATCATCCAATCTCGATTCACTAATGTGGGTGCCTTCTTACTTCACAATTAGAAAATACTCAAGTCATACTTAAGTGGGGAGTTAGGAATTAATGTGTGGGGAGTTAAGTTGATAATTATGTTTGGAGGTTGCAGATTTTTTGAAAACATATTTAAATATCGTAATGGGATCATATAATTCACTCACTTAAAAATATTTTCCATCATCGAATATCCATACAATGACTTGGGTGCCTTCTACTTGACAATTGCCAAAATACTTAAGTCATTCTTAAGTGGGGAGTTAGGAATTAAAATGTGGAGAAGTAAGATGAATATTATGTTTCGAGGTTGCAGATTTTTTAAAAAATCGTATTGGGATCACGCATTTCACCCACTTAAACAAATTTTCCATTATTCAATCTCCATTCATTGACGTGGGTGTTTTCTTACAGAAAATTCAAAGAATACTCAAGTCATACTTAAGTGGGGAATAAGGAATTAATATGTGGGGACTTAAGTTGAACATTATGTCTCGAGGTTACATATTTTTTAAAACTAATTTAAATATCGTATTAGGATCACACAATTCACCAACTTAGACAAATTTTCCATCATCGAATCTCCATTCACTAACGTGGGTGCTTTCTTTCTTGACAATTGACAAAATACTCCAATCCTACTTAAGTGGGAAGTCAGAAATTAATATGTGGGGAGTTAAGTTAAACATTAGGTTTCGAGGTTGCAAATTTTTTTAAAACTAATTTAAATATCGATTTGAGATCACACAATTCACCCACTTAAACAAATTTTCCATTATCCAATCTCCATTCACTGACCTGCGTGCTTTCTTATTTGACAAATGACAGAATAGTCAAGTCATACTTAAGTGGGGAGTCAAAAATTAATTTGTGGGGAGTTACGTTGAAAATTATGTTCCGAGGTTGCCGATTTTTTTAAAACTAATTTAAATAACGTATTGGGATCACACAATTCACCCACTTAAACATGTTTTCCATCATCGAGTCTCCATTCACTAATGTGGGTGCTTTCTTACTTGACAATTGACAGAACACTCAAGTCATACTTAAGCAGAGAGTCAGAAATTAATATGTGGGGAGTTAAATTGAACATTATGTTTCAGGGTTGCAGATTTTTTGAAAACAAATTTAAATATCGTATTGGGATCACACAATTCACCCACTTAAGGAAATTTTACATCATCCAATCTCGATTCACTAACGTGGGTGCCTTCTTACTTCACAATTGCGAAATACTCAAGTCATACTTAAGTGGAGAGTTAGGAATTAATATGTGCGGAGTTAAGTTGAACATTATGTTTTGAGGTTGCAGATTTTTTGAAAACATGTTTAAATATCGTATTGGGATCACACAATTCACCCACGTAATCAAATTTTCCATCATCCAATGTCCATTCACTAAATTGGGTGCCTTCTACTTGACAATTGACAAAATACTCAAGTCATACTTAAGTCGGGAGTCAGGAATTAAAATGTGGAGAGTTAAGATGAATAATATGTTTTGAGGTTGCATATGGTTTTTAAAAATCATATTGGGATCACACATTTCACCCACTTAAACAAATTTTCCATCATTCAATCTCCATTCATTGACGTGAGTGTTTTCTTACTAAAATGTGGGGAATAAAGAATTAATATGTGGGGACTTACGTTGAAGATTATGTCTCGAGGTTACATATTTTTTTTAAAACTAATTTAAATATCGTATTAGGATCACACAATTCACCAACTTAAACAAATTTTCCATCATCTAATCTCCATTCACTAATGTGGGTGCTTTCTTTCTTGACAGTTGAAAAAATACTGCAGTCATACTTAAGTGGGAAAGTCAGAAATTAATATGTGGGGAGTTAAGTTAAACATTAGGTTTCGAGGTTGCAATTTTTTTTAAAACTAATTTAAATATCGATTTGTGATCACACAATTCGGCCACTTAAACAATTTTTCTATTATCCAATCTCCATTCACTGACCTGCGTGCTTTCTTACTTGACAAATGACAGAATACTCAAGTCATACTTAAGTGGAGAGTCAGAAATTAATATTTGGGGAGTTGAGATGAACATTATATTTCAAGGTTCCAGATTTTTTGAAGATATATTTAAATATCGTATTGGGATTACACAACTCACCCACTTAAACAAATATTCCATCATCCTGATAACGCTGTCGTTGACGCGATCAAATTAATACTACTTATCTATAACAACTTCAGTATTGTTAAGAAAGTAGTCAACAAAATGGAAAGGGTAAAGTAAACCAAAGTCGTCTCCCAACGAACACGAAATTGATTTTTAACAAATTAGTTCTTATAAAATCTATACAAAAGAATTAGTTAAATAAAATAAAAAATATTGGTGGATTAAGAGAAACAAGAAAGAAATAGGAAAGATAAAAAAAGATAAAAAACAATAGTAAAGAAAATAGATTGATTCCATTGCTTTTTCAAAATAGATTCATCATCGGTTATCTAAAGATTATTGCTCAATTAATTATTGTTGTAGATCTGCAAATTAATCGATGTAAAGTCTCAATTAATTTGTTGGCGTTCTCACTTTTAACCAAAGTACAATCTCAATTAAAAGTGAGAACTTTTAGATTATCCGTAGTAAATTCAACCAAAGTACAGTCTCAATCAAATTTTACTATGCCTAATCATGTCTATTCTTTTATCTTTTCACTAAATAAAAAGCTTAATTAATCAAAGTAAAGTCTCAATTAATTGTAGTTAGAGTAAATACCTTTAACCAAAGTAAAGTCTCAATTATTGGTAAAAGCTCATTTAATCATA
>Ga0214543_1012772_pt1 | contig 10955 bp, 5 predicted proteins | sample CNSS2metaG_FD_160094 | JGI IMG/M metagenome (GOLD analysis project Ga0214543, IMG submission 160094) | Root nodule microbial communities from cowpea collected in UCLA plant growth center, Los Angeles, California, USA - CNSS2 | ecosystem: Host-associated > Plants > Roots > Nodule | place: USA...
GATATTTATTATATTTTTTTTTTTTTTGTATTTAATAGGCTTTTAGTGCTGACTCTATTACCTCTTGTTTAATGGTAATACAGTTCCTAGCTTGTTGACTGACTTTGCTCTTATTTTTTTCAAACTAACACTCAAATCAAATTTGATTTAACAGCACATTTGCTAAAAGATGAATTTGGTTGTGTTTGCCACCGGACAAGTTTACAATATTTATTTTCCTTCTTCAACTTGACAATGATGTTTTTTGTGACGCTAAAACCTAATCTTAAATGCAGAATTATAGGAAATTAGAATCTATCTTTTTTGAAGATAAAACACTCAACAGCTATAAATGCATAAGCTCTTAACAACTTTCTCCTAACCTTACTTCTTCCCTTGCACTAATTAGCAAACAAATTGGACCTATAATTTATCCCACCATGAATAAATTTGAAAGTAAATTTATGAGATTATATTGGTTGAATGGGTAAGATTGGAAAAGTATATTGGTCAAATGTTAACCTGAATTTTTATTTTTTTTTATCATGTTTGGGGTCTTCTCTTTTACAGATTTATTATATTTCAGTTTTGAACTGACATGCACAATTATTTTGTAAATTGTTGTATACAAATAGTCAATAACAAAAAATCCTTAAAAATAGATTAATCAATTGCTTTGTTATGATGAAGTTTGATTTGATTCAGAGGACACAGCATTGCTTAACAAAGGTGGGGGTATACTTCGTACCATAGGAGGTGTTATTAACAAATCCTATAGAATATTCTATCAAACACAAACAAAAAAAGAGCATTAAGGGGCCAGAAGAAGAGGACCCAAATCAGTTACTGATTTATCAAAAACATTTTATTTCTTACAATTCTTGAAGGAGTTATCCACTTAAGCATTGTAGCATAATTGTGCTTGATTTTTTTTTATTATTATTGAATTTATTTAGCTAATGACTCAATTTTCCCTCTTATTGTTCACAGGAAAAAAAATCACTATTTAAACTGTGAACAGTAGCTTCAAAAAAATCACTATTTAAAAACAGTTGCTTAATTTAAATAAAAAAAAAAGGTAAATATAATACTTTCATGATAAAAATATGCTTTTTTATTTTTATTTTGATGGGCACGTGATGGTTGATTAGATAGGACAGCAATAAGCATCAATCACAGAAGATAGAGCTGAGAGTGTACCCTAGTCATGCGTGCACGTGCTTGTGTACCTTACTTTCGTTCACTGTCTCCGAAAAACTCGATGGGCATAACAGCAAAGAACTCAATAATACTTGTACTTTCATTACTTTGTTAATTTCATATTTTATCTTATGCTTCAAGATGGTATAAATTATATTATACTAAATTAAGATTTGTACATTTTTTGTAAAATATTATAGTTATCTTAATATTTTAATCAATTGTACATAATTATGAGTTACTTTTATAATTTTGTAGATTTGTATCCAGTATGTTTACAGTCCTTTTACTTTTACTTCTAAATTTAAGAGTAAAAATTATTTATGTATGATTAGAATTTTTACAATGATCGATCAAAGTATAGGATATATGACTGGTTCAATATCAGCATTTTATTTTATTGAGTTTTTCCTATATTTTATTATTTTCTTAATAATAACAATCTTGCCTCATTTTTTGGATTGATAACTTTTATTTATAATTAATGGAAATGGAATTACTTGTTAAAGTTAACACTCAAACAAAACTAGTCTAATCATAATGTTTTAAATAATTTAGTAATTTTCATTCCTCAAATTATGTATGTTCAAGTTGTTGCGATTGTTTACTCTCACTTTTAACACTTTTAGCGTTATTAGTTATTAGTAGATTAGTATTGAAACCTTGTTGTAAATTAGTATATTACTTTTGAAATTAGGTCTCTAAGTTTTTTCGCTAGAATCACAAGTAATGATTTCCTTTTCCTACAAATCCTGAAAAAAAAAATATCAGAATTAGATTGAAAATTTCTTAAATAATTTTATTGTTATTTAAGAAGAATTTAAGTAAATTTAAGTTACTTTTAAAGTTGGATAATTGTAATTAAATTTATATTAAAACTTTGTTATAATAAGTATTCAAAATATTTTATATTTTTCAATTAAAATTTGTATCGGGTTAATTTGACTTTTATTTTGCATTGTCATTGCTTGTGTGTTTTTATATGAAAATAAAAAAAATGACTTAATTAAATTTTAAGTCTCTTATAATTTGAACTTTTTCAATTGAAACTCTAACCAAAAAAAAATCATTTTATTGTTTAAAATCTTTATATTTTTCAATCGAGTTTTTCTTAGTTAGGATACCATTTGATTTTATTTCATCAAAACTTTGACACAAGAAAAAAACAATTTAAAAATCCTAATAATCTTTATAAACTTGTTGTTTCCATCATTGAAGTTCATAGAATTTTACTTAAGACTGCAAAAATCAAATTATCATGTCACCTAAATTAATGACATAAACTCGATTAGAAAAATATAAAGGTTCTGAACACTTTAATAAAACGAAGTTTTCTACAGAAACTCAAATACACAAGAGACTTAAAATTTAATTTAGTTGTTTTATTTTTCAATGTGAAGACACATGATGATGCGAAAGTATGATACTATTTATACAATCTTGTTCATCGATAATAAAAGAAAAACATAAGACTCTTTCTAAGTTTGTGCATACTAATTGGATAAGAGAAATGTGTTAAATAACATATAATATGATATTACTTATGATATAGTAATTGACAAAGATAAAGTTTTACATAAAATTGAGCGAAAATGTTTAACTTATTTTAACACAAATTTCATTATAAAACAAATTATTTTAAATGACAGGGCATTGGATGCTCAATAACGATGTTGAGACTAAATATAGGTTTGTATAGTCTAATGTTCTTGTCTCATAGAAGGTCAAATTACTTAAATTATTTGAGTACTTTAATTCTTATTTATTATGAAGATCTAGTTTATCTTTTTATTTTTTTCAAGCATAATTTTATTTGTTGTCAACAAGAACATATTATTAGTCTAATATGCTTAGACTATATGAGTCTAGATCATCCAAATTTTAGTAGTTATAACCCTTCATATATTCTTGTAACATTCTACTTTTCTTTGGATAATTGCATGTAACATACATATTATGGCTTTCCTTTGAGTAATTGTCTGTAACATATATATTACCTTATATTCACCTTTCTTAAAAAATAACATATAATCTGAATTGCTTTGATGATATCTAAATGCTGTCATAGATTTTGTTAGTCATTGTGGTTATGGAGATTTTTTAACCAATAAAAGGATTTATTTAATGTGTATACCTTTTTTATTGTGTTTTTCAGGTACCATGCAACTTGGTGGGAGTTCATGTATATTTCTTCAATTAATTTCTATAAAAAATATATTTACATCAAATTGCTTAAATGGGTAGTTTTCTCCTAAAGACAATTTTTAAAAATAATATAATTATTTACTGAAATAGACAAATTTATTAAATATATGTAAATGAATAAAGTCGTACGTTAAGTAAGATTTTAAACTAAAGTTGTATTTGACAAATTAACGTTTAATCATATAAAGAAGATGTCAATCTTATTTAAAACTTTGCTTTGTTTTATTGATATATACTTATAACTTTATATTTTTTATTTTAAGATATAAAAGTTATGATTTTAATATATGACTTCCTTTTTTTATTCAATTTTAAAGTTTAATATGTTTTTTTTTTTCATTCAAAATTATCTTTTTATATTAAAATTATATTTTAATAATACGATTATTGAATGTTTTAATTTTTTTATGTTTTCTTAATTTTTATATAATCATACATTTTTAATATATTTTTTATTTTGAGATTTTTTAATAAGTTGATTAATGAATTAAAATAACATTTAAGTTCTTTTATTCTTTTAAAAGTGAATTATGGTGTTTTATTTTTATATAAATATTTTTTTTATTTTAATAATTTTATATATATTTATTTTTAAAAATATATATATATATATATATATATATATATATATATATATATATATATATATATATATTCTTATTAAACTATATATATGTATATTAAAATTATAATTATAACAATATATATGTATTTTCTTATTAAAATTAAAACAATATTTTATATTTTAAGATATTTTTTATAATTTGATTAATATATTAAAATTAAAAAACATATATCATTGTTTTAGTGAATAAATTGTATAAATATAATTTTAAAAATTAAATTATCCAAAATTTTGAAAAAAAAAATAAAACATATAACTTTAAAATAGTAGAAAAAAAATCTGAGAAAAGGAAGTCGTATGCTCATCCTACTATCTCCATAATTCAGTAAATAAATTGTAATGGCGGACCCTCCCCCAAATTTTTTTTTTCTTTCATTATTTTATATTTAATTTTCTTTAAATTATATAAATTTTTAAAATTATTTATATTTTTTAAAATTAAATAATATTATAGTCAAATTAATGAAAATTAAATTAAGTATTTATTTATTTATTTTATAATGTACATTAATAAATAATAAAATATAAAATTAAATATATAAAAAAACAAAATTATTAAGATATTTTTTATTTTCTCTCCCATTGTTTTTTGAGTTTTTCATATGTTGTATTCTTTTTTCATGTTTTTTTTTTGTTACTGAAAAAAAATTAGACATAAACTCAGTATTTATATGTTATTTTTTTATATTTTCTCTTCATTATTAAATTAATAAGGTAACTTTCTCTTGTCTCACTTCATATTGAACTATTTGTTTAACATTTAACATAATTTTTATCTCATGACCTTTTTGTATATTCATTTTTATTAATATAGAAGAAGAAACAATGTATTATGTGATTTTTTATAGTCGATTTTTAATTGTAACTTGATTATCATAGTTCTTTTTAGTAATTATGTCTCTTAACTTTGATTAGATTATAATAAATTATTTTTTAGTCTTAAACTTATTTTTTAAATAGGTATATAAATGAAAAATAAAAGAATAAGTTTATTTTTTTAAATTGATAGAAAAACTACGGGTGAAGATGAAAACATGATAATATGGTTATTTATCACACATAACAATGAAATGAAAGCTTATGAATATTTTTTGAATCAAATGCATGTTAATAAAATTATAGTTACCCACATACACTTCCAAGTCTTGGAAGTCTTGTTACCTTTGCTACTTACTTCCAATAGTATAAATTGTTGGTGGTTCCATTTTTCCTGGTTATGAATTATTGAGCTTATGTCTATCCATTTGTAACACATGTTTCACACTTCACTTGATATTTTACAGTAAAAAAATAGGTTGTTTGCATTCTCCTCTCCACTTTCGCATAAAGGACATAATGTATTGTTTACCTCAATTTTCTTTTTAGTAAGTTGTCCTTTGTTACAATCCGATTGAGTATCAATCTCAAGCGAAATGTTGCACTAATCATAGTGTTTTTACTTTCTGAAACTTATTATACAACTCGTAATCTCTCCCCTACATGTATTTTGCAGCTTAGTGTATGTAGATTTTATTATATATTGATTTGTCTTTATATCTCTTCATTTCAATTCATCTTTCTTGTTTTGATTCATTAAATTTTATGATAGGGATGTAAGTTAGTTTCTGTACTTGTGATTTTTTCCACTCATACCAATCCAATCTTTCTAGCTCTCTTAAGCAAATCCCTTATCTTTTGTATTTAAGAAAAATCTAGAATCTAAATATGACAGGAGTTTCCCTATCTTTCCAAAACCTTATTCTTATCCCTAACCCTATATTCCATACCTATTTTCATCAACCTATCCACCTTGCTATTATGACTTTTACAGTTTAGATTCTCCCAAGACCTATGCTGAAGTTTTAAGATGTCTTTCTATAAGTCCTGTTAATTTTAACTACATAAGCATAATAAATCCCAAATTTTGTGTTTAATAATGTAAATCTGTTGTCATCCTATAGTGGTTCCTTTTTTGGTGGGTAATAACGAGTTTCAAAATATAATTCTTATGTATAGATTTCATTTCTTCATTTATCACAGTCTTTTATATTGGGTCATACATATTGACTTAGGATATGTATAGTTTAAACTTATAAGAAATGCAGACAGTTTGATTAATTTGATTAGTTATGTTCTCAAATAGATTTTTTAATATTGCAAGTCAATGAAATGAAGGCAATAATGATTTTCTTTGTACAAAACTATCAAAGAAAATTGTCTCATGACTTTCCTGTGTTTCATTCATCATCAGTAATATTTAAATTTTAAGTATATTAATATATTTTTTATAATGTGAAGAATGTTACCAATTATTATTATTTTTAATGTTAGGTATCTGATTAGGAGACTGTTCCCAAATGGAGAAACAAATGACTCAGATCAAGATTGATATAGAAGAATCTTATTAAACTTTCATTTTATTTGACTTTTATAACAAGTATAATAAAGATATTATAATATTTCACTAGTTTGAACGTTTCAACTTTATTATTTACTTTGAACTTATAAACTACGTTTCTTGTTTTTATGAATGTTATTTCTAGTTATAAACAAATATCTAAATGTTAGAATTTTTTTCTTATCATATATTTTATGAATTATATGCATTCAAAAAGTATAATAAATAAAATTAAGGAAATTTGAAAAGTAAAAACATCAATAAATAATGAATTGCATTGCAAGGGTAAAAATGGACTTTCAATATTATTATACAGTATAAAGAATTTAAAACTACATACAAGGAATAGGTACCATGGTTACAAAACTACAATAATTACCAGGGATTTTAAACCGTCGATAATTATCAGAGATTTTAAAACCGTCCGTAATTATCAGGGGCTTTGAAACCACCGGTAAATACCAGGGGTTTCAAAATCGCCGGTAAGTGCTGCTTTACCAGGAGTTAGTCAAAATCGTTGATAATCTGTTAACGATGTTGATTTTTCTAAAAAAAAAATAAATCATCGAAAACTTTTTTAACGGGGGTTAAAACCCCCGGAAATGCCATAAATAATCTCTAGTAAAAATTGTTTTTTTTTTATAGTCCCTTTATATTTTCTTTTTAGTATAGATCAGATAGGGCAGAGAGACATTTACAGCATGAAATTCAGTAACAGTTTTCAAGTTAACAAATATAGCACACCCAAAACTAGTCTTATCATGTTTTCTAATTAAATTAGGAAATGATTTGTAATTACTCAAATTATGTATGTTCAAGTTATTTAGATTGTTTGCTATCACTTTTAAAGTTATTAGTAGTGAGAACTTGTTCTAAATTGTTATATTACTTTCGAAATAAAGTGGTCTTTATTTGGTTCTTCTAAAACTTCTAAAAAAACACGAGTTAGATTAAAAAATCCTTAAATAAAGTTATTGTTATTTAATTTTAAATTACTTATGAATTTGAGTAATTTTAATTGAATCTATATTAAAAATTGTATTTTATAAAAGTTTTAATTCTTTTTATATTTTTCAATTGAAGTTTTGTCTTCAATTTTTGTTATTGATTGGGTTAACATGACTGTTATTTTGTATCGTTATCACTTAAAGATTTTAACCTCAATAAAAATACTTGAATTTTAAAACTTTTATAAATTTGAATATTTTTAACTAAGTATTTATTCAAAAAATTATCTTTTATTGAATGTTTAAAATATTTATACTTTTGAATGGAACTCATGTTTAGTTGGAGTGATGTGAACATTTGATTTTATAGTATAAAGTAAACATAAACTTCAACATAAAAAAATAAAGTTTTGAAAACCTAATTATATTTATTGTTTTCAAAGTCTTTTGTGTTGAGAACGCAAAATTAAACACTTATGTCATTCCAATTGATAATATAGAACCAGTTTAAAAGTAAAGTTGGTAAAACATTCACTTCAAGTATGTGAAAGAGGAAAGACATCAAAAAATGTTTTTTTAGTATTGGTATTAATTTTTCTATTAAATTAATTATAAAATTATTTTTAAGAAAAATGACCTCAAAATTTTTTTTAGAATTAATATGTCTCTAATAAATTAAATATAAAATTACGTTTAAGATGAAAAAGGACATCAAACAAAAAACTGTTACCAATATACATCTATTAAATTAATTATTTATTTGTGTTTCAAAATAAAATTTAATAAGTCTTTGATTTATATGTTTAGTGTCTCCTAATTTTTATTGGTTTTAAACTTAAGAAAATGATTAGTTATCCTTATTATCTTATAATCAATTTTGATTCAAATTTTTTTTTTATCTTTGTGTGACTTCAGCTTTGATTATATTTTTTTTTATGTAACTTTAATTTTAATTCTACTTTCTTCTTTTATCTCTGCATGACTTCGATTTTGATTCTATTTTCTTCTTTTATGTTTATGTGACTTCAAATTTTATTTTATTTTCTTCTTTTATCTCTTTGTGACTTATTATTTATTGATCTCAATCATTGCCTCTCCTTACTTTCTTCTATCTTAGAATTCTTATTTTGAGGGTTTTAACAAATTTCATTCCTTGAATCTCATAGTGCCTATGTAACCAATATTTTTATTCTCATTTTTGGTTAGTATGTTTTTCTTTCTAGTTGTATTGATGTTTTTTAATTATATTTATTGAATTTGTATTAGGATTAAAAATGCATATTTTTTGTCTGATTTTGTTTGGGGAGTAGGGTTTAGGGTTCTAACTGAGAAGAACAATATTTTTTTAATTATTTTCTTTTTATGATTAAGCTCAAAATAAACATTGCAGGTTTATTAAAAAGTTAAGACTTGAGACTTCAAGATTCTGTACGTCTACGATCGAGTTTATTTTCTTGATAACAAAAATTAAGTTTTATTGTTTTTTATATACTTATACTTATAGTATTTTATATATTATAAATTTTTATTTCATATAAAAATATATAGATTATGTCAACTAGAAAAATTGAATCAAACTATTAAAAAATTCAGAAAAAGAGAAAAGTTGAGATTTTAGTTGCATTACAAAAAGGAATTATGAATAAATTTATAAAAATAGATATTCATTGTAAAACACATCTTCCAGATGTGAAAATAATACAAATACGGACACCAATGTGTTTATATGTATGTATTTGTGTACATACAAGTTAGAGGAAGTTACAGTTACGATTCTAATTATTAGAATCAATACCAGAGATATTATGTCAATAATATTATTCCAATATCTCTAGTATTATGCCTGTGTATTATTTCTCATGTGTGCAACTGAAACCATCATTATCAATTATTTATTATATTATTTATTATATTCAATTATGACTTTATTACTTTATTATAGACTTTATTACTTTATATAAACACAACATTTGCAGTACAAAAGTACAGTAGTATTTCTCCATTTTATTTTTCTATACATACATATACAAACATATTATATATATATATATATATATATATATATATATATATATATATATATATATATATTTCACCGGAATCTTTATTCATCTTAACTTTGTATAGTAAAAATAAATTTAATAAAAAAAACTTACTTGAACTCTAAGTTTAACTTACTTAATTTTTCTATTTGTTTAGATATATTATTTTATTTTATTTTATTATTTTTCACTTTATTTTCGAATCTCTAAGCCATTTTTCTTGTCTGCATATAGCATATGTTTCCTTATTCATAAAAGATTAAACTTTCACATATTCATCTGACGTGAATCTTAATTATGTTTATTTAATTTATTTCAATTTTATTATAAATAATAGACTTTTAAGGCGCAACAAATATATGAAACATTAAAACAGAACAATTATTAGAATATTTGCATAAACTTTGTGACTTATTCCAAGCTAACACCACTCTTAATAAAAATAACATTTGAAGCACAACATGAACCTCTTAATGAAAACTTTACTAATGTTAGAAAACAAATATATGAAATCCTGTCATTAGAAATATTCCTAAACTCAATTATGAGTTTGAACTCTAAATATCCTGAGAGTGTATACCTACTCTGACCCAATATAAAAGATGGTTATAAATGAAGAGATGAATCTATGAAAAAAAAAAAAAAAAAATTAAAAACAAAAAAAAAAAAAAATACAAAAAAAAAAAAAAATAAAAAAAAAAAAAAAAAAAAAAAAAACTTTGAACCTCCACTAAAAAAAATTATCCGTATGACAATAGAGTTACATCATGAACACAAAATGGATCAAATATCTAATACTATATACAATTCTAAACTAACAAATGGAAACTTTCTCTATAAAATAATATATTTGATCCACTTGAATTCAAATTTTTCATTCTACAAAAGGTAAATTTGCTAACGTGTCAATCAACCAGAATTTACAGCTTTTAAAAAAAAAAATCAAAATGCTCAAATTATCAGGTTCAAAAAGTTTCTCTCTCTCTCTCTTTTCTTCTCCTGTCTTTCCCAGTCTACACTCTTTGTTTCTCTCTCTCTCTCTCTCTTTTCTTCTCCTGTCTTTCCCTGTCTACACTCTTCAGCTTCTTCTCAACCTTCCTCTTTTCTCTGTTTTTCTCACGCACAGACAACACCTCTTCATCTTCCTCTTTTCAGCTATTTCAAATGAGAAGATCTGAATATATCACCTTTCTCAAGCAAGCAAACCGTTTATCTTCTTATATTTTTTTAGATCTAACTTTTTCAAGCGTTTTTTTACAGGTTTAAACCCAGAAGTCATTTTTCTTTTGATTTTTGTGAATCTAACATCTATTTTTGTTCTTATATTTTGTCAGATCTAACTTTCTCATGCCTTTTTTTTACAGGTTTAACCCCAGAAGTCGATTTTATTTTGAGTTTTCTCAACCGAACAACTCATTTTCTTCTTATATTTTGTGAGATCTAACTTTTTTAAGCGTTTTTTTACAGGTTTTAACCCAGAAGTCGAATTTATTTTGAGTTTTCTCAACCGAACAACTCATCTTCTTCTTATATTTTCTGATATCTAACTTTTTGATGCGTTTTTTTACAGGTTTAAAACC
>Ga0214543_1012775_pt1 | contig 10953 bp, 8 predicted proteins | sample CNSS2metaG_FD_160094 | JGI IMG/M metagenome (GOLD analysis project Ga0214543, IMG submission 160094) | Root nodule microbial communities from cowpea collected in UCLA plant growth center, Los Angeles, California, USA - CNSS2 | ecosystem: Host-associated > Plants > Roots > Nodule | place: USA...
TTGGAGTTTGCTTCTCTTGTGATGGGTTGCGCCTAGAATGCCCTCTTTTCCTAGGATCTCTTTCTTTCTCCCTAGCTTCAAGCCTTTGAATGTGCTCTTAGATTCTTAGGTCACTTTGCTCCTTGTCTTTTCTCAATTGTTCAAAGGCCTCCTTCCTAGAGAACTCCAAATCCTGAAGCAATCTCATCAATGTATTGTTTTTGTTTGGTGTAGGTGCATTTGATGAACTTGCCCTGATTCCTACAACAAAAACACTCAAATCTGAGGCAAAATAAATGGATTAGAGGTTAGACAACATGAAAACCGAGACCAAATCCAACCCAAGTGTTTAGATCACTCTCCCAAAGTAACAAGGCAAGGCTAGCACTCAAAATCCACCAAAGGAGTGAAGCAAACACTTTTAAAAACTTGTTCAAAACCTTTGAAATGCAAGACAAGTGATTCGGCCACAACATCCCAAGAGTTTCAAGAAAAGAAAACTACTAAGACACAACAAAGAACACCTAGTGACAAGCAAGAAAAGCACAAAAACAGGAAAGTTTAACTTCTAAGGAAATTTTGTTTTAAAGACAAAACTTGAACAAGACTAAAACAATGAAAAACACTTTTAAAGACTCTATGGAAAGCATTTGAACAAGCCAAGATTATACCTTAAATTATACATACACCAAGAAAGATCATAACCAAGTTAAAGCATGGAACTAATTTGCCAATATCACCCAAAATCTAAGTATAAATTTTGGTAGCATAACACCTAGTAAAAATGGCCAAATGGATTCACCAAGCAACACATTAGCTCTCGGCCAAACTGTTTTTGGTCATGAAAATAATTTTTCTTTTCAAAACTAGGTACTTAAGATGATGAGAAGGATATTTTAGGGTGTCTTGAACACTTAGTTCCTTAAAAATTAGGTCAAAATCAATTTGAAGGAGCATGCTACAACAAAAGGCATAGATCTCATGCAATAGCTCAAATACTTAGAAACAAGAATAAGAAAACTCAAAGAAGTATATGACATATGACTCAAGCAAAAGTTAGACACATTTAAAGACTCAACATGACATACACAAAGACACAAACATGTAGCTATCATGCTTTTAAACATATGGATTTGAGGCCCAAAGACTAAGCATCCAAAGACATGTTATCCAACCACATTTAGGAGCAAAAGAGTCACAAAACTGAAGCCAAAATTGCCACAACATAACCTGAAAACATTGTTTTTCGTATTCTCGGCAGCTCTGACCTTTGCTCACTCATTTTATCATGCCTCTCTCCACAGAACTCCAAATGCGTTAATTCGTTTTTTGTTGTAAACTAGACTCACAGAGCTTTCTTTTCATATAAAGAACGTTAATTTTGGACCACTGAGCTAGCTGCAGTATTTTTTTCAAAAACGCACACGTTGCTCCTAGCATTGTTTTTATGTTGACCATTCAAAGATAGCTACACAAGACAAGGTTAGAACATGAAAACACCATATTCAAGGACAACCAAAGCTCTAGATACCAAATGATGAAGGATTATGTTGTTCCTTTTTAAGATAATTGAATATGGTGTGAGTTGATTAAGAAAGCTAAGTGAAATCCCCACTGGACATTAAGATAGCAAGCTATCTAGATGTGCAGGTTCCTTTCACAAAGCTCAAGAAAATAAGATGATGGATTGATTCAAAACAAAAAGGAAAGGGAAAGCACATAAACCATAGAAAACCAAGAACAATTAAAGGAAGAAGAAAACATAAAATGGAAAGGAAAGAAATGGTGAAATTATGAGAAGCACGCCACTACAAGGCTAGGCTAGAAGCCATGGCAACCTTGAGGATGAGTGGATGTGTGTCGCCACTTGCTATGCAAGATAAAGCTTAAAAGTATTCACTCTCAAGGGAGGAAACTCTCACAAATGGTTGGGACACAAGAGTGTTTTTACTTCAAAATGTTCAACCCTTTTACATGTCTAGGAGCACCCCTTATATAGAAGAGTTTAGGGGCCTCTAAGAAAATAAAAGATACCTAAGGATGTCTCTACAAAAACCTAACCCTAGCTTCTAGAAACTTGGTCAAATAAGGTTACAAAAATGAGAGACAAAAGACCTAAAAATGGAGTGTGCAAGGCTAATTTCGTTCTAGCACAAAAGGAGACAAAGAATGTGTCTCATATGTCTCCAAAAAGTGGCCAAAGTGTGCTAAAAACAAAGGAGACTAAAGGTACATAGGTACACTTGCTTCGTGCCTTTTACTTTGTGCTTTATGCCTTTGCTTTACTCTCTCCTCCACATCATTTATGCTCCTCAATCACCATGCGCCACCTAGCCTTGCTTTCTTACTTCTAATTAACCTACAAAGCAAATAAACATAGATTAGCATGTTGGCTTAAGTCAAGTCAACTATAGTCAACAAGTCAAACCTAGTCAAAGGTCAACAACTCAACTAAAGTTGATTCAACTAAGTCAACTTAGGAAATAAAAAATAACAAACACAAATGAAAGGGATGAAGGATTAATGAACTTCCTTTATAAACGTGCTTAGTCTTCTTAAGCATGTGCCTCCATCCTTGGTTGGGGTCAGTCATTCATCAATAATTAGTTTGGCTAAATTCGACTAAGTCTATTTCTCTCTAGCGGGAAATGCCAAAGTTTGGCTAAATTCTTTCCCTGAAAATAGTCTCACTAGCTGGGAGCATGTGGTTGCCAAATTCTTGAGCAAGTATTTCCCTCAATCCAAGATCAACAAAGGCAAACAAGAAATCTCTGCTTTCCAGCAAGACGTGGATGAGTCCTTGGGGCAAGCATGGGACAGGTTCAATGGATTGCTCAGAAAGACTCCCCCATTCATGGGTTTGATGAACCTATACAACTTACTCTTTTCTTGGCAAGGCTTAAATCCCAGTCAAAGCTGATGTTGGATGCCTCTACCGGTGGGAGTATCAAGTGGAAGACACCAGAGGAAGCATATGAGTTAATAAAGAACATGGCAGCTCATGATAATGAAGCTTATACTGAGAGAGCCCATTCTCAAAAGAAGGGTATTCTAGAGCTTCAATCTTAAGATGCTCTATTGGCTTAAAACAAGATTATGTCTCAGCAGTTGGAGACCCTCATGAAGAAATTGTCATAACTTCCTTAAGAGCTTCAAAATGCCTCTATAGCTGAACTTTAACAAGTGCAAAATTGTGAGTTATGTGGAGGAAATCATACCAATGGGTAGTGTGCTATGCAAAGCACATCTCAGGAGGAAGTTAGTTATATAGGCAACCAAGGTCGTTTAGGGAACTATAATCAAGGATCGAGACCTCACCAAAACATGGGCCAAGCAGGACCTTCCAATAGGCCCCCACATCAACAAATATTACCAACATCCTTCTTTGTCTGATAGAACATCCAAGCTTGAAGACATGATGTAGCAATTCATGCAAATGTAAATTCAGAATTAGAAGAACACCGATGCCTCAATTAAAAACTTGGATGTGCAAGTGGGGCAATTGGCCAAGCAAGTGGTAAATCAACAAAGTAGTTCATTTTCTGCCAATATCGAAGCCAACCTCAAGGAGCAATGCAAAGCAGTGGTCACAAGAAGTGGTAAGGAAGTCGGGTTGAATGCTAAAGGAAGTGATGAAACCAAAGCCAAGCCCAGTGATAGAGGAAAAGACAAAGATGAGGAAGAGATAGATGAAGAAATTGTTGTAGAAGAGGAAGAGAATAAAAGTGAAAATAGAGAAAATGAGAAAAGGAAGGAAGTGGCAATAAAACCACCACCAGTGAAAACTCTCCCATATCCTCTCAAGCCTTCAAAGAAAGACAATTTGCAAGGTTTCTGGACATTTTCAAGAGGCTTCAGATAAATATTCCCTTCTCAAAAGCCTTGGAGCAAATGCCAACTTATGCAAAGTTTATGAAGGAAATCCTCACAAAGAAGAAAAGATTTATTGAAGAGGAAACCATAGAACTAGATATTGGATGCACTACTATCATTCAGAAGATGTTGCCTCCAAAATTTAAGGATCTTGGCAGCTTTACACTTCCAGTCACAATTGGGAGCCTAGCTGTGGGGAAGGCCTTACTTGATTTAGGTCCTAGCATCAACTTGATGCCTCTTTCTATGCTCAAGAAGATTGGGGAGTTGGAAATCAAGCCCACTCAAATGACATTGCAACTGGCGAATATGTCAATCAAATACCCTCACGGAGTAATGGAGGATGTGCTGGTTAAAGTTGACAAGTTCCTATTCCCAGTGGACTTTTTTATAATGGAGATGGAGGAGGATGTTGAAGTTCCTCTCATATTAACTGCAAGAGTGCTAATTGATGTTGATGATGGCAAACTCACTGTGAGAGTTCAAGATGAAGAAGTGAACTTCAATGTCTTTGAAGCCATGTCTCACCCAAAAGATATTAGAGGATGCTTCAAAGTTGATATGCTTGATGAAGTGCTCATGAGCTCCAAGAAAGATCTACACGCCTCACCCCCTCTAGAGAAAGCTCTAATTGATGCCTTTGAGACTCTCAATGATGAGGAGGAAAAAGAGATTGATGAGTGGTTAGCCAATCTTGATGCTTTGAAGGAAATCCCTCCTCATGAGGCGAAGATGGAAGACTTGAAGGGTGAGAATGAAGTCACAAAGCCAAAAGTGGAGTTGAAGATGTTGCCCTCACATTTGAAGTATGTGTTTCTTGAAGGGGGTAGCAACAAACTTGTGATCATTAGTAACTCCTTATCACCCTCAAAAGAAGAAAAGTTAATTGAGGTGTTAAAAGTCAACTCAGGAGCCATTGCTTGGTCTATATCTGATGTGAAGGGAATCAGTCCCTCATACTGCATGTATAGAATCTTCATGGAGGAGGATTTCAATCTAGTGGCACAACCTCAAAGAAGGTTGAATCCTATGATGAAGGAGGAGGTGAGAAATGAGGTATTGAAACTCCTAGATGCTGGAATTATCTACCCAATCTCTGATAGTGCATGAGTGAGTCCAGTGCAAGTGGTTCCCAAGAAAGGCGGCATGACAGTGGTTCGTAATGATAAGAATGAGTTGATACCCATACGAACCGTGATCGGTTGGAGGATGTACATAGACTACAAAAAGCTGAACAAGGCCAAAAGGAAGAATAACTTCCCTCTTCCTTTCATGGATCAAATGTTAGAGAGATTGGCAGGTCAACCTTTCTATTGCTTTTTGGATGGCTATTTTGGTTATAACCAGATCGTGGTGGACCCTAAAGACCAAGAGAAGACCACCTTCACTTGCCCTTTTGGTATCTATGCCTACAGAAAGATACCATTTGGGCTTTGCAATGCACCAACCACGTTTCAACGATGTATGTTGGCTATTTTCTCTGACCTTGTAGAGAAGTGCATAGAGGTCTTCATGGATGACTTCTCGGTGTTTGAAAGTTCATTCGATCTTTGCTTGGCAAATTTGGAAGTTGTGCTCAAGAGATGTATTGAAACCAATCTCATTCTCAATTGGGAGAAATGCCATTTCATGGTGATTGAGAGGATTGTCTTGGGCCACAAAATATCTTCCAAGGGCATTGAAGTGGACAAAGCAAAGGTGGAGGTCATTGAGAAACTCCCACCACCAACAAATGTGAAGGGAATCCAGAGCTTTCTTGGACATGCGGGTTTCTACCGACACTTCATCAAGGATTTCTCCAAAATAGCCAAGCCATTGAGCAACTTGCTCAATAAGGATACTTCCTTTACTTTTGATGCATAATGTTTAAATGCTTTCAATCATTTGAAAACCAGCCTAGTCTCTGCACCCATAATCATTGCACCCAATTGGGAACTTGATTTTGAACTTATGTGTGATGCAAGTGATTATGCGGTTGGGGCTATTTTGGGGTAAAGAAAGAATAAAATTTTTCATTCCATACATTATGCTAGTAAAGTCCTTAATGAACATCAAGTGAATTATGCAACTACTGAAAAGGAATTACTAGCAATAGTGTATGCCATAGAAAAACTTCGTTCTTATCTCATTGGTTCTAGAGTAGTGGTTTACACTGATCATGCTGCAATTAAATACCTGCTCACTAAACCTGATTCTAAACCTAGACTCATCAGGTGGATTTTGTTGTTGCAGGAATTTGATCTTGAGATTAAAGACAAGAAGGGTTGTGAAAATCAAGTGGCAGACCATTTGTCAAGACTAGTGAATGAAGAGGTGACCACACTAAAGAAGGAAGTGTTAGAAGAATTCCCTGACGAAAAGCTGCTCCTAGTATCTAATAGACCTTGGTTTGTAGAAATGGAAAACTTTAAGGCTACTCAAGTTGTTCCTGAGGATATGAGTTGGCATCAGCAACAGAAGCTTTTTAGGGAAGCAAAATATTATGTGTGGGATAATCCTCACCTTTTCAAGATTAGGGCAGACAATCTATTGAGGAGATGTGTGTCTGAAGAGGAGGAAAGAAGTATTTTATGGCACTTCCACAATTCACCCTATGGAGGACACTACAGTGGAGAAAGAACGGTTGCAAAGGTTCTACAATCTGGGTTCTATTGGCCAAGCATTTTCAAGGACTCTCATGCATATGTGAAACACTGTGACAAGTGCCAAAGAACAGGGAGTATCTCCAGAAGGAATGAAATGCCTTTGCAGAACATATTGGAGGTTGAAGTGTTCGACTATTGGGGTATTGATTTCATTGGCCCCTTGCCTTCCTCATTTAAGGAGTATATCTTGTTGGTTGTGGACTATGTTAGCAAATGGGTGGAAGCTATTGCCACGCCCACAGTCATCAAGTTTCTCAAGAAGAACATATTCTCCAGATTTGGTGTCCCAAGAGTCTTGATAAGTGATGAAGGTTCTCACTTCTACAACGCTCAGTTGAAGAAAGTCTTGGAGCACTACAATGTCAGACACAAAGTTACCTCTCCCTTCCATCCTTAGTCAAATGGACAAGTAAAGGTGTAAAATAGAGGAATTAAGAGGATCCTTGAGAAGACAACTTCTTCCTCAAGAAAGGATTGGTCTATCAAGTTAGGCGATGCTCTGTGGGCCTACAGGACACTGCATTCAAGACTCTAATTGGGTTGACACCATTCCAATTGGTATATGGGAAGGCTTGTCATCTTCCGGTGGAGTTGGAGCACAAGGCCTATTGGACCATGAAGTTATTGAATTTTGATCCATCCTTGTCAGGAGAGAAGAGGAAGCTACAACTTCACGAGTTGGGAAAGATGTGACTCAATGCCTATGAGTCATCCAAGAGCTACAAAGAGAAAGTGAAGGCCTCTCATGATAGGAAGTTGGTGAAAAGAGATTTCAAACCTGGTCAACAAGTGCTTCTATTCAACTCAAGATTCAAATTATTCCCAAGGAAGTTGAAATCCAAGTGGTCAGGCCCATTTACCATCAAAGAGGTAAAAGCTTATGGGGCAATTGAAATTGAATACCCTTCCTCACAAAGGAGTTGGGTAGTGAATGGCCAAAGGCTCAACCCTTTTGTGGGTGGTGAAGGTTTGAGGATGACCACCATCATGCACCTTAGTGAAGCCTAAGAGTCCTTACCCGTAAGGCTCGTGACGTTAAACAAGCGCTTCCAAGGAGGCAACCCAGTGCTCTAAACTCATTTTGGTTTTTAATTTTCGTTTTTAATTCAGTATGATGTTTGTATGCATGTATGAATTGTGTTAGTATGATTGTTATGTTGTTGAGATGTTGAACTTTATGTTAAATGTGCATCTGTGAACCTGCGGTAGCATAACTTTGAGTGTTGTCATGCATATTTAGTTTTAGGATGTGATAGCATGTGCTTGTTGTTGCATTTTGGATGGAGTTCAACCTTTATGCATCATAGAATGTGCTAGTGTAAAGTTGGTTGTTTGTGAGAATGGCCAAAGGCCCTTCCTCACAAAGGAGTTGGGTAATGAATGGCCAAAGGCTCAACCCTTTTGTGGGTGGTGAAGGTTTGAGGATGACCACCGTCATGCACCTTAGTGAAGCCTAAGAGTCCTTACCCGTAAGGCTCGTGACGTTAAACAAGCGCTTCCTAGGAGGCAACCCAACGCTCTAAACTCATTTTGGTTTTTAATTTTCGTTTTTAATTCAGTATGATGTTTGTATGCATGTATGAATTGTGTTAGTATGATTGTTATGTTGTTGAGATGTTGAAATTTATGTTAAATGTGCATCTGTGAACCTGCGGTAGCATAACTTTGAGTGTTGTCATGCATATTTAGTTTTAGGATGTGATAGCATGTGCTTGTTGTTGCATTTTGGATGGAGTTCAACCTTTATGCATCATAGAATGTGCTAGTGTAAAGTTGGTTGTTTGTGAGAATAGTAGTAGCATAGTTGTGTAGTGAAGTCATGTCTTAAATTAAGTTGTGCATTTGTTAAGTGAATTGAATGTTTTGCTTGAGTGTGAATGCTTGGTTTGAAGAAGAAAAGCTTGAAAAAGTATGTGTGCAAGAGTGAAAGGTTGGTAGGAGCACAATAGAGTCAAAGCCAACCCAACCATAACCCAAAAACATAAAATCCACCCTTGCATCTTAACCGCCTAGCGGTGCACTCCCTCCCGCCAGGCGCCACCTGTAAAATCAGCCCCTGGGAACATTCCAGAAGCCAGCCGCCTGGCGGCTCCCTAGTGCCTGCCTGGTGCCACACCAGAAAAACAGCCCTAGAGTGATTTTACTGGTATACCGCCTGGCGACTCGTGACCTACCGTCAGACGGTAGCACTACGCGATCTCGGATTGGGCTTTTTAAATTCTGTTTTGAGTTGGCCCATTCCCTCACACTTGTGCTGCACTCCCCCAAAGAACCCTAAATCTCGCCTGGCGCCGCTGTTCCTTGCTCTCACTTCTACCAAATACCTAATCTTCAAATCCCTACTCTATTTCCCAATCTCTCTCAAATTCAAACCTGATTTCAACTCCCATTCTAGTGCCCTCCCTCACAGTTCACCCTTGCTCCCGCTAGACGCAACTATTCCCGTCACTCAACATCTTACATCCGCCAGGCGCTGCTGTGCACCCACACCTCACACCAGCCACTGTTCACGAGTTCTCCAACACTCACTCTTGCATTCCACTCACTCAAGCATTCCACTCAAGTAACTTTCATGTGTTTTTCTACTTGTTTCTAGAGTATCTGATGCTTAGTTTACTTAAAAATCCTTGATTCATTAGTTTAGGGTTTTACTTTGCTTTGATTCTCATTTTTGATGTTGATGTTCTGTTTACAAGTTTGTGTTGATGTGCTTGGGCTGCCATTGTGGTTGTGTATCTGTTGTTTGTGCTTCATTTTTCAAAAATCCATGGTTGCCTTGTTTTGTGCCGCCTAGCGGTGGCCATTTTGGCCTGTTTTACCGCTAGGCGGTGGCGCCTTGTAGAGCTTACTGTCGCGAGCTGGCGCCTGGCGGCACTACTGAAGGGGCCAAGCGGTGGCCCCTGTTTTTCCCTGTTTTTCACTTTTTTTTTCGGGTTTTCATTTGATTGTTGCTTGGGTTGTGAGACACCAATGCTGCAATTGTTTTTGCATATGAATGACTCTTTATTTTGTTGTTCTAGTTTAGTCTTTAGATATACAATTAACTCTTTTTTTGATTGAATCTATCACTCCAATGCTAACTTTAAATTGCCTCTTTGTTCCAATGCTTATTTTGCATATGACATCCTCCTCCAATCCCAAAAGAATGAAGACCGTCGTTGGCAACCCTTCAAAAGGGCAAAAATGAAAGGAGATAATTTACTCTCACTACTTCCTCAAAAAAGATAATGAAGACCGCTTCCAAGTGGTCATGCAACGAAAATTTGTGGCCGAGAGGAATGTGATTCTAAAGCCCGGGGAGGTCAATGAATTTCAGCTGGAGTTGATCAGACGCAGTTAGGAAAGGCTGGGTAGCTACCCTAACACTTTCAGCATAACCTTGGTGAAAGAATTCTATGTTAATGCCAAGGTTACCACCTCAGCAGCTCCCACCTTTCTCAACTATGTGCGGGGGAAAAGGGTGCCCTTTGATGCGGACACGATCAATGAATTTTTGGGCACCCAGCTGCTGATGATGTGGAATGCCAGTTTTCAGTGTTGAATGATGAGGGCGTGGCGCTTGGAGAGCTGATCCAAGCACTTTGCTTGGCGGGTGAAGGATTTCATAGGGGCACGATTCAAAGAGGTTCCATTTACCCCTTGGCCCGCTTCGGGTTAGCACTTGTGCATGCCAACATATCCCCATGCTCTCATGTGTCTGATCTCACGAAGGGACGCGCCACCATTTCGTACACCATACTAATAGGTCGAGTGATGGATGTAGGGCAGTTTATCCCTCTCTCATCACCCATCTTTGCAGCCTGGCAGGGGTGGACATTTTTGTACCCCCGTTGGAGAAAGCAACGCAGGACCTTAGACTTTTCATATTTTCAAAGGTTCTGCTCAGTTGCTACCAGACCTAGGAGGCGCCATCAGCCACAGCCAGAGCCTGAGCCAGAGCTCGAGCCTGAGGCAACTCCCACAATTGACATGCGGTTGCAGGCTTTAGAGGCCAAGCTCGATCACCTTCAGCTCCTGGAACCCAAAATGCAAGCTTTATACCGGCTGGGGATGGCCAATGCAGACATGCTTAGCGCCATCTGCTGAGGAGTTTGTTGCCACTATTGCTTGGCCTGGGGCTGATGAAGGATTGACCCCAACCAAGGATGGAGGCAAATGCTTAAGAAGACTAAGCATGTTTAGAAAGGAAGTTCACTAATCTTTCATCCCTTTCATTTGTGTTTGTTATTTTTGATTCCCTAAGTTGACTTAGTTGAATCAACTTTAGTTGACTTGTTGACCTTTGACTAGATTTGACTTGTTGACTATAGTTGACTTAACTTAAGCCACCATGCTAATCTATGTTTATTTGCTTTGTAGGTTAATTAGGAGTAAGAAAGCAATGTTAGGTGGCGCATGGTGATTGGGGAGCATAAATGATGTGGAAGAGAGAGTAAAGCAAAGGCATAAAGCATAA
>Ga0214543_1012792_pt1 | contig 10932 bp, 7 predicted proteins | sample CNSS2metaG_FD_160094 | JGI IMG/M metagenome (GOLD analysis project Ga0214543, IMG submission 160094) | Root nodule microbial communities from cowpea collected in UCLA plant growth center, Los Angeles, California, USA - CNSS2 | ecosystem: Host-associated > Plants > Roots > Nodule | place: USA...
AACTTTATGTTCACATCTTTGTTATTCTATTTTGAAACATGATGTAAAGGCTCATGGCCTATTTGACTAAACTTACAGTTTTGTATTTTTGGACTTACTAGTAATTTAATGAACTTTTACATTTCCCACGTCTTAGGAAACGAGGTATTATTATTAAATGAGATTTTAAAATAAATGATGTTGACGCATTAATTCTATTTTATTATATTAAATTCGTAATATCCGGGAGGGATGTTACACTTCCTCCCTTGCTGCTTCAGTCGTGAGTGCAGCGGGTTCGTGAATGTCGGAATGCGTCACTGGTGCATTGTCTTCTTCTTCGATCTACTGGTGCGAGACGGTGATTCAATGGCTGCTATGGTAGTGTGGTGCAACTGCTGCAATGGAGGCGTGGTTGCAGGTGTGTGACTTGTTCGAATCTGCGTTGATGTTAGCATTGATGAAGGCGCGATGATGGTACGCGTTGGTTGACGGTAGTGGTAGTTGCAGGTGCTGCTGTGCGTTGTAGGTGCTCGCAGTGGTGATGGTGGCAGCCACAAGGTGCAAGGTTGTTGTTGGATGAAGGTGCCTAGGGTTTGAGGGAAGAACATGATGATGACGTGGCACTACTTCATTGGCTAAATTTTGAGTTGTTGGATCATGACACGTGTCATTCTCTGATTGGTTAGTTTAATAACTGAAGGATTGCCACATGGCATGATCTGAGTTAGTTGGGTTTAAGTGGTAGGAGGGGTGTAAATAGACATATTAGGGGGTGCAGAATAGGTTTTTGGTGAGACCCATTTAGAAAGAGGGGAGTGTATAAGTAAAAACTGGGGTGCATAAGTGATTTTTCCAGAACTTGCTAATTTCAGCCTTATTTAAAGGTGTTCTGTAACTTCAATCAATTTATTTTCCCACCTTGAATGAGCTTAATCTTAACTTCAGCTGCATCAACAAACGTTTAAATATCCAAAAATAATTTGTGCAGCTAAAAATCACTTTTTAAGACATTTTTATCACACAAGCTCAAATAGCCTAATTATCAGAACTGTCAATTAAATCACTCTTTAAGCATACCAATTCAATTAAATACCCATAATTAAACACTGAATGAGGGCAAAAATACACACTCATCAATGGGGTTTTATCTCTTTAGCTTCTTATTCCACTAATCTCAACATTTCAGGAGAAGGTTTCCATTCATCCTCATAATCATCTTCCATATTATCAACGGAGTCCTCAAAATTAGGAAAATCTACATTAATATTTTCAAAACATCCATCATCATATTTGCATTATTTGAGTTTATAAAACGGATAAATAAAACGAACACAAACAAAAATGCCAATTATAAATGATTTTATTGTCACATTGAGCATTAAAAAAAGATTTAAAAATTAAAAAATTAAAAACGGTCATCTCAAAAAGTCTTAAATCCTAAAACTCAAGGTAAAGCAAAAGGATAAATTAAAACTATTACATTTTCTCCAAATTAAACATCACTGGTAAATTTGTTATCTCCCAATTGTTCAGCTGCACGTTTGGAGGACAAGATCGCACGAAGTTTAAGCTTTCAGATCCACTTCCATCCTCGATGGCTGATATCTGACAAGTGTTAACCCATCCAGCACTACAAAAGATTTTCTTGATATCACAGATGTGAATCTTCCTTATTTTTCGTTCTCAACCTTCTATGCGAGCCAAGATTCGCTCCTTCTTCTCTTCTAACAGCCTCCTCTTGTCTTCTTTAGTAGGCTTGTACCCTAAATCGTATCTACCTTTGTTTTCAAAGGCCTCTAAATGGAAAGTTAGCCCTTGGTTATTTTTTCCAAGCCCTTTTCCGTATTGGTAACCCTCTTTCAGCATAACCTTAGCCATCATGGGGGAAGCACAAGACATGTGTGGGACCATCGAAAATGGTTCAACATATGCATTCCCCACAATTTCTAACGATTGAAAAGCTGACTCAAGGGCTTCCTCTGCTGCTTCAATGTAACGAGATGATGAGGGCCCACTCACAAGGAGATCCTCCTCACCTGACACTTTTACCAGTTTATCACCCTTTATGTATTTCAAATTCTGGTGTAATGTTGAAGGCACCACTCCCGTAGAGTGGATCCAAGGGCGTCCCAACAAACAACTATAAGATGGAATAATATCCATGACTTGGAATATTATTTGAAAGATAGAAGGACCGATCTGAACTGGCAACTTTATTTCCCCCATTACTTCCCTCTTGCTTCCATCGAAGGCCCTTACAATCATGGCACTTGGCTTCATGTGCATACCATCACATGGCAATTTTTCTAGTGTCAATCTTGGCATCACATTTAATGAGGAACCATTAGCAACTAAAAATATTGCCATGACATGGTCCAAACATTTCACAGATACATGCGTTTCAATTATTCTACTACTTTGTACTCATTTTGTTGTATGAACTTTAAAAACTCACAAGCCTCTGCATCAGATATTTCTTGCTTTTCCTCTTTTTTAGGCCCTTCCTGTGTTTGCATGTCCTTTTCTTTGACAAGTTCTTTAATTTCTCCTGTTGTTATTCCCTCGTTGCTGACTACGTCATTCCTTAAAATGGGTGGTGTGAAGATACGACCACTACTTGTCATTCCTCCAATGCCTAATATATTTTCCACAACTGGCTCACCATCGACTGATTGATTCTTTGTCTGTTGTCCCTCTCTTAACACATGTATATCGTATTTCCAAGGAAATGCCTTCTCACTTTTGTATGGGAAAGGTGAAGGTGATAGGATGACAACAAATTTCCTTTTTTGAGATGTCGGTGCAAGAGTAGATCTAGCGAAACGAACTATCAATGGCTTTGGTGGTGACATGATAGATTTCTCACCGGTTTGTGCAAATACTTCTTCCTCCTTACCCCCACGACATACTTGTATAAAGTTCTTGACGATCAGATTTTGTAGAAAATTCCCAAACTTGCTGCACGTCTCGATGGAATGCTTAGCACCTGGATGGAACCCGATGTCGATTCACCAATCGTTGATAATTTTAAGTGTGGGATTGGTTTTCCCACCTTGGTATCGTTGATGCTGCGTGCACTTGTACTTCCTTCTTCTTCCTTAGATTGAAACAAGGCTTTTTAGGAGTTGTAGCCGCGAGTGGGCTATATGCAATTTTTCCATTCTTCAACCCGATCTCTATCCTTTCAACTATGATGATAATATCAGCAAAAATTGAAGATACATTCCTTACCATGTGTTCATAGAATGGTGGTTGTAATGTGCTTACAAACATTGCCACCATTTCCACCGTTGGTCATACTCTTTAAATGATTCTGCATCCCTTTTGGCCCTGTTCTGCAATTGCAACCGATCTGGCGTAATATCCATGTTATACTTGTACTGTTTCAAAACAGCATCTACCAAATCCACCCAAGACCAAATGCAAGATGCCTCCAAGTGGGTATACCAACTCAATGCTACCACAGCCAAACTATCTTGGAAGAAGTGGATTAACAATTTGTCATCATAAGCATAGACAACCATCTTTTGATAATACATGGTTAGATGGCTTCTAGGGCATGCGGTACCCTTGTACTTTTCGAACTCCGGAACCTTAAACTTGTGAGGTATTGTTACATCATGAACTAGGCTTAAACCTGCAACAACGTTAAACCCATAGTTTCCACCTCTCTCAATAGCTCGTAGCCATTCTTCTAAAATTTCAAATTTAATTTTGGTTCCCACAACATCAACGGATACGACCTGCATAGTAGGGCATGGTGTAATCTTGTCCAAAGAATTATCGATAGTTCTGTTTAAAGGCTTGGGCATTACAGTCTCTCGAGGTCTCGCAAAGGTAGTCGCTTCCTTCCCTAGAGTATTGATTGGGAATGGGAAGGAAGCATGCTCAGCCTCTGAATATTCTCCAACAGGTGGGGTGTAACCAGATGGCAATCCGTATGCTGGGAAAGTAACAAGAGTGTCGTAAGTGCTTACCTCACCTTTTGCCGATGAAGCTTCTCCTGATGCCTTTAGGGACTTCAAGGTCTCTAAGATTTGACCTACTTGTCCTTTAGTTGACTAATATCAACTTTCATATTCTCTTGTGGTGTTTCCCAATCTTCCATATTCTTACTATTTGCTCGTGTCCTGTAGGGATGCCTTGGCTTTGTTGTATTTGTTTTTATTATTTTTGCTCTATTATTTTTATTAAACAAAATAAAATAAGAAAAAGAAAAGACAGGAAAAACATAATGCAAAATGTTTAATTTATTAAACAAAATTATAAAGTTGTAAGTAAATTAACATGGAAAAGAGTCAATACAAATCCAATCCTCTAAAAGGCTCATAAATCAAATGCAAAAGAAAGAAAAACCTAATTTCTAGCCCTAGATATCATGCTCTTCATCTCTACTATTAATTTCTTGCAGTGGTCCAAAAAGGTCTCAATCCTTTCCAGAGGATTAAAAATCGGCAGTGTAGACTCAGCTTCAGATAGTAATCGTGGGATGTCTTTGATGGCTCCATTGGCCAAGGCCGCCAACTGCAAAAAGCATTTCTTCCAATGTCTTATATTCCATTCATGCTCCAATGTGTAGTCATTCATCTGGGCAATCATCTCTTGATACCGTTCCTCATTCATCTTCATATCATAGGTCATCATTATCTCTTTCATCTGTTGCTCCATCTTGTTGATCTTAATCTGGGCTTCATGCAATCTTTTTAATGTTTCCTTCGTATCTCTCTTAACCTCTTCATACATTTGATTCATGTAGTACTCATATGAAGTTGTTGCATCTCTTTCTCGAGCCCTTAATGTTAATTCGATGTTGGCTGCAGCAAGATCTTGTTTAACTCTGAAGCAATGATTCCTTTCTTCCCTCAGTGTCCTAAATAGCTCTTGGTACATCCTTGTCTTTTCTTCATTATCACGCCTAAGGCTTGCACATTCTTGTTGGAGCCTCTGGAGATCATTACTTAACTCGTCATTTTTCATCTTTACTACATCCATTTCTCCTTTCAAGATCGTAGCTTCCTTAGATTCTGCTGGTTGTGGTTGTTCAGAAGGAGGAAAGTCTGATTTGAAAGGTAGCTTTATCACTTTAACTCTCTCCATAATCCATCGATTGTAAGACATCTTGTCCTCAATTATCCAAGACCTTGGATCTTCCTCCACACGCATAACCTCATCCTAAGCACACTTAATTTGTTGAATTAAATTAGGGGAAACTCCTTCCTCATAATGAGTCCATATGGGCACCAAAGCTCCTGGATTTGGAGTGCCCCAAATGGGATACCCATATTGTCATTGAGCTAACACAAGATTATAATTTATGTAGCTCCTTGTGCCTATGAGAGGTATATTAGGAAAATTTCCACATGAAATGATATGTGACCTAGATTGCCAAGGAAGGCACCATCTGATCTTTCCCCCATTCAAACTTGCATAAAACTGAGCCCAATCCTTTGCCCCTTTAATTTCTGGCTTGTTTAATAAAACTTCTTCAACTGGACCTTCAGCATTTGAAATACCCTTATTAATTAGTGAGGTGAACCACACATACAATACAGGTAGACAACATAACATCTTCTTCTTCTTGAACTCATGGCAAAGGTTTAGACTTCCGTACACATCAACCAAAACTTCATTAACTAGGCTTTCTGAATGATTTTTGTAAGCCACAAACACATTAATGGCGGTGTGGTCAACGATATTCTCCATGTTAGGGAAAAGCATGGCTCCGTAGAGTGTGAGAGCTAACACGTCCATGAATGTTTCTCCAAATCCTTCTTCAGCCAATTGTCGCAAACGCCACTCCAAATACCCCTGAGAGATGCCTTTCGAATTGCCCCTTGTAATCATTTTACCTTCTAGCTCAGTAGGATGCACTTTCAAGATCCCTGCTAACGTAATAGTTGAGATATGTTGGCCTAAGTATCTATAAGGGACCTTGCCCTTCATTAACAAACCCAGGATATGCTCAAATTCTTCTATTGTAGGTACTAACTGAAAATCTTGGAAGGTGAAACATCTTAACAGTGGATCGTAGTATTGGGCCAAAGTTGTGAGTGTTGTAGCTTGAACTTCCACTTTCAACAAACCTAATAAATTCCCATATTTCCTCTTGAAAGTATTCCTTGATATGGTCTTCATTCTTCCAGCTAACTCTCTCAAATCACTCAAATTACTTTCTGCAACCTTAATGGATAACTTTTTCTTCAAAGAAAAAAAATCTAACTGCCCCCCGACTCCAAATTCCATGTTAATTTGCCTTTTCTTTTTAAACTTAATCACAACTTTATAATTTCGGACCTAAAATTAAATAAACATGATGAGATGACATGGTAAAACATAAATACATGGATGCAATAATATGTCATGCATGATTTTATTACTAATTCAAAAATCAAAAGGAAAGGAAAAAAATAAAAAATAAAAACGAGGAATTAAAAAAACGTGTATATCTCCCTTTGTGCCTTAACAAAGGTTTGACGCCTTAACAAAGGTAAAATACATGTGCTTACCAGGATGGTTTCCTAATACCTAAATATCAAGGTCACTAGAGCTATGACCCACTTCATGGCATTTCCCACGACAATTGGTAAACAATAAGAGGTGAGAGTACCAACGAAGCAAATAAACTTTAGTTGGGGTTCTCACAATGACCACTTGGGAAGTAAATCCACAGTGACAATGCTACACAATCCCCTCTAATCCTAAAGTTACTCAGACCCGGGTATAGGGCCCCACTCATGTTATGCACACAGTGTGTGTGAAGGGAGGATAATGCATACATAAACCCCTTTCTGCAAACAAACAAAAAGACCAGACAAATATATATAATAATATCATCTATCCTAGAATTCAAAACTCAAGCATAAAAATAAAGCAATATGAACAAAAAATAAATAAATAAACTTCCATCATCCAAAATTAACAAAAATATATACAATAATAATAATAATAATAAATGAGAAATAAAATAAAATAAAATAAAATAAAACAAATAGCTATAAGACAAAAAAAAAAGAAATGAAAAAGAAAAGAGAAAAAAAATTGAAACAAGCACATCAATTTTATATATTTAATTAAATAGCCTAACTCTCTAAATTCCCAGTGGAGTCGCCATCTATCACAATTGAAATCACGATGGGACGGCGAACCAAAAATAAAACTTGAAAAAAAAAAGAGTTTGGAGTCCCCACCATAGTTATTATAGAAAACTATGGAAAACCATAAAAAAAGAGCAAGGCTTACGAAAATAGAGTTTGGGGGTACGGAAGTTGGTTACGCGTAGGGAAGGTGTTAGCACCCTACAACGCCCGTCCTAAGACAGTACCTTTAATTAAAATACAAATTGATGTGGTCTCCTTTAAATGTTTATTTTCCAAAAAAATAAATAAATAAAAGAAGATAAATAAATAAAATATATATTTATATATATATATATATATATATATATATATATATATATATATAAAAATATAACAGAGAAAAATAAAGGAAAGAAAAAAAGATTTTTGTTTTTTTGGGCCCGACAAGGATTATTCCTTACTCCTACGTATCTCCATTCATAATGGAGAATCAGGCTCATGTAGTTCTTTTAAAAAACTTTTAGGAAAAAATTTGAAAACAACTTGATTGCTTTTTTCTAGTGAAAATGTTTATATTTTAAACTTTCAGAAATATGTTGAATAAAACAAAAAAAAACATTAAATACGAAACTAATGTAGATGATCATTTTAAAGACATATTTTATTTTATTTTATTTTATTTAAAAAAATAAAAAAAAGGAAAATAAAATACTAAGCTGATGCGGATGATCATTATAGTATTTCTTTTTAAAAGCGAATTTTAATTATTTACTTAAAAACGAAAGTCATTATAGAAATTGATTATAATATGGACCATTTTAAAAGTTATTAATATGATAAGGAAAAACATGTAAAAGCTAACGTTCAACACCAAAACCCACATCAATGTACGATTCTTTTTACAATATATGTACGATATACAAATATATACTTAAAAACGGGACCCACCTATTTATCATCACTTTGATTGAATTAGAAGGTACAACTAAATCTGCACCACTTTTTCAAAACTACCATTACACTTTGAATTCAATCAAGCTTTTAGATTTAAAGGGTTTTAAATAATAAAACAAATGATTAAATGGTTATAGGCTTGGAGAAACCATGTATGCACTAATAGCTGCTGTAAAAACATCAAAAACCAAAATCAAATCATTCTCAACGTAGATAAAGATTAATACAATCTTACCAATACTCTTTCTTGGAAGAATCGCACCAAACAAAATTTGCCACAAAAACAAATGTCTCGATGAAGCTGGCAGCAAGGTGGGGTGGTTGAATGAATATTTCGGAAGTGAGGGAGTGGGTTTTTAGTGCTTAAAATTATGGAAAAGAACTCAATAGCAAGATGAACTGTGGATTTTTTTAAGAGAGGTCTCTCAAGGTAAGAAAAAAACCTATTCTTTTTTTCTGATGGGTTTATATACATAATGATTTAAATCTAATGTAATCTTATAATATTATCAGATTATGGGAATCAAATCACAGGAAAAAAAATTAGAGCACAAAATCAAATGTCATCAGCAAAATTGATTCTAATTAGTAAAAGAGATATTGCTTTGAATCATATTACTACTTTCTTTGTCTGGTAAGAGGTGTCATAAAATCAAAGCACAAAATCAATTATCATTGGGAAAAACGACTCTAAAAAACCAAAGGAAAAACATATTTACTTTTTTTATATTATTTTATTTTTGAAAAAAAAAATTAGTATTATTTATTCTATTATTTATTTAGCCGGACGAAATTTGGTGTTGACACTAACATTGGAAAATAGGAGCCTGATGTCGCTTTACATCTGTTTGATCCCGACCCGACGTTCAACTTGCGCCAACAGGAGGGAAAAAACTACTGAAATTGACGTTTGTCAGTGCAAGGATAGACATCAATTTCAGCAGTTTCTTTTTTAAATTTTGGCTGCATTTACATATTCGCACACCTGAAAAATAGAAAATTCTCATAACAGAGTTCATGTTATATTCCAGCAACGTGGTAATTTTAACTCATAATTGTAAAGTTGTCTAAACTTTTACAATTACCACAAAACTAAAACTTTCATCAAGAAATTGTTCTACAAAGTTTTTAAAATAAAATTCTAATGTTCTAGGGCCTAACTCCATTGTTCCAATAAATATGCTGCCCACTCTTGTCTTAGTGTCTTTCGATAGAGGTGATGGATTCTTGAAGCGCTAAAAAGATAATACAAATTCATTATGCATGAATATCATTGTTTAAAGTTTGATATGATTTATAATATCTTAAAGATATATACATATACTATTACCTATATCCATTCATCTTTACCTACAGCTCGAATGATTGTTCTTATCTAAGACATGACATAATACCCACATTCCCATGAATCTTCTTGCTTGTTACACTAAAGATGACAAAGAAAATAAACATATTTTAAGTTCATAAGTTGACATGCGAAAATAATAACTTGGTAAATGAATGAGTTACAACCTTTGGGTATAATACTTTAATCTATTGTGCTCTGGGCTTACCCACAACTCTAATGAAATTTTGAAATCATAAAATATAGGTTAGTTTTAATAAGTAAATACATATGATATGAAAAAAAAGTAACACTTACTCTTGTAACATGTTTTTCAAAGCATTTTTAATCTTCCAATGCAATGAACAAAACCATACAATCGTGCATTGATTTGGAAAGATGACCAATAGTTGTCAATGAGACCTATCATCAATCACAAGTACTTAGTTGAATAATCAACAATAATTCATAAAATATTACAAGCAATAACACCTACCCATCAATGTACGGCGCAATGTAAATTTCTCTGTTTGACTCAACCTTCCATGTTTGCAAATAACTTTTCATGTGATCAAGTGAGTTTCCAGAAGCTTGAATGGTCTAGGGTTCAATGAATTTGTACATGGAAGCTCGACCTTGTTCCACAATTACTTTGTCCATGTACCTACAAGAGAACATTTAGGTATAAATTAAAAAGTACCAATTCCAAGTTCTAAATGTGGAATACAATAAAAAAAAATCTTACATGCACCATAGCTGTAAAATTGAAATATTTAACATCTTGTCTCTCGCAACGATCTCTAGTGCATCATTCAGATTGATGTACAATGAACATGACAGTGGAGGCCAAATACTCTTAACTCCCACTCTAGCACTACCAGTCATCTCTTCAATTTGTGTAATTTTATCAGCAACTTCCCTAGAGGTTCATCTTCTGCTTCTGCCATGTCATCATCTTCACGTACAACACGTTGATGCCTGACATGTTGCTTTTCAGGACAGGTGAACTGAAATAAAGATTTTTGAAAGGTATAAGATCAAAAAGTTTTTAACTTGTAAAATTGAACTACCAAGAATATGATGCCATGATACCTTTTGTGGGCCTAAGTATGGCATCATCAATGCTGTAGGCCAAGCTATAAATGTGCCTAAAGCCTCCCCAACGAATTGGATTTCTCCAAAGAGATCTAACAGAGGAGCTACTAGATTAAAGTCCCTCCTTAAGAAGTTAGTTATTGGTAAGAAGACATCGGTGGATGTCGATGTTCAGACTGGTAGGGCATTTGGGCCTATTGTAGAGATATTTAACACCTATCTCTAGGGATGGCAACGGGTCGGGTCGGGCACGGATAGTATGATACCCGTACCCGACCCGCTAAAAAAAAATCCGCCCGTTACCCGCCCGTTACCTGCCCGTTTACCCGCCGGGTATCCGCTTAAAAAATACCCGTGGATATTTTTAAAACCCACGGGTACCCGTGGATACCCGATACCCGCAAATATTTAAAAAAATATGTATTTTATAAATTTTTTAATATAAGATTATAAAAATAAAATATAAATTAAATTAAATTATAATTATAATTAAATTTGACA
>Ga0214543_1012793_pt1 | contig 10931 bp, 7 predicted proteins | sample CNSS2metaG_FD_160094 | JGI IMG/M metagenome (GOLD analysis project Ga0214543, IMG submission 160094) | Root nodule microbial communities from cowpea collected in UCLA plant growth center, Los Angeles, California, USA - CNSS2 | ecosystem: Host-associated > Plants > Roots > Nodule | place: USA...
CCTCTGAAGTGTAGGGTACCCTAGGTTTTAGGGCAGACCTAAGGGCTTACAAGTTGGGTCGGCCTTAGGCCCACTTACGAGGGCGGCCCACTGACATTAGGGCTGAAAAGAAAATGGGGTCTTACATAAAGATTTTTGAAAATCAATTCATAAAAAATAACTCATTCAAAATCAATGTGTTAATGTTTTAATAATGATTTTTTAATCTTTTTTAATTTAAATTAGATTATAACGGGTACAGATATTCACATATACAAATATTATGATATCCGTACTCGTTCCGTTAACATTCGAGTATAAAAATTACTCATATCCATTCCGCGAATATTCATTTATAATATCAATTTTCTATCCGTTGCGGATTGTATCTACAAATACATGCAAGTGCGAATTTTTTTGACATCATGAGTATGTTAGTCTTGGTGAAAAAATAAAAAGTCATATATTATTTTAATCTAGACGTCCATATTTGAAGATGAAAAATCATATCATTAAATGAAATCTATATTTACTGTTAATTTTGTTTGTGTTGATGTGGCCAACACAACTCACAATAATTTCAAGAAAAAATGTTATAATGTATTCATATTCAACAAAAATAAAACATAAATAAAAGAATAGACCAAAAAAGAAGTTTTGAATGGAAAGATATGACTCTGAGATGGTGGAAATGAAGGTGATGAAGAAAATAAATGTGAGGAGATTTATAGAAAAGTGAGAGAGATAAGTCGTAAGTGGAGAGATTTCTCATCTATAAATCTAACCCTTTCTTTAAAAGAATAATTTACAACTCTTGGTTGTAATTAAGACATGTGAATTCATTACTGTACAATCAAAATACTTACCTATTCATCAAATACTACTATAAAAATATTAGTTGAAAATTAAATTGTCAATTTATATAATTTTACAGACAAATAAATTAAATATCTAAACCATTCAAATAATAAAAAAATCAAATTGTCAAACTCCATGATATATTGATGTATTGGATATATATCATGTTTGATACACATATCATATATTCGTGCATCCTAAATTCAAATCCATAATAAATGAAGTTGACTTTATGACTTTGAATCATTTTAACATCTCTGATCAGACTTATGTAACAAAGGTGGTGGTAGATATAAGATCCTAACTCAGTAAAAACAATTAAAATATATTTGAGTCTCAATCAAACAATCTTTTAAAATAAAAATAAAAAACTAAGGGAAGCAAAATTTTGGAAAGGACAACATAAGATTGGCGGGAGTATATTTTTTTTTTAGTAATAAATTTAACAAAATCAACTGGACACTTACCCATGGTCCGCTACTTGTGGGTCCCCACCGAACAAAGACGATGCACTTTGGCATTTGGATTACCTTTGCTTACTTATGGGCCAAACAAATTGTTTTTCCTTTGAACTTGGAAACTTCATCTTTTTTTTTTTCTTTCACATAGTTCAGGCCTAATTAGGAGGTTGTTTTTAAGATGGTTTTCCAATAATTAGTTAAGCTCCTCCAAGATAAATTAATTTAGTAAATTAATAAAGTTGCCTTAATCGCAATACACTTGAATGTTCTAGCCTAAAGAATGCTATAGTTGAAAGTGGAGGTAATCTTAAACTAAACGATTTGAGTGTCTTAAGATCGAGACGAATTTCTTCATTTATAGAATTGATTTCCTCTTTAAGATTTTGTGATTTGAAGATGAACATTGCGTCTTGTTGCTACCAAAGTCAAGATTCTTTTGGGAGAAAGTATCAGGGGCCACTGTTTTATGTCTATTCATAAAAAAAGAAAAAAAAAATCTATAAGACAATCCAACAATATAAATATCAATTTATGTTTTGGAACACACATTTGTTCAAGGTTGTAGCAGTATACCAGAAACACATATTTATCCAAGGTTGTAGAAGTATATCATTTAGAACAATCTTCTTTTATATTGACTGTTCCTTGAACGGACAAATAAATCAAATGTCGTGACTGTGACATATATATATATATATATATATATATATATATATATATATATATATATATATATATATAAATATCCACTGCCTATTGTATAATAAAACCAAAGATGTCCATATAATATCTTTCAATGAAGTAACGAAGATTTAATGTTGATTCTTTTACACCACAATATTTTATACAACGTCCAAAAATATCCTATGTGTAGAGTACTTTTGCTTTGTATTTATTTGAAACCAAAGTATGAAGGTACTGAGCTAATTACATTAATATTTTGTTTTGAGTTAGGATTCAAATCTAGAACCAAATGATAAATTAATTATTAGGGTACTTTATCTCATTTTTTAAAAATATGAAGATTGTATTTTTTATTTATTTATAAATGAGGTAAGATTTATAATTAGATTTTTTTTTTAATTTATAATGAGGGATGATTATTCTGTAAAAATAATAGTGATAGGTTTTTTTTTCTTGCATCTTATTTAAAAAAATAAGATATAAAATAACATTATAATAGTAATTGTATAATTTAGTCACAGATTTAGTGACTAATTTGTGTAACTAAAAATTTAGTTACTATTTAAATCAAGAAGAAGCAATTTTTGATCACTAATTTGGTTACCGATAGTGATTGTGTGCCAAGAGAAAAGATAAAAATGAAAGAAAGAAGTTAAAGCCATAGAATAAAAAAGAAAGAAGAAAATAACAATTGTCCAATGTACACCACTTGCAAGTGGACGGGAACCTATCAATACGACAATACAATGACAAGGTCTTGTTTAATGTCACTCGATAAGAAGAAACTCACATTCTCTTAGGGAGGCCATGACTTTTTGACGTGAAAGTCATCTATAATGGTTTTACCAATAAATTTTCTTTCATGCACAACAACAAAAAGATTATTCAAAACCATTTTCTCTTAAAGAGGTGTGTGAAGATCAATTGAAATTGAGAGAAAAAAAAAACAGTGCGAGAAAAAAGAGAAATTAGTGAAACATATAAGCAAAACAACGTGAAACACCTAAAAAGAGATAAACACATGAGGGATAATGAATGCATTTAAAATAAGTGAAATGGAGAAAGTGCTACTTTCTAGCAAACGTCTATCTTTACTTTATTGCAAAAACAACACTTTGGGTGTTGACTACTCAAATCAAATTAACCTTCCTTCTAGTTTAGATTCTCTTTTACAGTAGTTCAATAATGTTTTTTCAATGAAGTGCCTAGAGGACTACCACCTCTAGGGAAAACCACATTAACCTCATTCGGCAACATCTTGGAGGATGTGCAATTATTATAAATTACTAAATAACCATATTCTTATGTTAGATGATTTATTGGATGTATTGGATGAATTGCATGGTAGTTGTATATTTTAAAATTTGATTTAAGAAGTGGTTATCATGAAATTCAAATTAAGAACGGGATGAATGGAAAGTTGCCTTTAAAAAGATATGCATTGCATTAGTGGCTTGTGATTCATATGGGCTAACTAATGTCCTCAAGCAATTTTATGATACTAAGGGACACTTGTATGTTGTTTTGAATGTGCTTTGAAAGAAAAAGTTGTGTTAATCTTCAAAAATTTACATTTTACACTTGAGTTTTGTGGTAAGTAGTTTCCAAAAGAGTGAAGGGCTCTCTAAAAAAAGAAAAGAAGATTTATTGATGACTTATCGATAACAAAAAAAATGTTAATAAAATGTTCATCGATAAATTTTATCAATGAATAGAAAAATTTATTTGCTATTACTGACATGATAAAATTTGTCAGGTAATTATCCATCAGTAATTATAGACCATCAAGATTCATCAATAATTACTGGGGTTAACTATGTTTTACGTCCTAAAACTATTGAACGTTTTTGGTTTTGGTTCCTCCTTCAAACTTTAATCTATTTTGGTCCCCAATCTTCTGAAATTCGTGGAATTGGTCCCTATTTTAGCATGTCGTTAGTTTTTTTTTTGAGCTAGCAAACGGAGTTCCATGTCACCCGTTATTTTAAGGGTCAATTAAGCTACAGTGAAATGTGACAAAATAAAAGTTAATTACTTTATTTTACTCAAAAGCTTCAAATACAGGATTTGAACCCTAACATTGTGATTGGAGGATTGGAACGAGATTGGAACAGTGGTAATGTGCTAAAGAGTGTGACCGAAGAGGAAGATTGATTTGTGTTGGGGAAACTGAGGCAACAACATTCGTCTGGAGTCAGTTATGAAGAGTGGTAGCAAAGGTTTCAATTTTACGCAGAGGAAGATTGGTTCGAAAATGTCGCAGAGTTGTGCCTCGTCTTCGGAAATAGCATCAAAAGTATGTGGGTGTGGGGAAAGATTGTTGCTCCTAAAGGCTGTAAGTATAACAATTTCCATCACTTTTGCTTGAGTTTGATGTATGGAAATGCTATAATTTTTTCCTTTTGCAGTCTAATTCACACTGCAACTATTTTGAGTGGGTTAAAGAAGATGAATCTGAATTCGAAGGTAAAGAATCTGAAATTGAAGCTAACAGTAGAAAAATAGTAGAAGAAGATGAAGTTTGCTTGGATAGGGACAAAGTTATCCTGGAATTGACAAAGAAAAATGAGAAGTTGAAGAGGAAATTGCAAACAGAGAAAAGATTAGGGAAATTCCTGCAATTTTTATTTCTTATGTCGTGGACGTTTACAGTTTTATTTGTGGTTATGTTCTTGTTGAAGGTGAATTGTAATTAGGTTAGGTATGTAGTTGTGAGTTGTGGTAGTGAAGGTTTTTATGTTTTAGGGGTTATTTTAGATAGGTATTGTATTCGTGGGGATTTATTATTAATGAATGAATTGGTGTTCCATTTCACTTGGTTGAATTGGTGTTCCATTACCCTTGTGGTATTATCAATCTGTTGGCCATTTTTTTAACTGCGCGCAAGCCATATTTTTTCCGTTTTGGTAGCTTTATTTACATACTGGTTTGTTTTAAATATGGCTTATGTGAAGATTGCCATAAATGAGTTACTTCTTTACTAATTTGAAATTTTTAACAGTTTGAACCAAACATATAATTATATAAAGTCGACATTGAAACCATATGAATTAAACAACTGCTAAGTCATTACAAAAAGCATCATGGCTGTAATGTTTTAGTAGTGGTCCATGATCAAAATGTGGTCCCTACATCAAAAGTGGTGCCTATAACAAAAGGTGGTCCACCACATGCATAGCTACCGCTATAGTGTTCCATTAGTGGGGAACAATAATGCATACATGTACACAAAAAAAAACAAAGTTTTCACTTAATCCAACAAACCAACTACAAAGTTACAATGAATCAAATCACGTGGGCTGTCCAGTGGGTGCAATGCTACTTGCTTGGGACCCTATAACTTGTGGAGTTGTGTTTCTTGTTATTGTTGTTGCTCATTGCTTGCTGGTGCCAGCCAAAGATGAGGATCTCTCCCTCTTACGAGGCCTTTGCCTTCTTGCTTGTGCAGAATTGCTACATTCAGCTTCAGTTGCTGCTGGTGCATGGGTGTTCCTCTGTGAAATGGGTATTCAAATTATTTTGAATATTGTATCACAAAATAAAGATAGAAAACTGAATTAAATGTTACTTGTCTGGTTGTTCTGGTTGTGTTTCTCTTTCTGCAGGTCCTAATATTATGTCCAAACTGATTACATCTTGTACACTTCATGGCAATATTTTTCTTAGTTATTTTTGAATGACTAACATGTTCATCTGCTTCCCTCATACGTAGTTTCTTGGGTCGTCCTAGTGGTGTTTTGTAGATAGGTGGTAGCAGCTCTAGGAAATCACTTTTAGGCCACATTTGTTGTCCATTTATGGGGTTTATTTCAGGTCCATAACAAGCTAGATATGCATTTTTTTGGTAATAAGGATGAACATAATCCTCAGGATTTTCTATCTTGTAGTGAATTGCAACCACTGCATGCCTACATGGAATCCCCACCAAATCCCAGAAATAACAACTACAACTATGTTTAGTTAGGTCGACAACAAATTTTTCCATGGTGAACCCCTGAGTCACTTCAAACTTTGCCCCCCTTACCCAGACTGGAATCCAATTTGCACTTTTTTCAATTTCCTTATCTAGTCTTTTTTGAGGTTTAGGCATCACATTTGCAGTATATAAACTGCATTTGTATCTTAGGGATGCAAACATACCCATGATGTATGATCTAATCCACTCCATCATAGTTATGATAGGTTTATCTCTAGCAATCAGAATTGAGCTATTGAAGGATTTAGATAAATTATTCATCAACACATCACACCTAGGATACATACTAAATTCATGTTTACACCAACATTTCCTAGGTATTTGAAGTATTTATAAGCATTGGATTAATTTTCTGCAACTCACCCATTTTTTTCCCATGCTTGATAGAAGGTAGCCTTTGCAACCCCTATCATAAGGTCCCGGATGACAACTCCTCCACCAAATCTCTTTTTAAAATTACTATAAAGGTGTCTCAAACAGAACCTATGCTCCACTCCTTCCAATATCTCATCGAAAATTGTCATTAGTCCCTACAAAGAATACAATAATATTGTTATCATTTCAATTAAGATGTATGAAACAACAAAATTAAAACTGTTTCAGATTATGTTTACCTTCTGTTGATCCGAAATGAAAACCCAACAATTCGATTGGATGTCCCCAATATCTTCCAATAACAATGATAGAAACCATCTCCAAGTTTCTTTGCATTCATTTTCCACCACTGCAAAGGCTAATGGAAAGTACTGATCATTTGGGTCTCTACCAATTGCAACCAGTAATTGACCACCATAGGTTGTCTTTAAATGACAACCATCTACACCAATGAAAGGCCTACATCCAGCCAAGAACCCCTGCTTGTAGCCATCTAAACACATGTAAAAAGACCCAAATCTTGGTTGCAAAGTGGGAGTGTGTTGGTTAATTTTGATCTTAAAGGTTCCAGCCTTTACTCTTAATAACTCAGCCACATAATCATAAAGCAGAGCATATTGTCGTTGACCATCTCCCACCATGCAGTCCATTGCAATCTCCTTTGCTCTGGCAGCTCTCCAAGGCGTTACCCCAACACTATAATTCTTTCTAACTTCATCAATTATTTGGTTTACAGTCATGTTCCCCACATCTAAAAATTTGTCCAACAATACCTGTGCAATCCAATCTTTATTTGCATTCTTGTTGAACATAACCCTCCCACATCTATGACTGCCAACAAGTGTCTTCACTCTAAAGGTTTGGCTACCACCAACCTTGCTCACCATTATTAGAAAGCCACGCTTCTTTTTACAAACAACCCTTACTCTTTTACCATCATTCTTCACAAATTTAATTTCCTTCCCATTCAATACACTATGCTCCATAAGGGCATGCTTGAAATCTTTAAAGGAACAGAATTCCATCCCTAATCTGAATTTGAAGCTCTTGTTCATATCTTCAGCATTATACTTCACAAATTTTGGCATTTTATCACTAACACCTTCATCACTATCAACATCAGAGCACAGTTGCTCACTATCGTATTCTTCATTGATTTCATGTTGTCCAACACAGTCATTAGTCACAAATGACCCTTCACCAACATTTCTCTTTTTCCTACCTGAATTGGACTTTGCTTTCAATCTATTCCACCTCTCCAAAACCTGTTGAAAATTTCTTCGTGGCACATTATCCATGCCAAACCCATCATCATCATCAGCAACCCTTTCTTCTTCACTCTCATCAAGTCTATCTCGAACCTCTTCTTCCCTCACTTCTTCTCCCCTCACCTCTTCTCCCCTTAGTTCCTATCCCCTAACCTCTTCTCCCCTCAGTTCTTGTCCCCTAACCTCTTCTTCCCTCACCTCTTCTCCCTGAGTTCCTGTCCCCTAACCTCTTCTCCCCCAACCTCTTCTTCCCTAACTTCTTCCATAACCTCTTGTTCCCTAACCTCTTCTTCCCCCATTACCACTTTATCAGCAACCACTTCCTCGACAACCTCTTGCTGTACAACCTGTTCTTGTCCTGCCTCTTCACCCACTCCTTCAATACACTTAATAATTTTTGTCATACTAGGAAGATGCTCCACGTACAGTTCAACTTCTTCTTCATTATCATCTGCATACTTAGCTAGGTTCAATGCTTCCCTATCATCACTCAGTAGCCTTAGACTGTTGTATAGGCTTTCAGATGAACCCTTCCACCATAGTCTAACTTCACCACCATACTTGAATTCTTTGACTATACCCAATGCTTCAAAATATGACCAACGATCAGGGTCAATGCACTTAACAACATGTATTTCTCCACCAACATACTTCACTCCCCTTTTCTTTTCAAACCTTCCCATATGATACAAAACGAGATCAAAACCCATCTCGAACCCTACATTGCAAAGCAACAGAAAAATCACTTCGATGAAAACCCAATGGAACTACACAGAGGAAAGAAAAAATGAAACCAAAAAATAACCACTTACCTCCGTCGAAGAACTTCGCGACACGAACCCACCAATTTGTCTTCGAGCTGCAAACCAAAACCTCCAATTTTGTTTTCGAAATCAGAACCCTATTCCAATTCGCAATCCCACTTTAAAGCTTCTCTTTGAAAATATCAGTTGCACTACCACTATCATACAACGCAACCTGGGGAAGGGTCGATTCAAATTCTTTTGTACGCTTTCTGATTAACAAAACCAAAGCTTCACACTCCAGTTTACTTTTTGTCTTCCACGTTTGCACTGTAGCTGAAATCTCTCTTAAAAATAACGTGTGACCTAGAACTCCGTCTGCCAGCTCAAAAAAAAACTAACGACATGCTAAAATAGGGACCAATTCCACGAGTTTCAGAAGATGGGGGACCAAAATAGATTAAAGTTTGAAGGAGGGACCAAAACCAAAAATGCTCAATAGTTTGAGGACGTAAAACATAGTTAACCCATAATTACTGACAAATTTCTTTTTATCCGTAAATTCCATCGGTAAGTATCACAATTCGGTCTTTCTCTTCCTCTACCACTACCACTATCGTCACATATGTTGTGTATGCTGCCTTTGGCTCCTCCTCATATTCCTTCACCTTTTCCTCCCTTCCTCTTCCTATGTCATTGTAATTGTTGTTGTCGCCGCCTCCTCTTTTGTTGGAATACACGAGCCCTAGTAACCAACGAGATTTGGATAATAACAAAACAATCACTCTACCAGACGCGCAAGTCTCTGGTTAAAAGTGAAGTTGTGTTAGACAACTAAGAGAAAACGTTTAACAAGTACAATAAGGTTGAATAATTAATAAATGTAGTCTGAATGACAAAATATGTGATTAATGATCCCCTAATTAAGGATGTAAATTATCCAGCAAGTACACCGGTTCAACATCGGATTTCGAAATCCAATTTAGTAATTCAACAAATTTAGGAAAGCACCGAATTTCGAAATCCAATTTAGTAATTTAACGGATTTAGAAAAATACCCCATTTCGAAACCTAATTTAAGAAAACATTGGATTTAGAAATCCGATTAAAAAACACCAGATTTCAAAATCCAGTTTACAAACACACTAGATTTTAAAATTCAGTTTAGTAACTCATCGAATTTCAAAATCCAACTTAGGAATTCATTAGATTTCAAAATCCGGTTAAGTTATTTAACAAATTTCGAAATCCTTTATATGTATAATTTTCTTTTTAATTTTTGAATTTTATTTAACTTATTTTTATTTTATTTTAGTTTTTTTTTTTAACTTAGGATTTAGTTTTTAATTAATTTTATTTATTTTGTGCCTCTTTTGTAGTTTTAATTTTTTTTTAGTTTTTTTTATTTTCTTTAATTTATTGTCTTTAAAAATTTTTTATTAAATTTTTTTTATTTAAATTAATATATGTATTTAATTTAATATTTTAGTATAATTTAATATATTAGATATTTTAATTAGTTTAATTTATTGTAAAACATTTAAATAAAATTTATTAAATATTTTAGTTAGCTTAATTTAAAATTTTAATATAATTTAATATATATTAACTGAATTCAAAATCCGGTTATTATTTTCATCAAAACTTTGTTTTAAATTAAAATATAATAAATATTTTAATCCTTATATACATTTTTTAAATATTAATTTAAATTAACATAAAATAAAATTTATTTGATTTATTTCAATTTTATATAAATAAAAATTTATTTAAAATTTATTAAATAATTTAAAATAATAATATATTAATATCGTTAATACTTTTAGTTTAGATTTTTTTAAATTAAAATTTAATAAATATTATATGTTAATATATGTTAATATATGTTAATTGTGTTTTGGTTAATATTTTTAGTTAAAATTTCATTTTAAATTAAAATTTAATAAATATTCTGATAAGTTTTTTTTTTTAAAAAAAAAATATTAATTTGAATTAACATAAAAAGAATTGATTTGGTTTAATTTTAATTTAATAAAAATTTAATTAAAGTTAATTGAATATTTTAATTAATTTAATTTCAAATTTTAATATAATTTACTATACATTTTTTAACTCTTAATTTCCTCCGAATAAATAAATTTGTTTTTAAAATAAAATAAAAAATATATTTTTAATTAATGGAAGGCAGAAAGGATGAAATAAATTTTCTTTAGACATTTTTAAACTTTAAGTTTAGCAAAAAAAGAATATATATATATATATATACATATATATATATATATATATATATATATATATATATAATAAATAAATAAATAATAATAATAGAAGTGAAAAATGAAAAAGTAAAAATAGAAAGAAAAAATTATTCTACACCTCTTCTGAAAGGAAAACAGAAAACTTAGGGAAGGAAAAGAAAAATGTATACAGAATAAAACAATGACAGTGATAAAGAAAAAGTGAAGATCGGAAAAGTTTGGAAGTTATTTCATTGCCAGTTTTTTTTTTTTTTTTTTTTTTTTTTTTTTTTTTTTTTTTTTTTTTTTTTTTTTTTTTTTTTTTTTTTTTTTTTTTTTTTTTTTTTTTT
>Ga0214543_1012800_pt1 | contig 10922 bp, 3 predicted proteins | sample CNSS2metaG_FD_160094 | JGI IMG/M metagenome (GOLD analysis project Ga0214543, IMG submission 160094) | Root nodule microbial communities from cowpea collected in UCLA plant growth center, Los Angeles, California, USA - CNSS2 | ecosystem: Host-associated > Plants > Roots > Nodule | place: USA...
TGGCAGCAATACACAAGGTCATCTTTATCTTTGAGCAATAAGTAATGTTTATGCATGAATGGTTGATAAATATATATATATATATATATATATATATATATATATATATATATATATATATATATATATATATATATATGTTCATCCTTTAGTGATTAGTTTTAATTTTAGGTGACTAATTTTTTGTTGGATGTTTTAGTTTCTTTTTAATTTCCTTTTCCTGTGTGACAAAGTTATGTGTGATAGATAGATAACATCTTAATCAAGAATGGTAATATTTTCACTTTTAGGAAATAGTACAGAGTTTCTCAAACAATTGCAACCATGTATATGAAAATAGAACAGAGTTTCTATATGAACTTCTGAAAATAGTTAAATGAATGCAATTGTTGTTTTTTAATTAGAGGGACGGGGGCAAGTATAATGCTTATCTTTGTCTTCATTTTGGAAAGATTGATTCTCAATTTCTCACATCACAACACACAAACATCATTAATTTAATATTTCAAGTTAAATAATCTTATTAATTGACACCACACCAAACAAAAGCATGATTCCATATGGGCCATAAACACCTTCTGGGTACAGCCAGAACAAAAAGTGAACCTTGAATGTGTAAAAATCCTTTACAGGAGAATTCCCCTTTTACTTTCATTTTACAGGTTTCAGTGAAATTTTTCTCTTCGATCATGGACTGTGGCTTGGATCTGAATCTTACTAGGTTTATTAGGTTCAGTTGTATAATTTAGAATGTAATGACAATGCACTAGATTAGTTATAAACATTTAGGACTTGTATTATGATATTATGTGTATCTTAGACCTGGATGGATTTTGACTATTGTAATTTGATTTTTAATTAGTTCAGTATCGGTGTAATTTAATTTTATGATGGATTATGACTATTGTAATTTGATTTTTAATTAGTTCAGTATCGGTGTAATTGAATTTTATGTTTGTAATTTCAATTTTGAATGAATTAAATGATATGCTACACTGCAATTGACTGAAGCAGGTTATGGGGTTGTACAGCAAAACAGATTTTTCATTTATAAATTCATAATAATTTGCGTAGGCTTAGCCGACGCAAAACTGACGCTGTTACTTTTTATTATGCATGGGCTCAACCGATGCATTGTTTATTGATTATTATTATTATTATTTCTTTACGTCGGTTCAGCCGACGATAATGACAAAGCTACTGTTCGTCGCCCTTTAGCCGACGCAAACAGTCTTTGCATCGATGATTTTGGAGTCTACACTGTGTCGTCGCGAGACCGTCGCCCTAGACGTATTGGCGTGGGCTTTTGCATTGTTGCGTCCTATTTTGGCCCACGCAAATCTCTAACATTCTTGTAGTGATGGTAGAGTATAGGAGATAGAAAAACAAAACAAAAATGTCTATAGAGAGGCATGAATAATGTGTGACAACTTCCCGTTGACAAACTTGCACAAACAGTATTAAAACAAAACATATGAAAATGATATATTAGTATAGTTATGTAAGGAGATGTGAATAACAAAGAAGATTAGTAGAAGGAAACACATAGAAAAACTAGTTAAATTTCTAAAAACTAAATTTGAAATCTAATTGAATGAAACAAAATAGTGCATAATGAAAGTAAATAGAACCATAATATAATCAATGGAAAATGAATTACACAAACTAATGTAACATAACATAATTATTAATGTAGAGAAAAGAAATGTATAAGAGTTAGAAATAAGATATTGAAATTTTGATACAAAAGTAGTAACAATATTTCACTACTACTTGTTGACAAACTTATAGAAATGGAATTAATAAAAAATAGATGAAAATCAAATGTTAGTACACTAGAGTGGGTAAGAAGATAATAATAAGAAAAGAGAACACATAGCAAAACAGGTTATGTTTGTAAAAATTAAACTTCAAATCTGTTTAAATAAACAGACAAAATGCTAAATGAAAATTACCAAAATCAAAATCTAATCAATGAAAATTAAACACACACTACAATAGAAAATATTATCAAATAGACATAACGGTAAAATATAGGAGACAGAAAAACAAAGCCAAAACATCTATAGAGAGGCATGAATAATGTGCGACAACTTCCTGTTCACAAACCTACACAAAGAGTATTAAAAGAAAACATATGACAATGAAATATTAGTACACTAAAGTAAGAAGATGTGAATAGCAAAGAAGATTAGTAGAAGCAAACACATAGAAAAACTAGTTAAATTTCTAAAAACTAAATATGAAATCTAATTGAATGAAACAAAATAATGCATAATGAAGATAAATAGAACAATAATATAATCAATGGAAAATGAATTACACAAACTAATGTAACATAACATAATTATCACTGTAGAGAAAAGAAATGTATAAGAGTTAGGAAAATGATATTGAAATTTTAATACAAAAGTAGTAACAATATTTCACTACTACTTGTTGATAAACTTGTAGAAAGGGAATTAATCAAAAACATATGGAAATCAAATGTTAGTACACTACAGTGGGTAAGAAGTTATTAATAAAAGAGAACATATAGCAAAACTGGTTATGTTTGTAAAAATTAAACTTCAAAACTATTTAAATAAACAAACAAAATGCTAAATGAAAATTACCAAAACCAAAATCTAATCAATGAAAATTAAACACACACTACAACAGAAATACAATTATCAAAATAGACATAACGGTAGAGTATAGGAAATAGAAAAACAAAACCAAAACATCTATAGAGAGGCATGAATAATGTGTGACAACTTCCTGTTGACAAACCTGCACAAACAGTATTAAAACAAAACATATGAAAATGATATATTAGTACACTTATGTAAGGACATGTGAATAACAAAGAAGATTAGAAAAAGGAAACACATAGAAAAACTAGTTAAATTTGTAAAAACTAAATTTGAAATCTAATTGAATGAAAAAAAATAGTGCATAACGAAAGTAAAGAGAACAATAATATAATCATTGGAAAATTAATTCACAAACTAATGTAACATAACATAATTATCAATGTAGAGAAAAGAAATGTATAAGAGTTAGAAAAATGATATTGAAATTTTGATAGAAAAGTAGTAACAATATTTCACTACTACTTGTTCACAAACTTGTAGAAGTGGAACTAAATAAAAACAGATGAAAATCAAATGTTAGTACACTAGAGTGGGTAAGAAGATATTATAAAAGAGAACACATAACAAAACTGGTTATATTTGTAAAAATTAAACTTCAAATCTGATAAAATAAACAAACATAATGAAAAATGAAAATTACCCAAACCAAAATCTAATCAAGGAAAACTAAACACACACTATAATAGAAAAATAAATTTTCAAAACAAACATAACGGTAGAGTATAGGATATAGAAAAACAAACCAAAACGTCTATAGAGAGGCATGAATAATGTGTAACAACTTCCTGTTGGCAAACATACACAAACAATATTAAAACAAAACATATAATATGATATATTAGTACACTTATATAAGGAGATGTGAATAAAGAAGAAGATTAGTACAAGGAAACACATAGAAAAACTAGTTAAATTTGTAAAAACCAAATTTGAAATCTAATTGAATGAAACAAAATAGTGCATAATGAAAGTAAATAGAACAACAATATAATCAATGGAAAATTAATTATACAAATTAATGTAACATAACATAATTATCAATGTAGAGAAAAGAAATGTGTAAGAGTTAGAAAAAATATATTGAAATGTTGATACAAAACTAGTAACAATCTTTCACTACTACTTGTTGACAAACTTGTAGAAATGGAAATAATTAAAAACAGATGAAAATCAAATGTTAGTACACTAGAGTGGGTAAGAAGATCTTAATAAAAGAGAACAAATAGCAAAACTGATTATGTTTGTAAAAATTAAACTTCAAATCAAATTAAATAACCAAATAAAATGCAAAATGAAAATTACCAAAACCAAAATCTAATCAATGAAAATTAAACACACTATAATAGAAAAAGTTTATCAAAATAGACATAACGGTAGAATATAGGAGATAGAAAAACAAAACCAAAACGTCTATAGAGAGGCATGAATAATGTGTGACAGCTTCCTGTTGACTAACAATCCAAAAATAGTATTAAAACAAAACATATGAAAATGAAATATTAGTACACTTATGTAAGGAGATGTGAATAACAAGGAAGATTAGTAGAAGGAAACACATAGAAAAACTAGTTAAATTTGTAAAAACTAAATTTGAAATCTAATTCAATGAAACAAAATAGTGCATAATGAAAGTAAATAGAACAATAATATAATCAAATGAAAATTAATTACACAAACTAATATAACATAACATAATTATTACTGCAGAGAAAAGAAATCTACAAGTGTTAGAAAAATGATTTTGAAAAGTTGATACCAAAGTAGTAATAATCTTTCACAACTACTCGTTGACAAACCTGTAGAAATGGAAATAAACAAAAACAGATGAAAATCAAATGTTATTACACTAGAGTGGGTAAGAAGATAATAATAAAGGAGAACACATAACAAATCTGGTTATGTTTGTAAAAATTAAACTTCAAATGTGATTGAATAAATAAACATAATGCAAAATGAAAATTACCAACACCAAAATCTAATCAATGAAAATTAAACACACACTATAATAGAAAAAAAATTATCAAAATAGACATAACGGTAGAATATAGGAGATAGAAAAACAAAACCAAAACGTCTATAGAGACGCATAAATAATGTGTGACAACTTCCTGTTAACAAACCTGCACAAACAGTATTAAAACAAAACATATGGAAATGAAATATTAGTACACTTAAGTAAGGAGATGTGAATAACAAATAAGATTAGTAGAAGGAAACACATAGAAAAACTAGTTAAATTTGTGAAAACTAAATTTGAAATCTAATTGAATGAAACAAAATAGTGCATAATGAAAGTAAATAGAACAATAATATAATCAAATGAAAATTAATTACACAAACTAATATAACATAACATAATTATCACTGCAGAGAAAAGAAATCTATAAGTGTTAGAAAAATGATTTTGAAAAGTTGATACCAAAGTAGTAATAATCTTTCACTACTACTCGATGACAAACCTGTAGAAATGGAAATAAACAAAAACAGATGAAAATCAAATGTTATTACACTAGAGTGGGTAAGAAGATATTAATAAAGGAGAACACATAGCAAATCTGGTTTTGTTTGTAAAAATTAAACTTCAAATATGATTAAATAAACAAACAAAATGCAAAATGAAAATTACTAAAACAAAAATCTAATCATTGAAAATTAAACGCACACTACAATAGAAAAAATTACCAAAATAGACATAAAGGTAGAATATAGGAAATAGAAAAACAAAACCAAAACGTCTATAAAGAGGCATGAATAATGTGGGACAACTTCCTGTTGACAAACCTACACAAACAGTATGAAAACAATACATATGAAAATGAAATATTAGTACATTGAAGTTAGCAGATGTTGATAGGAAAGAAGATTAGTAGAAGGAAACACATAGAAAAATTAGTTGAATTTGTATATACTAAATTTGAAATCTAATTGAATGAAACAAAATAGTTCATAACGAAAGTAAAAAGAACAATAATATAATCAATGGAAAATTAAATACACAAACTAATATAACATAACATAATTATCATTGTAGAGAAAAGAAATGTATAAGAGTTAGAAAAATGATATTGAAATTATGATACCAAAGTAGTAACAATCTTTCATTACTACTTGTTGACAAACCTGTAGAAATGGAATTAAAGAAAAACAGATGAAAATCCAATGTGAGTACACTAGAGTGGGTAAGATGATAATAATAAAAGAGAACACATAGCAAATCTCGTTATGTTTGTAAAAAATAAACTTCAAATCTGATTAAATAAACAAACAAAATGTAAAATGAAAATTACCAAAACAGAAATCTAATTAATGATAATTAAACACACATTATAATAGAAAAAAATTTATCAAAATAGACATAACGGTAGAATATAGGAGATAGAAAAAAAAACCAATACATCTATAGAGAGTGATGAATAATGTGTGACAACTTCCTGTTGACAAACCTGCACAAATAGTATTAAAACAAAATATATGAAAATGAAATATCAGTACACTGAAGTAAGGAGATGTGAATAAAAATAAGATTAGTAGAAGGAAACACATAGAAAAACTAGTTAAATTTTTAAAAACTAAATTTGATATCTAATTGAATGTAATAAAATAATGCATAATGGAAGTAAATAGAACAATAATATAATCAATGGAAAATTAATTGCACAAACTAATATAACATAACATAATTATCAATGTAGAGAAAAGAAACGTATAAGAGTTAGAAAAATGATATTGAAAAGTTAATACCAAAGTAGTAACAATCTTTCACTACTACTTCTTAACAAACCTTTAAAAATGGAATTAAATAAAAAAACAGATGAAAATTAAATGTTAGTACACTAGAGTGGGTAAGAAGATATTAATAAAACAGAACACATAGTACAATTGGTTATGTTTGTAAAAATTAAACTTCAAATCAAATCCAATAAACAAACATAATGGAAAATGAAAATTACCAAAACCAAAATCTAAGCAATGAAAATGAAACACACATTATTATATAAAAAAAGTTGTCGAAATAGACATAAGGGTAGAATTTAAGAGATAGAAAAACAAAACCAAATCATCTATAGAGAGGCATGAATAATGTGTGACAACTTCCTGTTCACAACCATGCACAAACAATATTAAAAAATTACATATGAAAATGAAATATTAGTACATTGAAGTAAGGAGATATGGATAGCAAAGAAGATTAGTAGAAGGAAACACATAGAAAAACTAGTTAAATTTCTAAAAACAAAATAGTGCATAATGAAAGTAAAAAGAACAATATTATAATGAATGGAAAATTAATTACACAAAATAATATAACATAACATAATTATCATTGTAGAGAAAAGAAATGTATAAGAGTTAGAAAAATGATATTGAAATGTTGATACCAAAGTAGTACCAATCTTTGACTACTACTTGTTGACAAACCAGTAGAAATGGAATTAAACAAAAAAACAGATGAAAATCAAATGCTAGTACACTAGAGTGGGTAAGAAGATATTAATAAAACAGAACACATAGCACAACTGGTTATGTTTGTAAAAATTAAACTTCAAATTTGATTAAATAAACAAACATAATGCAAAATGAAAATTACCAAAAGCAAAATCTAATCAATAAAAATTAAACACATACTATAATAGAAAAAAATTATCAAAATAGATATAACGGTAGAATATAGGAGATAGAAAAACAAAACCAAAACGTCTATAGACAGGCATGAGTAATGTGTGACAACTTCCTGTTGACAAACCTGCACAAACAGTATTAAAACAAACCATATGAAAATGAAATACTAGTACACTAAATTAAGGAGTTGTGAATAACAAAGAAGATTAGTAGAAGGAAACACATAGAAAAACTAGTTAAATTTGTAAAAACTAAATTTGAAATCTAATTGAATGAAACAAAATAGTGCATAATGAAAGTACATAAAACAATAATATAATCAATGGAAATTAATTACACAAACTAATGTAACATTACATAATTATCAATGTAGAGAAAAGAAATGTATAAGAGTTAGAAAAATGAAATTGATATGTTGATACAAAAGTAGTAACAATCTTTCACTACTACTTGTTGACAAAACTGTAGAAATGGAAATAAACAAAAACAGATTAAAATCATATGTTAGTACACTAGAGTGGGTAAGAAGGTAATAATAAAAGAGAACTCATAGCAGACTGGTTATGTTTGTAAAAATTAAACTTCAAATCTGATTAAATAAACAAACAAAATGCAAAATGAAAATTACCAAAACTAAAATCTAATCAATGAAAATTAAAAACATACTATAATAGAAAAAAATATCAAAATAGACATAATAGTAGAATATAGGAGATAGAAAAACAAAACCCCAACGTCTATAAAGAGGCATGAATAATGTGTGACAATGTCCTGTTCACAAACCTGCACAAACGGTATTAAAACCAAACATATGAAGATGAAATATTAGTACACTTAAATAAGGAGCTGTGAAAAACAAAGAAGATTAGTAGAATGAAACACATAGAAAAACTAGTTAAATTTGTAAACACTAAATTTGAAATCTAATTGAATGAAACAATATAGTGCATAATGAAAGTACAATAAATTAATAATATAATCAATGGAAAATTAATTACACAAACTAATGTAACATTACATAATTATCAGTGTAGAGAAAAGAACTGTATAAGAGTTAGAAAAATGATATTGAAATGTTGATACCAAAGTAGTAACAATCTTTCACTACTACTTCTTGACAACCCTGTACAAATGGAATTAAAAAAAAAACATAAGAAAATCAAATGCTAGTACACTAGAGTGGGTAAGAAGATATTAATAAAACAGAACACATAGCACAACTGGTTATGTTTTTAAAAATTAAACTTCAAATTTTATTAAATAAACAAACATAATGCAAAATGAAAGTTACCAAAACCAAAATCTAATCAATGAAAATTAAACGCACATTATAATAGAAAAAAATTATCAAAATAAACAGAACGGTAGAAAATAGAAGATAGAAAAAAAAAACCAAAACGTCTATAGAGAGGCATCAGTAATGTTTGACAACTTCCTGTTGACCAACCTGCACAAACAGTAATAAAACAAAACATATGAAAATGAAGTATTAGTACACTGAAGTAAGAAGATATGAATAACAAAGAACATTAGCAGAAGAAAACTAATAGAAGAAGTAGTTATATTTGTAAACACTAAATTTGAAATCTAATTGAATTAAACAAAATAGTGCATCATGAAAGTATATAGAATAATAATATAATCAATGGAAACTTAATTACACAAACTAATGTAACATAACATAATTATCAATGTAGAAAAAAGAAATGTATAAGAGTTAGAAAAATGATATTGAAAGGTTGATACCAAAGTAGTAACAATCTTTCACTACTACTGGTTGACAAACCTGTAGAAATGAAATTAAACAAAAACATATCAAAATCACATGTTAGTACACTAGGGTGGGTAAGAAGATATTAATAACACACACAGAACACATAGCACAACTGGTTATGTTTGTAAAAATTAAACTTCAAATCTGATTAAATAAAAAAACATAATGCAAAATGAAAGTTACCAAAATAGACATAACGGTAGAATATAGGAGATAGAAAAAAAACCAAAACATCTATAGAGAGGCATCAGTAATGTGTGACAACTTCCTGTTGACCAACCTGCACAAACAGTATTAAAACAAAACATATGAAAATGAAGTATTAGTACATTGAAGTAAGGAGATGTGGATAGCAAAGAAGATTAGTAGAAGGAAACACATAGAAAAATTAGTTAAATTTGTAAAAACTAAGTTTGAAATCTAATTGAATGAAACAAAATAGTGCATAATGAAAGTAAAAAGAACAATAATATTATCAATGGAAACTTAATTACACAAACTAATCTAACATAACATAATTATCAATGTAGAGAAAAGAAATGTGTAAGAGTTAGAAAAATTAAATTGAAATGTTGATACAAAAGTAGTAACAATCTTTCACTACTACTTGTTGACACACATGTAGAAATGGAAATAAACAAAAACAAATGAAAATCATATGTTAGTACACTAGAGTGGCTAAGAAGGTAATAATAAAAGAGAACACATAGCACAATTGATTCTGTTTGTAAAAAATAAACTTCAAACATGATTAAATAAACAAACACAATGCAAAATGAAAATTACCAAAACCAAAATCTAATCAATGAAAATTAAACACACACTATAATAGAAAAAAATTATCAAAATAGACATAACGGTACAATATAAGAGATAGAAAAACAAAACCAAAACGTCAATATAGATGCTTGAAAAATGTGTGACAACTTCCTGTTGACAAACCTGCACAAACAGTATTAAATAAAAACATATGAAAATGAAATATTAGTACACATAAGTAAGGAGATGTTAATAACAAATACGATTAGTAGAAGGAAACACCGAGAAAAACTAGTTAAATTTGTAAAAAATAAATTTGAAATCTAATTGAATTAAACAAAATAGTGCATAACGAAAGTAAATAGAACAATAATATAATCAATGGAAAATTAATTACACAAACTAATATAACATAACATAATTATAAATGTAGAGAAAAGAAATGTATAAGAGTTAGAAAAATGATATTGAAATGTTAATACCACAGTAGTAAATATCTTTCACTACTACTTGTTGACAAACATGTAGAAATGGAATTAAACAAAAACAGATGAAAATCAAATGTTAGTACACTAGAGTGGGTAAAAAGATATTAATAAAACAGAACACATAGCATAACTAGTCGTATTGTAAAAATTATACTTCAAATCTGATTAAATAAACAAACATAATGCAAAATTAAAATTACCAAAACCAAAATCTAATTAATGAAAATTAAACACACACGACAATAGAAAAAAATTATCAAAACAGACATCACGGTAGAATATAGGAGATAGAGAAACATAACCAAAACGTCTATAGAGAGGCATGAATAATATGTGACAACTTCCTGTTGACAAACCTGCACAAACAGTATTAAAACAAAACATATGAAAATGAAATATTAGTACACTGAAGTAAGGAGATGTGAATAACAAATAAGATTAGTAGAAGGAAACACATAGACACTAGTGCATTTTAGAGCTTTTACAGCGCTGTATATGCCTCGGTTCATGCGGACCCGCTGCATAAAAGCACGCGGTGGCAGTTTTGTAATTAAATTCAACTTTTATGCCTCGGTTGTCATAATAACCGAGGCATATGGCGAAAAAAAAATTTGACTCAACGCGTTGACCACTAATTTAATTTAT
>Ga0214543_1012801_pt1 | contig 10921 bp, 5 predicted proteins | sample CNSS2metaG_FD_160094 | JGI IMG/M metagenome (GOLD analysis project Ga0214543, IMG submission 160094) | Root nodule microbial communities from cowpea collected in UCLA plant growth center, Los Angeles, California, USA - CNSS2 | ecosystem: Host-associated > Plants > Roots > Nodule | place: USA...
ATATTGACATTGGGATGAACACAAAACAAGTATGTGGGGGCTAAAATGTCTTCCACCTTCGAAAGACCTATGCTACCTAAAATGCACTGCTCCAAAGTTATGGCTACTTGATTGGAGTCTCCAGAGACGATTATGGTTTTCATGAAGAAGCTATACAAGAATTTCCTTGCAGCTTTAGAAGAATGACTTTTGAAACATAACTTCCTATTGTAATATGTAGTTTTTCTTTTGAAGCAAAGCTTCTTGTTGTAATATGTAGTTTATGTTTTGAAGCAAAACTTCTTGTTGTAATATGTAATTTCTTTGTATTGTAATAATGTACAATTTAATTGGTGTAATAAAAAGTTGTTCTTGGAAATACTTCTTTTTCATTCTTGTTTATACAAAAGATGGTGCAAAGTTGATTACAAGAGCATATCAAATTTCAGAACTTAAAAAGCATTAAGGAAGTCATATTTTACAAACAACTAATCATGACAATAAAGTGACCTAACTAAATTCTAATGATTGATTTGATGCAATATTGCAGCCATCTTAGAACATCCTAAAACAATAAAATAAGATGTATGTTAGTAACTTCAATAAGCATGCTAGTTATTGTTATAAGTTACTGTTAAATTCTAAATAAATACACATACCATAAGCATGCTAGTGAAGCTCATTTGAAAGGGTTAAGATAGAGAAGGTACTGAATATGACTCTAATGGAACTGAAGTTGATGATTCCAATAAATTTTGACTTGAATGAAGTTGTGAAGGATTCACTTTTCTTCTTTTTTGTTTTAATTCATCAACCCAACTCTTCAAACGTCTATACTTCTTTTTTTTTGGACCATCTTTCTTCTTAAAGCCAATACCTTTGGATGTTGATGATTCAACCACATGTTGTGTTGCCTCAATAGTCGTACCATGAGTACCATGTGATTGATTGTTCAATCGAATCGCAGCCACTTTCTTCTCAAGTTCTAACACCCCTTCCCAAACCATAGTGCATGCTTCTGAATCATCCGATACATCATGAGCTAATCTTAAAAGTCTTGAACATAGTTGCTTATATTGTTTTGAGCTTTCCAATCTAGGATCAACATTGATTGGCTTTCCACCATGATCACTCATTGCATCACTTCGTGCATGTCTTGTCCACCTCTTCAATATATATTTTTCTGGGAGAAGCTTGATATCCTTACAAAATAGTATTCTTAATGAATGACAACACAATATTCCCCATTGTTCAAATTTTCTATAACTACAAGTAATTGCCCACTCTCCATTCTCTAAGTATGACTCATATGAAACATTCCATTCTCCTTTTTCATCCACCATTGTTATGACATAGTTGCAACATACATTGGTTTCATTCCTTTCAATTATGTTTGTTGCAGATACAAGATCCCATTCTCGTTGGAACAAGTTGAACATAGGAGGAGTGTATATCTGTGAAAGTTGTCGAATTAATGGTGAACTTTGTACTATCATTCTTAGTATCTTTTGGCGCATCTCATAATCATGTTGTAACTCATTGTATCTTTTTTCTTGAACAATCCGTTCAAATTGCTTAAAAATTTGGTTGATATTCAAATTAGGCCTTGTGCAATTCTTTATATATGAATTAATGCTTTCACTTAGTTGTGTGCTCCTCATGCCAAGCGTAAAAGCATTCTTCATATAACATGTTGCCCATTTCTCTTTTTTCTGATATATTGAATTCAACCATGTGTTTTCTTCAACATTGTATTTCATCAATAAATCTCTCCATGAGTTTTCAAAATCTATTTCTTCTTCATAATCATACATACACTTCTTGAAATCTCGTAAGAAATGTGATCCATCCTTCATTAAATTTCCAAGATGCTTGACTCCATTCCTCATTATATGCCTGTGTGCACAAACCATGCTTTGTCAACGGCATAATCTCCTTTAATGCTCTTTTCATGGCTTGGTCTTGATTAGTAAAAACAGTTTGTGGATTTTTTTGATTGTGTGCTTGCAAAAATGTTTGAAATAACCATTTGAAGGACTCAATGGTCTCATCATACAATAAGGCTGCCCCAAATATCACCCCTCCTCTATAATGATTAAATCCTGAGAAAATTGCAAGAGGCCTATGATCTCCATTTGTACAATATGTTGTATCCAACGAAATGACATCTCCAAAACAATGATAATCAAATAACATTCTTGCATCAGCCCAAAATATGTTTGTTATTTGTTCTTCCAAATCCATTTGGTAGGCATGGAAAAATGAAGGATTATCTATTAGTTGTTGTTGGAAATATTGTAACAAAATTCCAGCTTCACCATATGCCATATCTCTCCGCCTCTTTGAGTTCAGATAGTTCTTTGCATCTTCTCTTGTATAGCCCAAATTCTCTCTACCTCCTATATATTTACTCATCAAATCAAATGATGCCTTTTGTTGAATCCCTGCCTGTTCTGCCATTTCAAGATCATATGCTTGACAATCTGTTATTTTTCTTTGACAAGGTAATAGATGAACTGTTTCTGGTGGATGAAGTGGGTGGTTATGATCATCAATAAAATCAACTACTCTATATCTTTCACCAACTCTTTTAACTTTCATTCTTGCAGCACATCCTGTTCTTGTCTCAGGTCGAGGATTATTGGTCTTAAAGTCTCTTTTATCTGGTTTTCGCATACCTTCCTTGCAACAAACATAGATGTAAGAAGTAATACACCCATCTTTTTTATTCTTGCTAGGGTAGTGTTTTCTAACTCCAAAACCTTTACTACCACCATAATTAACCCAAAACTTCCATGCATCTTCTAAGTTATCAAATTCAAGACCAAGTTTAAGACTCAAACCTGTATCCATCAATTACTCCTATAAAAAACAAATATAAATAAAAACATTTATTAAATTGGTCATAAAAAAACATGAATGTTTTTAAGGAGAATCATGACAGAAACATAATAATATATGCTTACACATTTAAATGTTGAGAAGAAAAAAAAACTCAAAAGATCTACGCTGAATAACAAAAATAAATAAATAATGACCTGATAATCTTTTGAGTCCTGGTCCTGAGCAGCTGCACTGTTTCATTCATATGAGGGTTTTTTTACAACAGTGAAAGAGGAACTATTAAAACGTTACGTTTCATTTTTTCTACTAAAAGTTAATGTATTTTATAAAATTGGAAAAGTGTAAACGGTGTCGTTTTAACTAGGCCAACAGGGATTAAATTAAAAAAAGTGCAAACGATGCCGTTTTAATTGGGTCAGCAGAGACTCAGTACCGTCCTATTCAGTAGAGAAACCAAACTCAGCTAAATACACATAACATTATTAAAAATATTGTTTCATAAATTTAATGTATCATTATTTATTTATGCAAAAGGATTATATTAAAGCAGAGATGGCACGTTAAAACCTAAAAGCATGTCATGTCATTTAGTTGAGTTTGAAAGAAAAGTAGTAATCTGATGGAGATGGTGGTGGCTTTGAAGCAAACACTAGTGGTGTATATTATATATTAGCGGTGGAAGAAGAAAAGAAAAGGACAAGAGTAGCATGCGATTAAGTATAGGATTCGGGTAAAGGGCATGGAGTAAGAAGGGTATATGTAGCATACAAGTATATGACTTAAGCATTGTAGGACAGTTCCTACTTTTATTAAATTCCTCACTTTGGCTTAATCTTCTCGTTAAAGCTCTGTAATTGTTTCAATAATTTGAAAATTGTATACTTGTGCAGCCTATGTTGTGTAGTTCAAACAGTATTTATAGCTTCTTGTGTTTAAAGGAGGCAACCGTCAATCACTGTTTGAACAGTGGTTCACTGGTCTTCCTTGCTGTGTTATTTTCCAGAAAACTCTTCCTTTTCTGGTCTGCATTTCCAATCCAAATTACCTATGCATGGGGTTGTGCTAGATATAAACCCATTCATGTGCCATCACCGAACAACTTGAGCTTTTGAGATAGTTAGTTATTGACATCATGATACTAAATAGAATGTCGATGTGGGTTATTGTACTTGTTCTGGAATTGGGTTATTGGACCAAAAGAGCTTTTGGTGTGGCATGTTGGGTTAATTAATAATTGAGGAAACCTAATTCTGTTTCAATACGAGACGATGGGAGAGACAATGAATAATGTGATTTTTGGATGTAGGATGTTCTTTTAAAGAGATAGATTATGGTATTGTAGGGAATGAAACACTTGGTAGGTGTTCCCCTATATATACATATATATAATATGAACATATATGAGAAATTAATTAAGTAATTAAGGTATAGATTATGAACATATATTTAAAGCGATTGATTATGGTATAGTGAATTAAGTAATTAAGGAAAAGTAAGAACTATAGGGCACAACTTATTGAAATTTTGGAAAGGGAACTACACTGGCGAGAACTAATACTAACTAACTCATTCAGTCTCTTTACTCGTTCTCTGTTTTTTTTCTTTTTTTTATCTATCAATCAAATAAATTGTTTTCTAGATCGTGAAGTGACGACATAAAAGAAATGAAAATGATATTTCAACAAAATATTTCGACAAGATTTTGACAAGTATGACGTGGCACCAATATTTTAAAATTTTTATTAGAAAAAGTTTTACTAAGGGAAATGTTACATGTGCGGGATTGCTTTGTTTGGAAATTGAAAGTGAAAATTTAATTAGAGAGAAATGGAGAAAGGGAGAAATGGAGAAATAGAGAAGCGAAAGAGATAGACACACACCGACTTGAAATTGTCGCCACCAAGCATTTCGCCGTCCACACCGGAGGACACTTATAGTATTTCCATACACTATCCTTATTCATCCATATCGTTGCATTCAGACTTGGGAGTGGGTTTGCAGAGACTGCAGCTACCTTATGTCGTCGACGACAAGGATTTCGTCCTCCACAGTGTTGTATTGTATTGCTTCCATTAGACATTTCCCTATGATGTTCGATGATGATTAATTTAATTTTGTTTTCGTAAAGTTTTGAGCTTTTGTGCGAAAAACTTGGTTTTGAAGATGTTCGTTTTCCATGGAAGTTTGGAAAACTTATTTGGTGGTGTTGTCGTGAGTGTTTTGTGCATTTTTAGTGGCCATTGTTGTAGTTCGTTGTTGTGTGTTCTAGAGTTGTGGCTCTTTGCAAATTTTGAAGATAACACATTTGTGTATTTTCGTATTTTGGTGCTTATGTGTTGTTGTTTGGATTTTTTCATTTTCTATTTTAGTGTGATGTATGCAATAACATTTGTGTTATTTGTTTGGTAGGAAGAACTACAATAGATAAGACAACAATACATTTGAGATTGGATTCTAGATGTTGACAACATCCACAAGCATGACATCCTTCAATGCTACGACATCTTTGTTAAAAGTTAGTTTTTATCGAAGTTCTTTGATGATATTGTAAAGCACTTCCAAGAGTAAAATTATGGATTGAACAAGAATGAAATGATTATGGTAGATCCCCTGATTTTTTGTAATGGGTGCCCACATGAAGGACATAATTGTTGTTGAAGTTCGACTGATTATTAATTTGGAACTTTATTGTTCATTTATATGTTGACAGTTTTTATATATATGCAATTGTAGTGTAGAAATTGCAACAATACTTCCCACATTTGAATGCTTGAGTACCCACTTATTTAAGCTTTGATGTAATTTATAATTTTGAAGGACCAAAACCACCCACGTTAGTCAATATACAATGTTCAGGTTATAAAAATTGTATGATGTAGAATGTGTGTAACTGAATGCATTGTGTGATCACAAAACCATATTGAATTTTTTTTTAAAAGATGCAATTGCAGTCCAAAATTTACAATACTAGTCCCCAGATAATAATTCTTAACTCCCCACTTATTGATGAGTTGAGAATTTTGACAACTTTCAAGCAACATAAGCATAGACTATGGTGGATATGCAGTGTTTCGTTTATTGAAATTGTATGAAGGACAATGTGTGTTATGATATTTTAATTTTTTAACCACCTGCAAGAGCAATTAGGAATTTGTAACACTACTCCCCACATATCATTACTTACGGGTTGAGTTGATGATTTTGACAATTGTCAAGTAAGACAAGCACCGACGTTGGTAAATGAAAATTGGATGATGAAAAATTTCTTAAAGTGGGTGAATTGTGTGATCCGAATACCATATTTAACTTACTTTTAAAAAAATCTGCAACATCGGAACATAATGTCAAACTTAACTCCCCACATATTAATGTTTGACTCCCCAATTATGTATGACATGAGTATTTTGGCAGTTGTCATGTAAGAAAAAAACCCACTCACTTAAGTGAATCGAGAATGGATGACGGAAAATTTGTTTAAGTAGGTGAATTGTGTGATCCCAATAGTTTTAAAAAAATTTGTAACCTCAAAACATAATATCCAACTTAACTCCCCACATTTTAATGCTTAACTCCCCACTTACGTATGACATGAGTATTTTGGCAATTGTCAAGTAAGAAAGCACCCACGTTAGTGAATGAAAATTGAATGATGGAAAATTTGTTTAAGTGGGTGAATTTTGTGATCCTAATATGATATTTAATTTAATTTTAAAAATATCTGGAACCTGGAAACATAATGTCCAACTAAACTCCCCATATATTAATTCTTGAGTCCCCAGTAACGTATGAGTTGAGTATTTTGTCAATTGTCAAGTAAGAAAGCACCCACGTAAGTGAATGGAGATTGGATGATGAAACATTTGTTTAAGTGGGTGAATTGTGTGATCCCAATACGATATTTAAATTAGTTCTAAAAATATCTGCATCCTGGATACATAATGTTCAACTTAACTCCCCACATATTAATTCTTGACTCCCCACTTAAGTCACTACTAGAAATTCTCATATTACATGAGATTTTTTTTTTTTTGCAAATTTGTTAAAAAAATTTGCAGGAAAAGACTTTTTTCTGCCATTTCTTCTAAGAATTTTAATTGGTAGGAAATTCCTTCGTGGGTAATCATTTCCTACAAAATTATTAAATTTGCAAGTATTTCCTACAAAATTTGTTGCGAAAAGTGTTTTTAAAAAATATTTTACAAGAAAATTGGTAGCAATTTCTTGCAAATTTTTTTTCACAACAAAATTTGTAAGTATTTTCTACGAAAAAATTTTCAAAACAAAATTGGCAGGAAATATGAGTTTTTTTAGTAGTGAGTATGCTTTGAGTATTTTGTCAATTGTCAAGTATAAAAGCACCCACGTTAGTGAATGAAGATTGGATGATGGAACATTTGTTTAAGTGGGTGAATTGTGTGATCTCAATACGATATTTAAATTAGTTTTAAAAATATCTACAACCTGGATACGTAATGTTCAACTTATCTCCCCACATATTAATTCCTGACTCCCCAATTACGTATGACTTGAGTATTTTGTCAATTGTCAAGTAAGAAAGTACCCACATCAGTCAATGAAAATTGAAAGATGGAAAGTTTGTTTAAGTAAGTGAATTGTGTGATCCTAATACGATATTTAATTAATTTTAAAAATATCTGCAACCTAGATACATAATGTTTATCTTAACTCCCCATATATTAATTCCTAACTCCTAGTTACGTATGACTTGAGTATTTTGTAAATTGTCAAGTAAGAAAGCACCTACGTCAATCAATGGAAATTGGAAGATGGAAAAGTTTTTTAAGTGGGTGAATTGTGAGATCCCAATAAAATATTTAAATTGGTTTTAAAAATATCTGCAACTTCGATACAAAATGTTCAACTTAACTTCCCAAATATTAATTATTGACTCCTCAATTACATATGATTTGAGTATTTTGTCAATTGTCAAGTAAGAAAGCACCCACGTCAATAGATGAAAATTGGAATATGGAAAATTTGTTTAAGTGGGTGAATTGTGTGATCCCAATACGATATTTAATTTAATTTTAAAAATATCTGGAACCTGGAAACATAATGTCCAACTAAACTCCCCACATATTAATTCTTGAGTCCTCAGTAACGTATGACTTGAGTATTTTGTCAATTGTCAAGTAAGAAAGCACTCACGTTAGTGAATGGAGATTGAATGATGGAAAACTTGTTTAAGTGGGTGAATTGTGTGATTCCAATACGATATTTAAATTAGTTTTTTAAATATCTGTAACCGGGAAACATAATGTTCAAATTAACTCCCCACATATTAATTCTTGACTCTCCACTTTAGTATGACTTGAGTATTTTGTCAATTGTCAAGTAAGAAAGCACCTACGTTAGTGAATGGAGATTAGCTGATGGAAAATTTGCTTAAGTGGGTGAATTGTGAAATCACAATACGATATTTAAATTAGTTTTAAAAATATCTGCATCCTGGATACATAATGTTCAACTTAACTCCCTACATAATAATTCCCTACTTCCAGTTACGTACGAGTGGAGTATTTTGTCAATTGTCAAGTAATAAAGCACCCACGTCAGTCAATGGAAATTGGAAAATGGAAAATTTGTTTAAGTGAGTGAATAATGTGAACCCAATACCATATTTAAATTAGTTTTAAAAAAAATCTGCAACCTCAAAACATAATATCCAACTTCACTCCCCAGATATTAATGCTTGACTCCCCACTTACGGATGACATGCAAATTTTGATAATTTCAAACATTCAACAAAGACCAGGGGTCAGTGTTTTGGTTATGCATTTTGGTAGATAGAAAATTTGTGATAGTTACTACATTACTTGATGAAAAATAAATTTTGTACCTTTTTAAATATCTGCGACCTCGGAACATAATTTCCAACTTTACTCCCCACATATTAATGGTTCACTCTCCACTTACGAATGACTTGGGGATTTTGATAATTTTAAAAAACCACAAGTATCCATCATGGTCAATATTTAGTGTTTTGGTGACTGCATGGTGTCATCAAATTACCGCAATTATATTTCTTTACAACCTGCAAGTGTAGTCTACATTTTCTACCAGTACTCCCCACATGTTAATGCTTTACTCCCCAAATATGGAAGATTTGACAACTTGAACAATTTGAAAGAGCCATAAACACCCACGATGGTGAATATTCAGTGTTTATTAAATGGACATTGAATGGTGCAAAATTTGTGTAAGTGACTGCATTATGTTATCACATATCCATATTTCAGTTCTTGTAAATTCTGCAACTTCGCTCCACAATTTGTAACTTGACTGCCCACATATGTAGTCTTTACTCCCCACTTACAGATTGTAAGACTCGTGAAAATTAAATAATTAAATAAATAATTAATAAATAAATGCGGGTAGTGGGACCTTTTAAAGCATTAATTATTGATTTATATGATGTGGAAAAGTACTAGTTCAAATGGTTGAGAGTACTTGGTTGTGTGAGAGAATTTGGGTTCAAGTCCTAAGAATGTCATTTGTGTGTTATTTAAACTCTAGTTAATGGCAATTTTCGTTTTAGTGGATTAATCTACCATTAAGGTATCATTAAAAGACAAATTTTGGGTGAGAAGAAGGATTTTTGTGCTTGTCTTCGTATCATACTCAAAGGAATACGAAATTGGAGAGTGATCAAAGAGGAACTCCCAAGAATCTACTTTTTTAGCATAGGAATCCAGGTTAGGGGAGCTTTTACGCGCTAACTTTATTTTAAATTGATTCACATGCTAAATAGAGTAACCTTACGCGTTATCTTTATTTTAAATTGGAATGGCATGCTAAATAAAGTAACTTCATGCGTTGATTAATTTAAGTCTGATTGGTATGCTGAATTTGGTATGATCTTGATTGATATTTTGTTTCCTTTTAATTTGTATGTTTCTGGGAATTTCTAGAAATAGTTTGGTGGGTGATGAATTGCCGCCAGACGATCTTGTCCTTTCTAGGTCATTTAGGGTTCCTACAGAGGAACCACATGCCAAAAATAACGTAAAATAGACAATTTGAGCACTGTTGACCGCCCTTGCTAGAGTTGACTGACGACCCTTGCTAGAGTTGACTGGTTGACTAGTCTTGACTTTCTGACAGTCCATTGAGAGACTACCACATGTCAAGGAAGTCTCTCCATTAGGGTCTGACTGTCATGAGTGGTTACGCGAAGGTTACGGGGTTGCCGCGGTGGCGGCAGAAACGTCGAAGGGGTTGAACCCATGGTTGTTGCGGAAAAATGGAGGTGGGTTCGCGTCCCAGAATTACTGCAGTGCCGCATGAATGGTCAAGGTTGCATGTGTTGGTGCGCACTGGTACGGGGGTTGCTGGTGATTCGTGTAAAACCCGAGAAATTTAAATAATTAATTAAATAATTATTTAATAAATGCGGGTAGTAAGAGCCTTTAAGGCATTTAATGTGGATTGCAATGACGTGGAAAAGTACTAACTCAAGTGGTTGAGGGTACTTAATTGTGTGAGAGGGCTTGGGTTCAAGTCCTATGTATGCCATTTGTGTGTTGTTTAAATTATTATTATTTTTGATAATATGCTTGACCATGTTGAGTGATAATATAATCATAGAATTATATTAATCATCACGAAACATGAATTGGCTAAATGGTTGTGTATTGAGTTGGCATTAGCATGGTCATGGGTTTAAACCTTGGTAGAATCATTTTAAGCTTCCTTTTTGCCAAAATTTCTTGTGGCATGAAGGTGAAGGGGCATAGGAACTAGGGATGTCAAAAAAATTCGTACCCGCGGGTATCCGCGGATAAAACCCGCAATGGGTAAGAAATAAATATTAAAAATGGATACCCGCTACCCGCGGGTATGAGTATTTTTGATATCCGCATGTTAACGGGACGAGTACGGGTATCATAGTATCCATACCCGTGGATACCCGTACCCGCTAAACTTTAATTCAGAAAAATACCCATATATATATATATATATATATATATATATATATATATATATATATTAAAAAAAAACATTATGAGTCTTCATTCAATAATGGTGGTCAGATTCTTACCCCACAAATGAGTAAATTACTTCCATATACTGTGGA
>Ga0214543_1012803_pt1 | contig 10921 bp, 13 predicted proteins | sample CNSS2metaG_FD_160094 | JGI IMG/M metagenome (GOLD analysis project Ga0214543, IMG submission 160094) | Root nodule microbial communities from cowpea collected in UCLA plant growth center, Los Angeles, California, USA - CNSS2 | ecosystem: Host-associated > Plants > Roots > Nodule | place: USA...
AAATCCTAATCTAGTATTTACAAGCAAAATGTCCTAGGCTAGGTCTTCACATCTTCCTTGGCCCATGTGAAGTTCATCTTGGGCCTTGCATGCGCATTTAAGGCCCATTCCTCTTGTATTCTCCTAGGCATGGCTCTTGTTGTAGGTCCCTTGGCTCGAGGCATCTCATCATCCCCTCCCTCTTGAGAAGGATTTGTCCTCAAATCTGTAGTCTCTGCCTCATCATCTATACCACCTGCAAAAGGTATTAAGTCAGCAACATTAAAAGAGGCATGCACATCATAGCCTTTAGGCAACACTAGCCTATACGCATTATCATTTACTCTTTTCAGCACTTTAAAGGGACCATCACCTCGAGGGCTAAGTTTAGAGTTCTTTTGCTTAAGAAATCTATCTTTTCTAAGGTGTAGCCACACCCAATCCCCTTCTTCAAAAATCATTTCCCTCTTCCCCTTATTGTTGTACTTAGCAAACCTCTTTGTTTGTTGCTGGATTTGGCTTTTAATCTTTTCATGCATTTTTTTTAACAAAATTAGATTTTGCCACCCCTTCTTTATGAATAAAATCAAAAGATGTAGGAAGTGGTAGCAAGTCCATGGGAGTGAGAGGATTAAAGCCATAAACAACTTCAAATGGAGAGTCTTATGACACTACTCTATTGTAGGCAAACTCAATATGGAAATGGAATCAACCCAAGAAATTTAGCAATTCATGGAATACAGAATAAAAATAGAAGAATGGAGAGAGAGAAAGGAAACGAAATTAGGCCCCCCTAAGGGTTCCAAAACTCCGAAGTCCTGAGCTTGTTTTTTTCTGCTCCTCCCTTGATCTCTTTATATAAGAATTGGATGGTGCTAGTGCTCCCGGGGGAGTGGTGCAGGTGCTGCCGGCGTGAAGGTGGTGACGGAGCAGTGGCTGCCGGCGTCAGAATGTGAGGCTAGGGTTTCTGGTTTGTGAGAGAGATGGAAGATGATGATGTGGCACCATTTGATTGGCCGAATTTTGAGTTGTTGGATCATGACACATGTCAACATATGGTTGGACAAATTTGAAAGTTGTGGATTGCCACATGGCATGATCTGAGTGAGTTGGGTTTAAGTGGTACGAGGGGGTGTAAATAGAAATATTAGGGGTGTAGAAGTAGATTTTCTGTAGCTCATTTGGAAAAGGGGAGTTTATGTGTAATTTAGGGGGTGCAGAAGTGATTTTTTGAGAACTTGCTAATTTCAACCTTATTTACAAGTGGTTTGTAACTTCAATCAATTTATTTTCCCACCTTGAATGAGCTTAATCTTAATTTCAGCTGCATCAACAAACGTTAAAATATCCAAAAATAATTTATGCAGCTAAAAATCACTTTTTAACACATTTTTTATCATACAAGCTCAAATAGTCTAATTATCAAAATTATCAATTAAATCACTCTTTAAGCACATAATTTCAATTAAATACCCAGAATTAAACATTAAATGAGGGCAAAAATACGCACTCATCACCTTTCCTTCCCAACTTGATCAAGTGAGAAGTTGCATGATTTGACAACCAAGTAAGCTCAGTGCTCTATCTCCATTGGTAGGTGGCATGGCTTACTAAAGACAACCCGATAGGGAGACATTCCTATAAGTGCCTTGTAAGCAGTCATGTGAGGCAAAGAGTGTCCTCAAGTTTGTTGCTCCAATCTTTTCGGTTAGGCTGTACGATCTTCTCCAAGATCCTCTTAATCATCTATTTGAGATTTCGGCTTGTTCGTTAGTTTAGGGGTGATACAGTGTAGAAAACTTGTGCACAACCCCATACTTTTGGAGCAAAACCCTTACGGATCTATTGCAGAAATGGGTGCCCTGATCTCTAACAATAGCTCTAGGAACTCCAAACCTGCAAAATATGTGAGACCTAACAAAGTCTACAACAACCTGAGCATCATTAGTTTTTTTTGGCTTTGGCTTCCACCCAATTTGCAACACAATCAACAACAAGCATATTGTAAGTGAAACAAAAAAAGACAAGGAAAAGGCCTATAAAATCTATACTCCAGACATCAAAGACCGCAGCAAACAACTTGGGTTGTTAAAGCATCTTTTGTCTCCAAGAAATGGCTCCTCTTGCTCGTTGGCATTGCTCACATATGCTACAAATCCTTCATGCATCCTTAAACATGGTGGACCAGTAGAATCTGCAATCTAGAACCTTATGAGTTGTCCTTTATGTGCCAAGATAACCACTAGGTGTAGATGAATGACAAAATTGAAGGACCGAGTCAATCTCATGGTCCAAAATGCACGTCCTGATAACATGATCATTGCACATCTTTGATAATTACGAGTAATCCCAAATATAATACCTAGCATCGCTCTTAAGTTTATCACATTGATCTTTGGATGATAAGGGAGGAAAAACATAAGTAACCAAGTAATTCACAATATTAGCAAACGATGGTGAGAAGGAAGAAGTAGAGAGTGTCAACAAACTTTCATTGGGAAAGTCATCCCGGATCGATGAAGCATCATTAGCAAACCTCTTTATCCTGCTCAAGTGGTTTGCAACCAAATTTTGTGTTCTACTTCTATCATGGATCTCCAAATCAAAATATTGGAGGCAGAGCATCCATCTTATCAACCAAGGCTTTGACTCCGCCCTCTTCAACAGAAACTTCAAAGTTGATGGTCCGTAAACACAACAACAAGAGAACCAAGCAAATATGATTTAAACTTCTCAAAGGCAAAAATAATCGCAAGAAGTTCTTTCATTATTGTGGTGTAGTTCGCTTGAGCAACATCTAAGATCTTGGAGGCATAGTAGATCACTCGGGGTTTCTTATCAATATTTTATGTTGGGACAGCTCCTAAGGCATAATTTGATGCATCACACATGAGCCCAAACAGGGTTGTACAATTAGGTGCCTGAATGATAAGAGTGGTGGTTAGGGCCTTCTTGAGGCAATCAAAAGCCTCTTTACGTCCTTCATCAAATATGAAATCAATATCCTTTTGCAACAACTTGGACAGTGGGAGGGCTTTCTTGCAAAAATCATAGATAAAGTTCCTATAAAACCCTACATGGACAAGAAAAGAATGAACCTTTTGCATAGAAGAAGGGTAAGGAAACTGTGAAATAACATAAATCTTGGCAGGGTCTACTCCTATGCCTTTACTTGAAATGATGTGCCATAAAACTATACCATGTTCTACCATGAAATGACACTTCTCAAAATTGAGAACAATTTAGTTTGGATGCACCTATTCAGAACTTTGTCCAGACTGTATAAACATGCATCAAAGGAGGATCCATACATAGTAAAATCATCCATAAACACCTCTATGCAATTTTCAAGAAAATTACTAAAAATGTTAAACATGTACCGTTGAAATGTGCTAGGTTAGGGTGGCAATATGGGCCTGGCCCGTCAGACCAACCTGCAGGCCCACAAAAATAACGTTGGGCTGGCTAAGATAGTGAACCCACATGCCCGCATTGGCCTACAGCCCGCGTGGGTTGGCCCGTAAGCCCGCATAAATAAAAAAAATGAAAATTTGCACTTGCGTATATTAGTTATTTTTTTATGGACTACTGCATTAACGTTTCAAATTCTTATATGACTGAAAAAGACAAGTATTATGTATTTTTTACTGTGCCAAAATTTAAAGAATAGATCGTGTATGTCATAGTACAAACATGATAAAAATGTTAAATCATCAATTTATCATCAAACTCCCTAAAACTCTTTTCTTAATTTTATGAACTTCTTAAAGTTTCCCAATTTTTTGAACATTGAAAGTTTTGTCATTAGAATTTAAAAAAAAAAATTAAAAAAAAACGGGTTGGCTCGCGGGTCCGCAGTTATGCGAGGCGGGTCAAAAATTTCAGCCCGCATTTAAAATGTGGAGCAAGGCAGGCAAGGCGGGTCGGGCCGGCCCACATTGCCACCCCTAGTGCCAGGGGCATTGCATATATAGTCTTTTCCTGATCCTGAGGAGCAATATAAATATGGAAATCACCAGGAAAACCATCAAGAAAACAGTAATGAGATTTACCTGTCAAGCGCTCAAGCATCTGGTCAACGAATAGTAGGGGGAAATGGTCTTTCCTAGTTGCTTGATTGAGCCTCCTATAGCCAATGCAAACTCTCCAACTGTTTTGCACCCTTGTTGGGATCAACTCGTCCCTCTCATTTTTCACAATAGTGAGGTCTGTCTTATTGGGAACAACATGGATGGGACTGACCCACTGACTTTCATAAATGGGGTAGATGATCCCAGCTGGTAGAAGCTTGGTCACCTCCTTCTTTACAACCTCTAGAATGGCAGGGTTGAGTTGCCTCTATGGTTGTTTCACTAGTTTTGCTTCATCATCCATAATATCAGGTGTATGCATGTGGATGGGCTAATACTAGGAATGCAAGCCAATGTCCAGCCAATAGCCTTCTTGTGCTTCTTGAGCACTTACAATGATCTTTACTCTTGTTCAGCATTGAAGGAGGTAGTGATGATCACAAGTAGTCTCTCTTCATCCTCAAGGTAGACATACTTGAGGTTTTATGGTAGAGGTTTTAACTCTAGATAGTTGGTTGTTGACTGAATAGCAAGAACCTGAGGGGAGGGTGAAATTGGTTACACAGCATGTACCTTAACATAACAATCAAATGCATATGTAACATCAAAATCAATTGGTACAACACCCAGAGAATCAAACTCAGAATCAACATTAAAATCAGAATCAGAATCACAATATGAATCAGAATCACAATATGAATCAGAATCAACATTAATGCATGCAAATTGAGACAATTCAGACACTGATGAATATTTCATGCAATGCAAATGGTGGAAATCAAAAATATGTCCATCAATAGCATCATCAATGATATCAACGTGGAAAATAGAGTGGTCCTTAGAGGGACGTTTCATGGCATCCAGAGTATTAAAACGCACCACAATATCATCAAACTCCGTCAACAAAGTTCTTTGATATCAATCTTGGTTCGTGCGACCTTCAAAAATGTTCTGTCTAAAATGATTGGTGCATAACCATGTAAAAATCCCTTTTTCATGTCAAGAATGTAAAAAACAACAAGAAAAATCAATTCACCAACAAGAATCAAAACATCCTCAACCAAACATATGGGGTGGGAAACACTTCTATTTGCCAACTGAATAACCATACCCGTAGGCTGCAAGGGTCCAAGAGAAAGAGATTTAAAAAGAGATAGAGTCGTTACATTAATTGAAGCACAACGATCAAGCATTTCATTTCCAAATTTATTGTTACCTATGATGCAAGATACATAGAATGTACCTGGGTCCTTGCACTTCTCAAGAATCTAAGAAACAAATATACCTATCAACGCTGACACATTTTTTCCCATGCTGATCTTTTCATTTCCCTTTAGCCTCCTCTTGTGAGTGCACAACTCCTTCATAAACTTCGCATATATGGGAATATGTTTAATTGCATCCAATAGAGATATGTTCACTTTCACCTTCCTGAATGTTTCTAGAATCTCTCTATCAACCTCTTCCATCTACTTTTTTGGAATGACTTTTGGTGGAAAAGGAAGAGGAATGAGAGGCGCAATAGTAGAGGTGGAAGGCACACCAAATGTGGAAGGACCAGTTGCATGAGCATCATGCTTTCTTTGAAGTGTGGTAGGGTCAACTTCTATTTCAAGTGTAGGCTGAGGAGTGGGAACTTCAATCTTCTTCCTAGATCTCAATATGATAACACTCACATTTCTCGGATTTTGCACTATCTAAGATGCCAACTTGTAAGAATTATAAGCATGTGCTTGGTTTAGCTAAGTAACCATCTACCCCATTTGATTTGTCAAACTCTGGATTGAGGCTTTAGTCTCCTACTAGAATTGCATATTTTGAAGGGTCATCATCCTTACCAAATCCTCTAATAAAGTAGAAGATAAAGGTGCAGCAAGAGTTGGGGTGGCAACAAGAACAGGTGGAATTGGGTAGCTTGTCCAGGTTCAGCTCTTTGATGTTAGTAAGGAGGTGGCTGCACATTTTAAACTTGTTAGTTTTGCTACTATTTTTGGTTGCCCCATCTCAAATTGGGATGATTCCTCCAACTATGATTGTATCTGTTAGTGGACAAATCATGGTTTGGTTGGTGTTGCTGGGGCGTCCTATTGTTGAAGAAGCATATGCTCAGATATTTGGTGGTGGGGTGGGAGGCAATTGGAACACAAATTTTTGAACCTCTTCCAGTATCCGTAGAAGCTCTCCCTAAATTGTTGCTTGATGCCAAAAATCTCCTTTCTTTTGGTTGTGGTCTTGGAAGCAGGGAAGAATTTGGCCAAGAAAAACCTTTTCAAGTCATCCCAGCTCATCATGGACCTGAGTGCAAAGTAGTACATCCAATCTTTTGCATTGCCCACTAAGGAATAAGGAAAAGCCTTCAAATATACATGATCTTCTTGGACATCCGCGAGCGTCATGGTGGAACACACAACATGGAACTGCTTTAAGTGCTTACACAGGTCCTTGCCTGCAAGGCCATGAAACTTTGGCAACAAATTGATTATTCCAATTTTCAAAACATAAAGGACTTCCTCATTAGGATAATGAATGCACAAGGAATCATAGGTTAATTTAGGTGTAGTCAGCTCACTCATTGTCCTCTCATGAGGTGAAGGTGGAGATTCAACCATGTTATCAATATCAAAATGAAAACCAAAATGATCAAAATGCTAAAAAATAAGAGTATCAATTGAATCAAGAAAAGCCATCAAATATGCAGGATGCAAAGATGGATTCTTATGATGTCTAACTCCTCTATGGGAAGTTGTATCAATTTTAGGATCCCATGTTTGTAAAATACCAGGATTCCCCCCATTCATGCATTAATCAATCTAAAACAGCAAAAATCAACAAAAAGTCAATTAGGGGTAAAAATTACATAAATTGAAGTACCTCAGATTGACATGAAATTTTTTGACAAAAATCCTAAAATCATGAATATGTATCACAAAAACTTTGAAGCCCAAATTCATATCCTAACTACACGAACAAAACACACAAAGTTTTACTAAAAATAGGAAAAAACCAAGAAAAAATAAGTTAAATAAGAAAATGGATTTATTTGGAGATTCTGAAATGGCCTACCTACTTGCATATAAAATTTGCCATGTTTTGATAACGGGAGTAAAAGTTATGGTTGTTTGAAATTTTGCTGAAAAATTACACAATTTTCCTACTACAAACACTACTACAATGACTCTAACAACAACACACACTCAGTGAAACAGAAATACTGCAATGGACGCATTGAACAGAACAATAACAACACAAAACAATGCACATCAAACTTCAACCACACTTAATCCAACATCACGAAACAACACATACACAGAACAAAACATAAGACAAAACAACACTAAGAATAACTTTGAACGAAAATGTTGGTCCTCGACAACAGCACTAAATTTGATCAAGGTCCTACCCAACCAAATTAAACAGATAAATATAGTACTCAGGAGTTAACCCAAGGTCGTCTCCTAGTGACCATTGTTTTCAATCAAAGCTTTCTAGATTCAACAAAAGGGGAGGGGGGAGGTTGGCAGATTCACAATTTCAACACAAAATTAAAACGTAATTGCAAATTTGATAACAATGCATTATTTTTTTATTCGAATGTAATTCTAGCTATCAAAGATCACCACATTAAGCATGCTATCTAAAAACTCTTGTGAAATTGTAATTAAACCACTAAGCAAGGATTAACACGATTTCATCACATCATTTAATCGTACCCACTGATTAAGCATCTAGGAGAACATCCAAAACAACACCCACAGACATTAAACATGAATTCAAGTTTGTTTTAATGCAAGAACAAAAACTCAAACATTAAGCATGTCCAAAATTTGTATCCAACAACAAACCACCGATTAAAATGATGAAGAACAACATATAAATAGTGAAAAATAAGCACAAAATCTCAAGATTTCATCACATTCTCATCAAAGAATCAATACTCCAAATTAATTCTCCATAGGACTCGAGTTATAGCATAAACCAGAATGAAAACACATCATAAACAAGGGGAAATTGAATTGCAATGTAAATTATCAAAGCATAATGTGAAACACTAACATGGGTGTTGTCCAAAATGAACCAAAATGTCAAAATAGAGTGGTTGTTATCAATGACTCTTCCAAGTTCTCCAAAAATGCAAAAAGGAGATGAAAAAAATGAAAATGAGGGTTATGCCCCTAAATCCCTAAACCCCTAGGTGGTCACATCACCACAGATGCAAAAATTTACAAAAAAAATTCATTACGGGGTGCGCAATTACAAAAATGCTATTATGGGCTAAAAATGCTAGCCGAATGATGTGGACAGGCTAATTAACATGGCGCAGACGTGGCAATGATGCAGAAATGATGTGACAACTCTCTCTTCACCTTATGATTAGCATCCAAGCTCCAAAATTGCTTCACAAAATACCTAAAAATAATTATAAATAGAAATTAGACCAATTAATGTCAAATTAATCAAAATTTATAATAATGATCCAATGAAGCCCAATTGATGAAAATGCATTAGAGATAGACAATTAAGCACTAAACATCCATAAATACGAGCACAAAAAAGGCAATGGAATACGGGAAAATAATGACTCATCGCGTATTTGTTTCTTGGTATGTACAATTTTCGAGGAAGAAAATTGTTCTAGTTGGGGAGAATGTAAGACCGGGAAAATAATTATAATTATAAAGTGATATTTGGACGTGAGGAATATTAATTGAATTAATACGTAAGGTTACAAACAAAGGTGAAGAATAGCACAGTTGGTTAAGGCCTTAACTATGGATTGATGGTTATATGTTCGAGTCTTTTGTGTGCATTTGGAGTAATTGTATTTTTTTTTTTTTTGTCTTATAATTGTTTAGGAGTGCTTATGTGTGTGCTTGTGGATGTAACTTATATGTTGTCATGGCTTAAAATTTTTATTTGGCATGTTTAGAATTTATTTGGTTGTTTTCTTGAATGCATTAAATGTGTGGAGATATTGTAATGTTGTTATACGTGTGGAATGATAAGAAAGATGTGATGGTTGATATGCTTTTGAGTGTTGCTTGAGTAATGGGGGTTGCGTGTTTGAATCCTGGCTAGAGCTAAAAGGGAGAAATTATGGATATTTTTTTAGTAAATTCTTCATGCAACTAGGAAGGTGGAAAGTAGAGACAAATGCAAGCATTGTATCTAGACACAGATAGTCCGATAAAATAATTTTATTTTTTTTCATTGTTAGCTAAGGGAAAATAGATAATTTTTACCTAAGTTAAAAATTTGGGCTTTGGGTGAGAAAAAAAGGGAACATGTAGTTTTGGAAGAAAAAAAAAGATAGAGTAGAGTTGTTTGGATAGAACGTGAAAAGCAAAGTGAGAGTCGGAGCAAGGGAGGGGTGGAGATAAGCTAAGGTGATCTCATTGTAGGAATTCCAAGTAAAGGGTGCTAAGCTTGCTTTCTTGATTTTTTATGATATTGTATTGGGGATGGGTTTTTTCATGGGATTACAAGGAGACTATGTGTTTTTTTTTCCCTTCTGTTTTCATTCGTGATGAGGTATGGGGAAAAGTAATGTCCTTCTTCTTTTGTAATTGCGGAATCACGTGGGGAAGGTGATGTTTTGCTTTGAAAAAAATGGGTACATTTGCATGGAGCAATTCATTGGGCATTTTGGCATTGATTCTTTCTTTATTTTCTAGTAATCTAAAGATAATATGGTGAAGATGATAGTATGACTGAATTTCTATCTTTCTTGGAATTATGACTTTTGGTGTATTGAATTTTTTTGCTTTGGCTTATTATTTTTTTTTTATTGAAAGAGATGCAAGAAAACTTAGTGGAGCATGTTGGTGTAAAACATCAATAACAATGATTATTGTTGGATTGATCATGACGTAGTGATATTAGAAGGGTTCCTTTTGTTGGGCTAACTTTGATCAATTTGGGTGAATTTTTATAATGCAAATATGATTTCAGTATGTACATTTTTCTTGGATATTTTTGTGTGTTGTGTAGTAACAATTCAATAGCATATAGAAATCATGAGGTTATTGTGTCCATGAATGGGTAAGTTAGTACTTGGTTGGATTGGTGTGTGCAATGGTGAATTATGTGCATGATATGGAAGGTTGGGAAGCTAAGAATGTTTTTTATGAAAGTATGTGTATGGTGATTTTACGAGAGGTTTTGCGCTGAGAACTAATTATAGGCACTGAGCAACCTTTTTTACAAGAGGCCTAGCAATGAGCATTGGCTTTTAGCATTGGGCAGTACGTGTTTTTCTAATCTGTATAGTTTTCTTAAAACTGTTTGTTAAACATTCGATTTAGCTGAAATTTGGACAGCTGATCGAAAACATGTTGTTCTTTAGGTTGAACGGTGTGATCTCAGTTTAGAGGTTTTTAGTTGGAGATATATTTTACACATGATTGTTGGTTTTTCATGGTTATATTATGTTGAGATGTGGTTGTGATAAATTGTTATGAGTTTGTTTGCAATATATTGGATATTGGGCATGATGAATGTTGTATGTTAAGTATAGTGATAGAGGCCGTATCCCACCAAATTAAAGGGGGGGGGGGGGCTTTGGCAGATTCACACAACTTTGCTAAATTCTAATAAAAACACCAAAACTGAATTAAACACATAATTCAAAATGTACTGGTTCCTTGATTCCACTGAAAATCCACCAATCACAGGTAACTAAATCAATTCTCTTATCCACTTTACTCTCATGAAATCTGAATTAATCAACTATGCGAAAATTAACATAGCTTCATTATGCCATTAAGCATAGCACACATCATTCTTTCAATTTCACACACACACACACAGATTAAGCAACTGTGGCCAAAACCCGAACTCACTAAGCATGACAAGGATTCTGAAATTGTGCAAAA